>Ga0105104_10004093_pt1 | contig 10215 bp, 6 predicted proteins | sample PPLLaktember2015_3_FD_87034 | JGI IMG/M metagenome (GOLD analysis project Ga0105104, IMG submission 87034) | Freshwater sediment microbial communities from Prairie Pothole Lake near Jamestown, North Dakota, USA - PPLs Lake P7 Core (6) Depth... | ecosystem: Environmental > Aquatic > Freshwater >... | reverse complement strand
TGCCACCGTAGCGGCCGGGTCCCCGGGCCAGGTAGATGTCCAGGTGGATGTGGTCGGTTACCACAAGAATTCCAACTATGCGGCGTACTCAATGACCGTTACCCTTTCCCAACAGAACGCAAGATTGACCCTTCCCCCGTCCCAGAGCCTCACCGGTCAGGTCCCCGGGGGGACAACAGCCCCCTACACATGGTCCAGGACCTTCAGCTTCATGGTCACCGGGAATGCCGAGGGCAGCGAGGTCATAACGGCCTCGGCACGCATGGACCCGAACCATGGATCGCCGGCGGTGGCCGATACGAACACCGCCACGACGACGGTGACGGTGACCAACCACCCTCCGGTGCTGTCGCAGCAACAGCTCATACCTGGTTCGGGAGATACCAACACCGTTTTTTCCTACAGCGTTCTGTATTCGGACCCCGACGGGGACGGACCATCATACATCAGGCTACTGGTCGATGGTTCCGTAAAAGGAGACCTTTCACCCCTTGCTGGTCAGGGGGCCGACCATATCTCTGGTGTCAGATATGGTATCACCGGGCTAAAGCTCACGGAGGGGTCCCACAAATACGGTTTTTCCTCTTCGGACGGTTCGCTGCAGGTGGACCTGCCCGTTGGCGGTTCCTTCGATGGTCCGCAGGTCGTGCGCTCAAATTCCCCCCCGGTGCTCACCAACGGAACGGTGAGCCCCGCTTCGGGCAGCCCGGGGGACGAGTACACATTCCTCGTTGATTACCTTGACCCGGACAATGACCCACCTTCCTCCGGTATGCTCATCTCGATATCCGGTGGTCCGTATACCGCAATGTCGGTGGACATGTCCGCTCCCGCATCGAAGAAGGACGGAGCGTTCAGCAATGGTGAGAGGTTCATATACAGAAGGACCCTGGCCGAAGGGACCTATCTGTTCTCGTTCAATGTCTCTGATGGTAGGGCCAATAGCTCCCTGGGCCCGCTGACCGGTCCGGTCGTGAGCGCAGAACCGACACTGGTCGCATCCATAGAGGGCCCAGAGGCTGGCAGTGTGTTCAGGGACGGAGAAGGTATATTGCTAGACGGCAGCTTTTCGTCCAACAGGGCTCCCACCGATGTGGTCTTTGCATGGAGCTCGAACATCTCCAGTGACCTTGGGAACGGGAACCACATCCAGGTCGTTCTCCCTGTAGGCCATCATAGGCTCGGGCTCTCTGTATCATCAGGCTCTCTTTCATTGAGCTCGGAAGATACGGTCGATATAGAGGTGAGGCGTGCTGCCCCTGTCATAATACTTGGCAGCTATTATCCAACAAGGGATGTTCTGATCGAGGAGGGCTCGGAGCAGGTCTTCAATGTGAGAGCCTCTTCCGTGCCTTCAGGAACGATCGGATATTACTGGGAACTTGACCTGTCCAATGTCGATAATGGCCCGCCACAGTGGACATATGCGCCGGGATATGGCTCTGCAGGGAGCCACGAGGTCGTCTGCACCATGACCATGGATGATGCTGTCCCCCTTACCAGGTCCTGGAGCGTCCTTGTCCAGGACAGACCCGCCCCAATAGATTTCAATGGTAATCTTACAACAGACCTGGGAACATATGCCTATGGGGACATCGTAACGGTCACTATCGACGCTTCGGACCCGCTGGGTAGGACACTCTCCGTTCATTGGTCCATCGATGGTGCTGCGATGGACCGTTCCACTGGTTTGGACCTCTCTATGGTCTTGAGGGATGGTCAATGGGCATCTCTGGGGGACCATATCATAGTGGCGGCCATATGGAATCCGGACTGGACGGAGATGGAGGTCCGTTCCACATATCATGTCCGGGGTCCTGACCCCTTCGGGCCGGAGGGAAAGGGCCCGCCTGGACCCCTCCTGGCCGATGTGACCGAGGGGGCCACATCTGCAGGTCCCATCCTGGGGTCGTTCGATACGAACTGGCCAGGTTACCTTATTGTAGCGGTTTGCACCATTGCGGCTGTCGTCAAATTGGTATCTTCCTTACTGGTCCTGACCAAGAAGGATGATACTCGAGCACCTGGTGGTCCGACAGGACGGTCCGTTGGGCCTGGGAACAGAAAGGAGGCGGAGGGGTTCGAAAGATGGGATTGAACCGAACGTTTTCAATATCACTGCTCCTTCTTGTTCCATTGGCATTGGCCATGGGTTCGGCCGCAGGTGATGTTTGCGAGGACTGCCATTCATCGTCCGGCAGTTCCGGTGGTTACGAGTTCGAACCGCCGCTCGTGGTCCTTTCACAGCCTGCTGTGTGCGGACCCGGCGAGAAGGTCATGATCAGGCTGTTCATGATATCCACTTCGGTCTATGAGGTCCGATCGATGAAAGCTGAGATGATATCGGGAGGAGGAACGGAGAGGATTCAAGGAAAGCCTGGTATGGACCAAGAGGGTCAGGGATGCATCGAGTGGGAATTGACATCCGGATTGGGGCCTGCTCAAAGGCTCACTGCCGAATGCGAATGCATCTGTTATTATCGGCACGGCAGTCCCGGGAACAAGGACACGGGCCTCTACACCACGACCGTCAGGACCGACCTGCCAGTGGCCGATTCCAATATGCGTATCGAAAGGGACCTGGTTTTCGTTCCGGAGGCCGGGTCCTCGGTCGCTTTGAGAGCGTTAGGCCCTATCTCAGGGATATCCTTGGACATATCTCCATCCCTCATGGGCAAGGTCGATGTCTCGCTCGATAGGACCGAACTGAGCTCGGGCGAGACCAAATATGTTGCTCTATCTCCCATGTCCAGGGATGCACTGGACGGTCACGTCAACGTTAGCTGGACCGAATCCGGTGCCAGGCGTCATACGTACATCAGGGTCCTCAGGGTCCGCCCGGCGCCTGCCGCTGGGACCGACATCTACCATGAGATAGGGAAGTACACCGGTATCGCTGCGGTGGTCCTGCTCGTAATAGGCTATTTCACCGGGGGTACGGGGTCGTTAAAAAAGATTAGCAACAAGCTTTTCAAAACAGCAGCCAGAAGGACAAAGTTCCACTGTGCGCTCTCGTATGAGGTCCTGATCCTTGTGATATTTCACATGTTGGTACTATGGTATGGTCCATACATGGAGCTGATATGGATCTGGGAGGTAGTGCTCGGTGAGATCGCCCTGCTCATAATGCTAGTCATAGCTTTGAACGGGATGTTCCAGAAGAGGCTGCTGCCGCTCATGGGATATCAGAACTGGAGACGGGTCCATGCCTGGGGCACATATCTTGCCACCGGGCTCGTTGTCGTCCACATGCTTACGAACGGGACCCACTTCCTCTGGTTCAGACAACTGATAGGAATGGCATGAAGTGAGGATATGGCGCACGAACTGCAGAGCATCTGGGTCCTTATCCATCCGCCCCTTGCCATTCTGGGATATCTAGTGACCTTCATTGCGGTCAAGAAATCCATGGAGCTCTCTTTCCTCAGGCCCAAGGAACAGGCAGAGGTAGAGAAGGACCTGAGGATATCGCTGACCATCGCATGGTGGATGACCTTCCTTGGGCTTGTGACCGGAATGATATGGGCGCAGCTGGCATGGGGCTCATTCTGGAGCTGGGACCCCAAGGAGACCGCTGCATTGACGGTGTTCCTGACCCTCACTGCCGCTTATCTTCTGAACATGATGAGAAAGAAGGTCATGTTCCAATTCATCGTCCTTATGGTCAATGTCCTTTGCATCGTGGCGACCGTTTCCATATCGTTCCTCGATCTCGGCTTGCATGCCTTCTGAGGCCCAAATATTCAGGGGTCATCTATTAGACATATGGTCCTTATGGTCTCTTACAGGATGTGAGATAGATGAAGATAGGCATACTGGGTTCTGGCAACGTTGCCCAGACCATAGGTGAGAAGCTCCTATCCCTCGGACATGAGGTGATGGTCAGCTCAAGGGACATGAAAAAGGAAAAGACCATGTGGGGCGATAAGAAGCTCCCTTCGGCCGCCGATTGGGTCCGGATGATGAGAGATAAAGGGTTCAAGGCCTCTGGAGGTAGCTTCTCTGAAGCGGCGAGGTTCGGGGAGACCATCCTCAACTGCACATCGGGATTGGCAACCCTGGAGGTCATAGATGGGGCTGGAAGGGACAATTTCATGGGCAAGGTCCTCGTGGACATCGCCAACCCGCTGGATTTCTCAAAGGGATCCCCCCCATCCGTCGCATACTGTGGTGAAGAATCGTTGGGGGAGAGGGTCCAGATGGCCCTTCCTGATGCTAAGGTCGTAAAGACCTTGAACACCGTCAATGCGATGGTGATGGTAGACCCATCCCTAGTCAAAGGGGACCATGACATGTTCGTTGCCGGCAATGATGCTGGATCTAGGGAATGGGTCTCCGAGACGCTGCTGAAGAAGTGGTTCGGATGGAAGAGCGTGGTGGACCTGGGGGACCTGACGGCGGCAAGGGCTACCGAGTCATACCTTCCGCTCTGGTTGAAGGTTATGAACGCGACAGGTACGCCCCATTTCAACTTGAAGATAGTGAGATGACCCAACAGAGCGATCCCATTTTTTAAAATTGTGCAGAAAACGGACCTTCGTGATCGAAGACAGCTCTGATTACTATCGTCTCACCATAATTCTTATATACTGAATAGACCAATAGTATCTTGGCAATGTTTCTAAATTAATATCACTTTAATTTCTAATAATGAACAAAATATATTATATACTCATGATAGAGGATTGTACGATCATGACTGTTCGGCCTTTGGAGAAATGGTCTGAAAGCCTGACCGAGGTGAGCGCATGATCGAGAAAAAAAGATGCAAATGGATGCTCGAGATAGGGATACTGTTCCTGTTCGTTGCCGTGAGCTTTTCCGGCATTATGTTATTTCGGTCCATGGACAGGACCGATGTTGACCGCCTGGTCTTCGATAGATGGTTGAACGATAAGCGTGAGGTCTTCAGAGAGATAGGACCTGACATACCTGTTGACATCAACGGCGATCCTGCAAGGGACGATAGCCTGACCAGATCGGGAGGTGGGACCCTTGAATGGGAGCAGACCCTTTTCCCGGGAGAGGCGCTCTCCTCGCCAGCCCTGGTCGATCTTGACAACAATAACGACATGGAGATAGTCATAGCCTCCGCCGGTGATGCGGTCTTCGCCTTGGGACCCGATGGCCGTTTCCTCTGGGACGAACCGTATGCGGACGATGTGATAGATTATCTGGGTCAGACCACAGGGACCTCAGGGCTCGATTTCGAGCCCCCACCTATATTCTCCTCGGTCATCTCCGCCGATGTGAACCTCGGGGACACCCCGGAGACCATCATCGGGGTCAAGAACGGAGCCTTGTGCATCGGGTCTGACGGGTCTAAACAGTGGAGGAAGGGCATGACCACCGGCTATTACTTCTCGACCCCTTGCATCACCGACCTCGAAGGTGAATGGACCGGGAACAAGGAGGACCTCGAGATCATCCTAGCATCGGATGATGAGAGCAGGAGGGGCTGGCTCGAAGCCTTTGAGGTCGACGGCGGCGCCATCTTCAGGGAAGATGCACCCACCGGAGGCGAGGGCGGTCTGATAGGCTGCTCCGTCGTTGCACATGACCTTGATGGCGACTTCTGGGACGGGCCGGTCCTCATCGACCCCGAACCGTCGAAGGAGAGGGACACCGAGCTGATCATAGGGAACCATGATAGGGCATTGAGGATATGGGTCCGTCAAGGTGAGAACGCAGAGGGGAAGCCCAACTATGATGAGATGACCAGTGCCAATACGGGCGGGCACCAGACCTATGCCACCACCGCCATCGCCAATGTGACGGGGGACCCTGCCTGCGAGATATTCACGGGATGCTCCGAGGGGTCCTTGAAGACCTGGACAGGTTGGGGCGGGAGGCTATATTGCTTCTCATCGAGCGGAAAACAGCTCAGGTATTTCTCGACAGGGAACATCAAAGCCTCCATATTCAGTTCGCCGGCCATTGCGGACCTGCAGGTGGCCAAGGACGACCCGGAGGAGAAGGAGCTGAAGTACGAGGTCATCTTCGGTTGCGACAATGGTATCATGTATGTCCTCGATGCTGAGGGGCTGAACCTGTTGTGGTCCTTCGATACCGGAGGCAGGGTCCTCTCATCACCAGCGATCTGCAATATAGATAATGACGGGGAGCTTGAGATAGTCATAGGGTCGGATTCTGGCAAGGTCTTCTGCTTAGATGGCGATCCGTCGGACGGGGTCGATGAAGGTATCGCATATCCCGGTGACGGGTCGGGTTATGATGTCCTCTGGGCCTACGATACCAAGGACCCCATCGGGATATCATCCCCGGTCGTCGCGGACATAGACCTTGACGGCAAGCTCGAGGTCGTAATAGGGAACCAGGAAGGACATGTCTTCTGCATATCCGCAGGCGGCAGGGCAGTGAAGGGGCAGTCCGATTGGCCCGAGTTCCACTGCGACCTCAACAGGACCGGATTCTACAATCCACAGCTCTCTTACGGTGTCGACCTCTATGCGAAGAAGGATAAGAACGGCCGTTCCGAACCGATGGTGAGGTCGATATCGCCCGGCAGCGAGGTGATGTACAATATAACCGTCGAGAACACTGGCGTTGGGATATCCGAGGTCAACAAGGATATCATTTATGTCGGGATCCAGGGCAGCTCGGTCCCCGTTGACTGGAGGGCATGGCTCGACACACCGCCTGACAGGGGCAACGACAATCCGGGCTATGTGAGGCTCTCCTCCCAGGAGAAGGTAGACCTGGTCCTCCATGTCTTTGCGCCCTGGGAGGGTGATATCGGCGAGATGGCAAGGATAAATGTGACAGCGAACTCATCGTCCAACCAGTGGGCCAGGGACACATTGACCACAATGTCCGTCTTCGATCTGTTCGTCGATTTCGACCTGGGATTCAACCGATTGCCTTCGACGGACCCGCTGGACCCTCTCGTGGGCCAGAAGTGGGAGAGGATAGGTCCTGGCGAAGAGCGGGATTTCCAGCTGACCATATCGAACAAGGGGAACCTGAACGATTCCTACGAGATAGTTTTGAGCCCGCCGCCCAAGGAAGCCGGTTGGAACTGGTATTTCATCGAAACCAAGGGCCAGAAGATGATGGTGAACCTTACGGCAGGGGCCCTCAGGGACGTCTTTGGAGGTATATCTTCAAAGACCTTCACCATAAAGGTCGAGGTCCCATCAGGTGCGGCCAAGGACCAGAGGATACCGGTCCAGGTGGCCGGCACTTCTGTCCTCAGCAGGAACTCCAAAATCGAGGAGATAAGGAAGACGGATACGCTCGTGATGATCGTAGGTGTGAACAGGGACCTTGTAATGTACTCTAACGATCCCACTTTACATGTGGACCCGAACTCCTCAGTTGAGTTCAGTTTGTACCTTATGAACAATGGGAACCAGGACCTGATCAGGGTCCTTTTGAGCTCCTCTCAGACCCCAAAGGGTTGGACAATGAGCTCCCCATCTGGCCCAATTGAAGTGTACCAGGGCCAGAGCAAGCTCGTGGTAGTGAAGGTCACAGCTCCCAGATACGCCAGGGCGAACGAGAAGCTGGTCCTGACCATCACCGGTGTGATAGAGGGGTCGCCCAACTACAAGGACGAGGTGATCCTGACCACCATTGTGAACCATGTGTACGATTTCGATGCCGTCGTATTGAACAAGGAGGGCATCAGGATAGATCCGGGAAAGACCCAGTGGTTCGCCATACAGGTGTCCAACCTTGGGAACACCGAGGACATACTGAAGCCCAGTGCGTACCAGATCAAGCTGGACTGGAACCTGACGTTCTACAATGTCGAGGGTTACCAGAAGTACGAGCTGCTCCTGGATTTCGATACGAGCATGACAATAAAGGGGCTGCTCAAGATACCGTTCAATACGAGGACGGGTAGGTATGATGTGGCTCTAAACCTGACCGGGATAGGTTCCTCGAAGATCGTGTTTCTGAAGGTGTTCGTGAACCAGACCTACGATCTGCAGGTCAGGTCGCTCTCAGGTTCGAACAATCTGACATCGCAGATACGACCTGACCAGGAGAGGGCGTTCACCATCACGGTGAGCAATTTCGGTAACGGTCCGGAGAGGGTCGCCCTGAAGCTCGGAGCGAAGTTCGACCCAGTGAAGGACCAGATGGAGCTGTTGTATGACGGTTGGGGCGGTAAGTTCGTTGCAGTTGCGAACACAAACGATTTCACGACGAACATAAGGACATTCGATTTCAGGGAGCCAGTGCCCATCTCGAACATGGTTCCGGACGTATATTATACGCCGAACTACACCGCATCTTCGGATGTTGTGGAAGAGATAAGGGAGCTAGTGCTTATCCTGGACAAGGGCCAGACTGCGTATGTGCATCTGGTGTTGAAGGCCCCCTATTTCGAGACGAGCTCGGAGATAGTCTCGGTGGACGTCTCTGGTAAGGGTGTGGGCGGACAGAAGGATTTCGAAGTGACCACATTGTACCTCGAGCTCCTCTTCCCGGACATGAAGTTCGTCGATAAAATGGTCCTTTCCGGTGGGAGCGGGTCCAGGAATACGGTCGCCAGGGTCGGGGAGATGGTGACCATCCAGGTGAAGGTCCACAACACCGGCGATATCCCTGCCGAGGATGTTGACATAAGGCTCTACATAGACGGTGTCGAGAAGAGCACCAGGACCCTGAAGGTCCTTAAGAACGATAGTGATGATATAAAGACCGTCGTCTTCACATGGGTTGCTGAGGCCGGTGAGCACAAGATCAAGGTGGTCATAGACCCGGACAACGATGTGATCGAGGTCCAGGGAGGCGAGGAGGATGACAATGTCCTTGCCAAGACCGTCAGGGTCAGGGGTTCGTCGATTGTGAACGACGTCATTGGCGACGATCCGATAGTGAACGTGGTCCTTATCCTCATATTCGCCGTGGTCATCATAGTTGGTATAGCCTTGTTGATGAAGAAAAGGCATATGATATGAGCGTAGGAAGCGAGATCGGAGATATGATGGGGAGGTCCATGGACCTCCCCTTTTTCCATTTTCAAGCTCAGAGATATTTTCGTCTGAGGTCCACGCCTAGGATCAATAAAGAATAAAGTGGACCGGTAGGGATCTATCCCGTATGGGTATAGACCACAAATCGCCATTAGGGGTGGGGAATTTTACTTTGGCGTTTTTGGGGATTTTTATTTCGGCGTTGACACTTCCAGACGGCCGACATACCAGTCACTGCATCATAGCATCCATCACAAAATAAGATTTTATGATGAAGCTGAGATGAATGGTTTTTGTCATATGTCGCAATCAAAACGCAAAGTCGGATGGCGGACCTCTATTAGTAGACCAAACTCGAGTGGCGGTTGGTACACCAAAGATGGGGGGCGGCACTGTATCATCCATCGGGAGTGCCGCTTGAGGTCGGGGAATGCCCTACGGGGTTCATTTGCGATTATAGGTCGGCTCCCATGTCGCCTGGCTTCGGGAACTTGCATCCCGCAGCTTCCGCATTTCAAGCCCAAAACCGGGTTTTGGGGTGACGAAAAAGCTACGATCCATACACCTTGTCGTGATGGTCGTAGTCATGTATGATAACGGTCTTCGTTGCTTCGTTGATAGAATAGACCAGAACCATGCTCCCGACGATATGCACTCGCCTCTTTTGCGCCATAGGTTTCTTAAGCGGCTTGAAATGATATGGATCTTCAAGGATCTGTGCGATCTTCTTGTCTATGATATCCATCTCGCTGCGGTTCTTTTTCGCAAGTTTGTGGAAGAGCTTCTCCACGGATTCTTTTAACTCGAGATCATACATCAATCTTCCAACCCGAAATGCTTACGGAAGTCTTTTACTTTTACAGTCTTCTCCTTGTCGATCTTCTTTAGCTTTTCGATGTATTCGGGCCGGAGCTCGGGCTCGAGCATATCTTCCTCATAGGACCTTATTATATGCTCGACTGCCTCTGATTTGTTCCGCAGACCGTACTTGCCTTTGACGATGTTGAGTATCCGGTTCTCATAGTCGGTCAATGAGATTACTGCTTGGACCATGCTATCACGTTTCCATTTTGTTATGAAATATAATGAATTGTAAGTATTTATAATTTATGAGAATTCTCGTATACACCTTAAAGTGACGATAGAAATCTATTGCGTCTGAGGTCCACGCCTAAGGCCTCGGGTTCATCCGGACCGGTCGGGACATCTGGAGTGTCAGGGAAGTGACGATGATCCAACTCCAGATGTCCAGCCCAAACCCAATGAT
>Ga0105104_10004092_pt1 | contig 10217 bp, 8 predicted proteins | sample PPLLaktember2015_3_FD_87034 | JGI IMG/M metagenome (GOLD analysis project Ga0105104, IMG submission 87034) | Freshwater sediment microbial communities from Prairie Pothole Lake near Jamestown, North Dakota, USA - PPLs Lake P7 Core (6) Depth... | ecosystem: Environmental > Aquatic > Freshwater >... | reverse complement strand
TCACAACTTCCTGTTGTTGGACCCGTACCGTCGGGTGCGGCGGTGTGTGCCCGTCGTCCGCGACGCCGGACAGTTCGTCCCGTCGCTTGCGGTTGCCGCTGCGGTCCTGGCTGGGGGCCTCCCGCCCGCCGGCGTTCGAACGGAAGGCTGCAGCTTGCACGTTGGACCGCGCGCGATGCCGCTGCTCGTGGAGCAGCTCCCGAGCTTCTACGGCGAGCGGCGTGAAGGGAGGCGGTCGCTCATCCGCTTCCCGGGTGGCGTGCTGAACGCCGGCAAACCCACCTACGCCGACTATTCCTTCTACGACCTGTTCTACTCCGAGCAGCAGATCGCCGCCGGCCAGAGACCGACGGTGGACCCGTCGGTCTTCCGCGACAAGGTCGTCTTCGTCGGGACGACGGCCGCAGGGCTCTCCGACGTGTTCGCCGTGCCCGTGGCGGGGAAGATGCCGGGCATGCAGGTTCACGCCAGCGTGCTCGACAACCTGCTCTCGGGGCGCTTCATGGCGCCGGCACCGGGCTGGCTGGGCCTCGTGCTCGTGCTGGCCTGCGCGCTTGCCGCATCCGTGGCCATCGCCTGGTTCGGCGTCTGGCGCGGCGTGGGCACGGCGTCGCTCCTGGCGCTGCTGCTGACCGCGGCCGCCGTTTCGCTGTTCACGAGAGGGACCTGGCTGCGCGTCACGGAACCGCTGCTCGCCACGGCGATGGCGGCCTTCGCGGCCGTGGCTTACCAGTACCTGGTGGAGGACCGGGAGAAACGAAAGGTCAAGGGGCTCTTCGTGCGATACGTGTCGAAGGACGTCTGCGATCAGCTGATGGCGGACCCGGCCAGGGCGAGGCTGGGCGGCCAACGGCGAGAGATGAGCGTGCTCTTCTCCGACATCCGCGGCTTCACGACTTTCTCCGAGGGGGGGACCCCGGAGGAGGTCGTCGGGCTCCTGAACGAGTACTTCTCGCGGATGGTGCACGTGGTGTTCGCGCACCGCGGCACGCTGGACAAGTTCATCGGCGATGCGGTGATGGCGCTGTTCGGCGCGCCGCTCGACGACCCTGATCACGCGGATCACGCGGTGCAGGCAGCCCTCGACATGCTCGACGAACTCGCAGGCCTGAACGAGCGGTGGGCCGCCGAGGGGCGCCCCACCCTGGCGATCGGGATCGGCGTGAACTCGGGGGACATGGTGGCCGGCAACATCGGCTCCTCCTCCATCATGAGCTACACCGTGGTCGGCGATGCCGTGAACCTCGGCGCGCGGCTCGAGTCGCTGAACAAGGAGTACGGCACGTCGATCATCGTGTCGGAGGCCACGCGGGCGCTGCTCAAAGGGCGCTATGATATCCGCGGTCTGGGTGACGTGGTGGTGAAGGGGAAGACGCGGTCGGTGGCCATCTACGAGGTTCGGGCCGCCGCCGGCCGCGCCGCGGGAGAGCCAGCATGAAGTGGAAGCGCATCACCGCGGCGGCCGTCGCCGCGAGCACGTGGTTTCCGGTTGCGGCCGTTGCCGCCGATCCGCCGCAGCTCGGCCGTATCATGAAGCGCGCCGAGCAACTCGACTCGCTGCACATCAGCGAGCCGGAAGAACTGCGCCTCGGGGAGGCGGTCAGCGAGAAGGTCAGGGTTCGGTACGGGGTCGTCCAGGACGCGGCGGTTCACCGCTACGTTTCTCTCGTCGGCCTCGCGCTCGCGCGGGCCAGCAGCCGCCCCAACCTGCCCTGGACGTTCATCGTCCTCGACACCGACGGCGTGAACGCGTTCGCGGCGCCCGGCGGGTACATCCACGTGACGCGCGGCGCACTCGGCCTCGTCGCAAACGAGGCGGAGCTCGCCGGGGTGCTCGCCCACGAGATCATCCACGTGGCCAACAAGCACGCGGTCGATGCCATCCAGAAAGGGAAGGCCATCGAGATCACCGCCAGCGAGAGCAACCTGCAGAACAAGGCTGTGTTCTCGCGCGTGGTTGACCAGGCGGCCGACATCGTCATGGCCGGATTCGGCCGCGCCGAGGAGATCGAGTCGGACACGCACGGCGTCCGGCTCGTGAACAAGGTGGGCTACGCGCCGGGGGGGCTGGCTGCGTTTCTCGCCCGGCTCTCGGCGCGGAACAAGGGCGCGACCGCGAAACAGGGACTGTTCGCGTCGCATCCCGAGATGAAGGAGCGCCTCGACCGCCTCGGGCGGCAGATCGCCAGCGAGAAGATGGACGGCATCGCGACGCTCGAGGACCGGTACCGCCAGGTGATCAGCTACCGTCCCGTGGCGCAGTCGGAGATCGCCGTGGTGCCCGAGGGCTCGGCCGGCCTGGCAGGCAGTGGCGCGAAGGCGGAAGAGAAGAAGCCCGAGGAGCCGAAGAAGAAGGGGTTCGGCCTGGCGAACCTCCTCAAGCCCACGGGAACCGAAAAGAAGTCGGCCGAGGTGACCGGCTCCGGCGCGTCGCGCGGGGTGGACACCGAGAGGAACGCCCGGGGCGGCCCGGTGCCGACGCGCGTGGCGGTGAATGTGACGCCCGCGGACGTGGCGGCGTTCAAGCGCGAAGGCAAGCTGCGATGACAGGGGTGATCGTCGGAACCCTGGCCCTCGCGGCGACGGTCGCCATCAGGGGACTGACGGCCAACAGGCTGATCCGCAGCAAGCTGCGCCTCTCGCTGACGGTCTTCGCTGCCTACCTCGTGTTCCATGCGGTGCTCGCGGCCGGGTCGAGCACGCCCGGGTTCCTCGCGCGGTTCGAGTGGGCCGTTCGCGTCGCCCAGTTGCTGCTGGCCCTCGGCGGCATCAACCTGCTGGTCGTCCTCCTCATCAACCCGTGGCGCGAGGACCGGGTCCCGGAGCACTTCCCCAGCATCGTCCAGGACGCAATCGTCATCGGCCTGTTCCTGATCGTGGCGACCGGCGTGATGCAGGAGAAGTTCCTCACGACCTCGGCGGTCGGCGCGGTCGTCATCGGCTTTGCGCTGCAGGACACGCTCGGCAACACCTTCGCGGGCCTCGCGATCCAGGTTGAAAAGCCGTTCCGCGCCGGCCACTGGATCAAGGTGGCCGGCTTCGAAGGGGTCGTCACCGAGATCACCTGGCGGGCCACCAGGCTCCGGACCCGGAGCGGGGACACCGTCATCCTGCCCAACAGCACGCTGTCGAAGGAAGCGATCATCAACTACTCGGAGCCCGCGCTCCCCACGCGGACCTTCGTCGAAGTCGGCGCGAGCTACGACGTGCCGCCCAACGAGGTCAAGGCCGTCATCCTCGAGGCCATTCGCGATGCGAAGCTGGTGCTCTCCACGCCGCCGCCCGAAGTCGCGCTGGCGGATTTCGCCGCCTCCGCCATCACCTACCGCGTGAAGTTCTGGGTGGCGGACTTTGCGGTGGACGATCCTGCCCGCGACCAGGTGAGGACCTGCATCTACTACGCCTTGCGCCGCGCCGGGATCGAGATTCCCTATCCGATCCAGGTGACGCACCGGGCCAGGCTCGCGAAGGACGAGGCCGGGGAGCAGGGCGCGGCGGCCGAGACTCTCGCGAGAACGGCGCTCTTCCAGCCCCTCGCCGACGACGAACGGCGCGCGTTGGCCGCCGTGGCGCTCGCGAGGGTGTACGGGGCCGGGCAGACCGTCGTCCGGGAAGGAGCGGCCGGGGACTCGATGTTCGTGGTGGCGCGCGGCAGCGTCCGCGTGACGGTCGGTGAGTCGGGCGCCGAGGTGGCGACCATCGGCGCCGGCGGCTACTTCGGCGAAATGTCGCTGCTCACCGGGGACCCGAGGACGGCCACGGTGTCGGCCGCGGGGGACTGCCTGCTGCTCGAGATTGCCGCCGCGGACTTCCGGCGACTGGTCCTGGCTCACCCGACGGTCGTCGAGCACGTGACGGCGGTGGTCGCCGAACGGCGCGCCGGCCTCGAACGGAGCCGCACGGCGGTCGTCGCCGAGACTGCCCACGACGATGCGCCCCGCAGCTTCCTCACGCGCGTGCAGCAGTGGCTCGGGCTGCCGGGCTGGGCGGGGAACTGAACTACTCTGTCCAGATCAGCAATCTCTCCCCATCCTTCATCCCGTGGTCGATGATCAGCCCGGGCCCTCGGCGCTCCACTTCTTCGGCTGTCACCTTGAGCGTGATGCCCCGAAAGCCGCTGTGCTCGGACGAGCGGAACTGGACCGGCTTGCTCCCCATCAGCCGTAGCATCCAGAACGGGAGGTCGAGCTTCACCAGCTTGCCGTCCGACGGAACCAATACCCGGAGGTGGATGGTCGAGACCGTGCCCGGCGCGTGCTTCGCCAGCTCGCGGTGCACCACGGCGCCGGCTTCGTCGCCGTCCGCGGGAAGTTCGATGAAGGGCTTCTGACCCGCGAAGGGCGCGCGGAGCTTCTCGAATTCCTGCTCCCCGGTCTGCGCCGATACTTCCTGCACGCTGACCTGGCGCGTGACCATCCAGACGAGCCCGCCGATCAGGCCGATGCCGACCACGACCACGAGAATGACGATGCCGATGACGATCGGGATCCACTTCCTGCGGGCCATGTCGTCCCCCCTACGTGCCCCCCCGGGTGTAAGCCTTGTCCAGCAGCCGCCGGGCCTCCGCCCTGCCCTGCGGATCGTTGGACCGCTCGGCAAGGGTCAGCCCCGACTGGTACTCCTGCCTGGCCAGCGTGCGGTTCCCCGCGAGGTCCGCAATCTTCCCCAGCTCGACGTGCGCCCTGGCCTTCACCCAGAGGCGTGCATCAGGCGCGGCGAGCACGAACTGCGCGTCCTCCCGGGCGGCGGCCGTCTTTCCCGTCATCACGCGGGCGGTCGCGCGCTTGAGCCGCCACAACGCGTCCTCCCCGACGATCCGCGGCCTGTTGTCGGCCCCCGTCTTGGCCAGGCCCGCCTCTATCGCGCGCTCGGCTTCCGCCGCCCGGTTCGCGCGTATCGCCGTCGCGCCCTCCTCGAGCCACAGCAAGCGGTTGCGCGGGAACGAGGCCTGCAGCGCCCTGACCGTTCGCAGTGCGTCGTCGAAGCGGCGCTCGCGGCTGTAGATTAGCACCAGCGCGAAGCGGGCGTCCGCCTGCACGTCGCTCGGAAACGAGGCTGCGCCCTCGAGCAACTGGATCCCGTGTTCCTTGCCGCCGCCGAAGCCGACCAGGTACGCCATCCAGCGAACGGGCATCGCACGCGTGGACACGATGTACCGATACGTCCCGACCACCAGTCCGGCGTCCTTCCTCGAGGGGTCCAGCTCCAGGACCTTCTCGTGGGCCCCGTAAGCGCCCTTCGCCGCGGTGAACGCGCCCCAGAGCTTCCCGTCCACGGACCCCGTGTACGACGCGAGCACGCCGAGGGCCGCCCCGAGATCGTAGTGAGCTTTCGGGTCGTTGGGACGGGCCGCCACGGCGCGCTCGGCCAGCGTCCGGGCCCGGGTGATGTGCTCGTGAAAGGTGTTCGCCAGATCCTTGGGCGGTGGCGGCAGCTTGACGTCCGACGAGGCAATCTCGCCCATGTAATCGTCGGCCGTCACCGTGCCGCGCAGGAACATGATGCGCAGCCAGGCGACGGTGGCGATGGCCCGGTGAACCGTCGGGTCCTCCGGGGTGAGCGCCTTTGCCTGGTTGTAGAGGGTGAGAGCGCGGTCGTAGTCGAGGCTGTAGGTGGCGACGTTGCCTTCGCGCAACAGCGCCAGGGCCCGATCGTCGGCCGGGAGGCTCGCGGCCGCGCCGAGCACGAGGACGGCGGCGAGGAGAACCGGTCTGATCATCCAGCTATCATTCTACAGTGCCAGTTCCCTTCCAAGGCCGGCCGCGACGGCTTCACGCCAGGCCAGGTTGCCCGTCACCACGTCTTCCACCGCCAGTCCGAGCGACTTGAAGACCGTGATTTCACCTGGCGCGCGGCGTCCGGGTACTCGGCCCGCCGCCACCTCGCCAAGTTCCCCGGCGATGTGATCGGCCGCGAAGAAGCCCTCTGCGATGGACATCAGGATGTCGCCCGACTCGGTCAGCGCGGCTTCGCGGGAATCGACCACCAGGCGCGCGTCGGCCAACAGGGCGGGGTCCATCTCCCGCTGGTGCGGCCGGCATGCCCCGACCGACACGACGTGCGTCCCGGGGGAGACCCACTCGCGTCGAATGACGGGCGTGTCCGAGGACGTGGCCAGGACGATGATGTCCGCGCCGCGCGCCGCTTCCTCCGCCGAGGCGCAGGGCTTCACGGGGCGGCCAACGGCCGCGGTCATCTCGCTCGCGAACGCAGAAAGTTGCGGCGCGTCGGGGCCCCACGCGCTGACCGTCGCCAGCGGCCGGACCGCGGAGATCACCTCGGTGTGGCTTCGGGCCTGCACGCCGGTGCCGATGACGGCCAGGCGCGCGGCGTCGGGGCGCGCCATTCGCCGCACCGACACGGCGGAAACCGCCGCCGTCCGGATCTCGGTGATGTACCGCGCGTCCATGATCGCCAGGAGCCGGCCGTCCACGGTGTCGAAGAGGACGATGACGCCGATGTGGGTGGAGAGCTGGCGCCGGGCATTGTCGGGCACGACGCTCACCAGCTTGGCGCCCAGCGCCGAAGCGCCGGGGAGTGCCGCTGGCATCACGCCGAGGTACTGACCCGGGGGGCCGATCGGCAGCGCGGCGCGTACGGGCTGGACGACGCGGCCCTCCGAGAAATCCCGGAGGGCCGACTCCATCAGTTCGACGAGTTCAAGAAACCGCGACGAGGGCAGGACCGCCCGCACGTCGTCTTCGGTCAGCAGGCGAAAGGACATCCAGGGAAGTGCTGCGATCAGGCGAACACGGCTACCAGCATCGCGACGATCAAGAGGGCAGCCACGCTCCAGTCGGCTTTGTCGTAGATACGTCCGAACATCTGCGTCTCCTTTCCCATTGGGTTAGACGCAGGGGCGGCGCGGACGGTTCGCTGGCCTCTCAATCCTCAACTCATTCCCAATTCTCAATTCTCAATGCCTAGTTCCCGACCCGTCTCCACGGGTTGTCGAGCACCAGCTCGGGATGCTCCCGCCGGAACGTTTCCGCCACGTAACAGTCGAAGCAGACGGGGGTGTGGGTCGAGAGCACGGCGGGGAGCGTCTCGGGAGCCACGTCCTGCCAGGGCCGCGCCACGCCGGCGCGATCCATCAGGGCGGGCTTGCGTTCGAGCCAGTCGATGTGCCCGACGGGCTTGCCGCACACCCCGCAGTTCTTGTCCAGGTACCACTCGGTCACCATCGTCCGGACCAGGCAGCCCTCGGGCGACCGTTCGATCTGGTGGAGGCACTCGCGGCCGCACCCCGACTTCTCGGGCCAACGGGAGCAGTCCGACAACTCGAACCTGCCGCCGACAGCCACCTTGAACGCATCGACGTCGACGGCGGCCGGCTGCTCGTTCTCGGGGCACTGGACGAGGCGGGTGCCGCGATTGGCGAGGAATCGGCGTCCGACGAGATAGGCGATGACGGCGAGGGCGGCACCGACCGCAAGCCCGATTATCCAGCTCATGGGTTCCCTCCCAGTGATGCCCCAAAACGGTATACCACACTTGGCGACCGACGGAATGGTCGGCATTCAGGGCCGACGGTTACTCGTGGCAACCGTCACTCCGCGACGTAGCTGCGACGCGCCCGGGCCTTCATGCCCGGCTGCTTGAGGCGCACCTCCAGCTTGTGCACCTTGCCGTCGCGCGCCTCGGGGCTGAAGCCGATGAGGTACTGGCTGTGGAGTTCGTCGGACACGCGGGTGAAGGTGGTGGTGAGCTGGTCCTTCTTGTCGAGCTCGAAATAGCCCCCGCCCGTTTCCTCCGCCAGCTTCTTCAGGCCGCGGTCGGGCCTCGTCCGCACGCGCCGCACCCCGTCGAAGTAGTCGCTCTGGAGGCCGATCGCGTAGACCATCACTTCCTCGGCACGCGCCCGTTCGAGCACCTTGCCCTGGCTGATCTTGCTCGAGGTGTCGTCCCCGTCGGTGAAGACGAGCACCACGCGGCGCCCCTCGATGCCTTCCAGGCGGTCGAGTCCCGTCGCGACGGCGTCGTAGAGGCGTGTGGGATAGCCGAAGTCCACGTCGCGCAGCGCGGACGCCAGTTCGTCGCGGTCGCCGGTGAGCCCGGTCACGAGCTGGATCTTGTCGTTGAAGGCGCCGAGCTGCGCGCGGTCCCTTGGAAGCAGCCGCAGGAAGAACTGCTCCGCGCCCGCTTTCACCAGGTCGATGTTCGCCGTCATGCTCCCGCTCGTGTCGAGCATGACGACAACGGTGACCGGGAGGACCTCGTTGGTGAAGACGCTGAGGGGCTGGGCCTTGTCGTTGTCGTAGATCTCGAAGTCCTCGCGCTCGAGGTCCGGCACCAGGCGGCCGATGCCGTCGGTGACCGTGACGTAGAGCGGCACCACCTTCGTGCCGGCGCGGAAGGTGGGCGCCTGCTGCCCGCTCCCCGCGAGCGGCGCGAGGGCAAGGCTGGCGCAGAGGGCGAGGAACCAACGTCTGGGGCTCATATATTGAGCTTAGCATCAGGAGCGGGGATCGGGGATCGGGGATCGGGGATCAGGGGAAAGCCGGGTGCAGAATGCACAATGCAGAATGCAGAATGCAAATGCAGAATGCCGCCGGGGACCCGGCAAACAGGCGATAGAATCTGAGGCCTCGGGTCGGACGCCCCGCCCCGGATCAACCCTGAACCCTTGACCCTCAACCCTGAACCGAGACGCGGAGCGACAATGACCGAGCACCGAACGCCCCTGGCGGCAACCCTCGAGTGGGATGGCGAACAGCAGTTCACGGGCTTCATCGGCAAGCACGAAGTGAGCATGGACGGCGCCGCCGACGCCGCCATCACGCCCGTGCAGATGCTCGCCCTGGCGGTGTCGGGCTGCATGGCCATCGATCTCGTGCACATCCTCGAGCGGGGGCGGCACGCCGCCACGTCGCTGAAGGGCGCGTTCGAGGGCGAGCGGGCCACCACCGAGCCGAAGCGCTTCGTCCGCATCCGGCTGCACTTCACGCTGACGGGCCCGATGAAGCCGGAGCACGTGGAGCGCGCGCTGCAGCTCTCGCGCGAGAAATACTGCTCGGTGTGGGCGTCGATGAACCCGGAGATACAGCTGGAGACGACCTTCGAGATCGCCGAAGACTAGCTGGCGGCGTGCAGCTGGCAGCTGGCAGCGGATCACGCCCCTCGACGATGCTCGGGGCGCCCCTGAGCAAGGTCGAAGGGCGCTATCACGCTGACAGGAGCACCTCAATCAACAAGTCAACAAATCAAGAGATCACAAATGACACGAGCCCTGCCTCTCGTCCTGTCTCTTGCCGCTGTTCTCCTCGGCTCCGGGCAGGACGCCCCCTCCCTTCGCGCGCGTGCGACCGCCGCCCTCTCGCAGACGTCCGGCGAACTCCGGCTCGCAGGCCTCCGCGCGCCCGTGGAAGTGATCCGCGACCGGTGGGGCGTGCCGCACATCTACGCGGCGAACGTGCACGACCTGTTCTTCGCGCAGGGCTTCGTCGCCGCCCAGGACCGGCTGTGGCAGCTTGACCTGTGGCGGCGGATGGCGGACGGAACGCTGGCCGAGATCGTGGGACCGACGGCCGTGAACCGCGATGTCCTCGCCCGGCTCCTGCGGTACCGGGGCGACATGGAAGCGGAGTGGCGAGCGTACCGGCCGGATGCCCGGGAAATCGTGGAGGCGTTCGTGGCCGGGGTGAACGCGCAGGTAAGCATCGCGCTCTCGGCACCCGCGAAGCTGCCAATCGAGTTCCAGTTGACCGGTAGCGTTCCGGGCCGATGGACGCGCGAAGTGGTGATCGGCCGCATGGCCGGCTTCATCATGACGCGCAACGCGCGCACCGAGGTGCAGCGGGCCCTTCTCGCGCGCGAGGTCGGCGCCTCGCGGGTGCCGCTCTTCCAGCCGCTCGACCCGCCGAAGGCGGTGCAGGTGCCGGAAGGCCTCGACCTGCAGGACATCACCGACGAGATCATGGCCATCACGAGGGGCGTCAGCGAGAGCGTCGCCTTTCCAGGCCGGCGCGACGACACAGGGGCCAGGCCCCAGGACCTCGATCTCGACGAGATCGGCTCGAACGACTGGGTCGTCGCCGGGCGCCTCAGCGTGACCGGGAAGCCGCTCCTCGCCAACGACCCGCACCGGACCTTGATGCTGCCTCCCTGCGCTACTCGGTGCATCTCAACGCCCCCGGGTGGAACGTCATCGGTGCGGGCGAACCGGCACTGCCCGGCGTCGCCGCCGGCCACAACGACCGCGTGGCCTTCGGCTTCAC
>Ga0105104_10004088_pt1 | contig 10224 bp, 11 predicted proteins | sample PPLLaktember2015_3_FD_87034 | JGI IMG/M metagenome (GOLD analysis project Ga0105104, IMG submission 87034) | Freshwater sediment microbial communities from Prairie Pothole Lake near Jamestown, North Dakota, USA - PPLs Lake P7 Core (6) Depth... | ecosystem: Environmental > Aquatic > Freshwater >... | reverse complement strand
GGTTCGTGATGGGAGAAGGGGCAGGCATCATGGTACTGGAGGAAGCCGGGTACGCGGAAAAGCGCGGCGCCAATATTCTCGCCGAGATGGTAGGCTATGCCAGCACCAGCGATTCTTTCCACCTCACCCAGCCGGCGCCGGACGGCATCAGCGCCACGCGGGCCATCCACAAGGCTTTAGAAAAGGCGAAGATGCAGCCGGAAGAAATCCAGCACATCAACGCGCACGGCACCGCCACCCTGCTGAACGACCGCACGGAAACGAACGTGATCAAGAGCGTCTTCGGGGAGTACGCTAAAAAAATACCGGTGACCGCGAATAAATCCATGGTGGGGCATTCGCTGGGGGGTTCCGGGAGTATCGAGGCGGTGGTGGCCGTGCAATCTCTGCGGGACGGCATGATACCGCCGACGATCAACCAAAAGACGCCCGACCCCTTATGCGACCTGGATTATGTGCCCAATGTTGCCCGCAAGGCGGCCATTAAGACGGCGATGTCCAACTCCTTCGGGTTCGGGGGGCATAACTCGGTACTGATATTTAAGAAGTACGAGGGGTGAGGAACAATCAATTAGCAAATTGCTGTTAGCTCTTAGCTATTTACCCCACGTCGCCCTAAGCCCTTTTTCCTCTTGTCTTAATATCATGGACAGAGAATTTTTTGCATTAAACCGCTATCACCGGTTTAACCAGCGGAGTGCGTTAGCGAGGGGCGCTGCGCGCCCCTCATTAAAGCCCCTCTCCAAACAACTATTTTTTAATAAAGTCGATACCCTGTTTGGAGAGGGTGGACGCAAAGCGGACGGGTGAGGTATTTGCCATATTATTTCAATGTTATTTTCTTACCTGGAAAGATCAGAATAACAAGACAACTTTTATCTTTCCCGCTTACAGTGTTAGAATTATTCTGTTACCGTGAGTAGAGAACAAGACTATTATTCCGAGCCGCCCGCCGGTGATGAACTGCGCCTGCGTTATCTGACCGTGGATGAAGCTTTGCCTAAACTGGAGAGGTTCTTACAGGATAAATACCTCGAAGGCTACGCACAGGTAAAGATCATACACGGGAAGGGCACGGGGACTTTAAGGCTGACCGTGCGCCGGGAACTGGGGCGGAATTCTTTAGTCAAGCGTTTCCGGCAGGGGGAGAACCGGGAGGGGGGAGAAGGGGTGACGATAGTGGAGTTGAGCGATAAGTAGGATCAGGGTCTAGGGAGGTCGCTTCTGATGGAAAAAACGGACAATAAAGAAATGAAATCCCGGCGTAACCGGACCGGCCCCTACCCCATGGAAAAACTTAAAAGGGTAGATATTCCTACCACGAAAATAACGGACGGTGTTGCCCGGTTTGATGAAAGACAGCACGGTTTTGCCCGCGTCATGCGCGGTGAGCTGGGGGCGGTGCCGCAAAAAGAGATGATGCGGTTCATCGGTAAATATCCCCTCGGGGCGGCTTTTACGCAGGCGATGGCAGGGCTGGCAGGTATAAAAGCGGGAGAACCCGCCAGAACAAAAGCCCCCATCCCGGAAGACCCGGTATTATTGAGTCAACATATAAAACAGCTCGGATATTTTTTAAGAGCGGACATCATGGGTATTTGCCGCCTGCCGCAGTATGCCGTTTACAGCCATGACATGATGGGACGGGAAATAAACCTGGAACATAAAAACGCTATTGTGATAGTGGTGGACCAGGATTATGATACAATGCTTGGCTCCACGGGCGATGACTGGATATCCGGCTCGCAGAGTTTTATCGGTTATTCCAACGCCGCCCTGATTTCCGGAATAATGGCGGATTATATCCGGAGGCTGGGATACCCAGCCCGGGCGCATAATGCCACAGGCTACCAGGTAGTAGTCCCACCGCTGCTGCTGCTCGCCGGTATCGGGGAGATGAGCCGGGCGGGAATCGTGGTTAATCCTTTCCTCGGAGCGCGTTTTAAGGCGGCCGTAGTGACGACCGATCTGCCCCTCGAACCGGATAAACCGGTGGACTTCGGGCTGCAGAAGTTCTGTGAAAAGTGCCTGAAGTGCGCCGTGGAATGCCATTCCGGGGCCATCGCGAAGGGCGGTAAAGTTATGTATAACGGCTATGAAACATGGCACTTCGATGCCGGGCAGTGCAGTAAGTTCCGTACATCCAATCCGCACGGCTCATCATGCGGGCGCTGTATTAAAGTGTGCCCCTGGAACAAGCCGCCGGGGTGGACGCATAATACGGCGCGCTGGATGATCAAAAACACGCCGTTCATGGATTCATTTCTGGTCAAGATGGACAACCTCCGGGGTTATGGAAAACAGGATGATCTCTTTAAGTGGTGGTTCGACCTCGAGGAAATCGATGGGGAGTTAAAAGTCCCCCAAAAAAAGGGTAGTGTATCATTTTGAAATTAACAATCGTGTTTAGTTATTGACAATGCTTGAGCGATGATTTACGCTTTAGGTATGGAAAAGCGTAAGAAAAAAGACCATGACTTTGCTGTAAATGCTTTCCGTGTAGTCCAAGAGGCAACTGGAGAGTTAGAGGAAAAGCCTAAAAAAGTGTTTGATGCAGAGGCGTTAGGCCGTAAAGGCGGTTTGAAGGGTGGTAAAGCAAGAGCGGAAAAACTAACGCCTGAGCAACGTAAGGAAATAGCCAAAACAGCTGCTGCTGCTAGGTGGAAAAAATCTAGTAACAAATAGTATTATTCAGTGGCAGCTTTTCTCTCGTTTACATCCGCTGTAAATTCCAACGAAAGTGCTATTGGTTTTTCATCAGGGTGCATCGCATTCCAATGGTCGGCATCAAAAGTAAGTTGGACGGCATCACCCACCATTTGCTCACGTCTGCTAATAAGTGATACATGCATTTTGGTACGTGTAGTATCTGGATCATCGATATCAAACCAGAATGTTTTTTGTCCGTCAGGGGCATAAGCATGATTTACCCTATAAGGTCGCCCTGTAGAACTATCCGTTTTTGTTTCAATGCGTATAGCATCAGCAATCTGGTTTGCGAGAATCTTTATCGGGGATGCTGGTTGGGGAAGTGGGCATCCATGCTGTACAGCCCACTGAGCAACTTTCTCCGCATCAACATCATGTTCCTTAGTCTCATCTTTATAAAGACGATATAGTTGCCGTAATTGTTCTACTTTAGTTAAGTAGTTTCTTTTTCTGGATTTTAACGTCCTCATATTTACCTCCTATATACCTACTGGGGCGATATCGCCCCATCCATCAACTATTGTTCCATGTAATACTATATGCCTAATCTTAACAAGATATTTTCGGAATAATTCATATCGCCCAGTCCGATGGTGTATTTGCCCAACCACTAGACCTGGATGAATATGCATTGTCCGCGAAAAACCGACCATATCTCGTTCGGAGAATAAGGGTGATTTACGTTCAATAAAGTTATCCATAGATTTTTTGGGTACACAAAAATCAGCAGCAGCTTCATTTGCTATTCGTTCTTCTTCTGGAACACTAGTAGGATCGGCTAATTTTTCTTCCAAATCAATATCTAGCATAACAACAGGGTGTTGTTTATTTTTACCATCTTGTTGAATAACATGTTCAAGTTCATGACGTAAGACAAACCAGAAATTATCTATACGGTCATGGCGTAACGACATCCCTATTACAGGTTTATTATCATTAAGCCAAAAACACACCCCATCTATTTGCGCTGAAGGTAAAGATTCAACGAATACTAAGCGAATACCGCTCTCAGTTAATATCTTGTGTACATTCCTTGCTTCTTCAGGCGAGGCAAGTAAGGCATTAAGTTTTTTTAAAGCACTCTGTGCTTTAGCAGGGGAATAAGGGGCTGTAAGCATCATATTGGCAATTTGTTTTACTCGATAAAGCCACGCTAATTGAGGTGGTGTAACCCCACCGGCCACTACAGTTTTTTTTGCAGCGTGGGGGAGTATTTCTATTTGGTCTGGATATTCCACTCCAAAAAAAGTGCATAATTCTTTTTCAACGGCTTTTACATCACGTACATCACTAACCTTTAACCACCCACGTTTTATCATATCAGTGATTGGTAGACCCCCAATCAGATGTGCCCTCAAGTTTCGTTCGGTGTCATCTCTCATTACTATTTTTGCTTGATTGAGGTCATATTCTTTTTGAAGGTCTAAAAAATGTTCCGCAGATATACCAAATAAGTCTTGCAGTATCAGCGACAACTCTGCATTTATAGAACGCTTCCCTGCAACAAGTTTATTAATACCAGTCTCATCCATGTCCAGTACGATAGATAAGACTCTTTGACTCCATCCTTTTTGTGCAAGTTGGTCTTCAATAAGTTGTCCAGGGGTGCGATACTCTTTTCCATTTATTATCATGTGTACACCTATCACTTATTTCTTTTAATACACCTTACCACAACCTGCGCAAAAAAGCAAACTGACAAATAATTATACGTAATATGCTTGACAATGCTTGAGCGTTATGTTATTATTTAGTCAATTAGAGATGGGGATAGAGCTATGAATAAGTTGGATTTAGAAAAACAGGCACAAATCATAAAAGTACTCTGTGAGGGTAACTCAATCCGTAGTACCTCTAGGATAACCGAAACCGCTATTAATACGGTTGTTAAGCTACTTAGGGAAGTAGGCACAGTCTGTTTAGATTATCAGAATAATACAATGGTTAATCTACCCTGTAAAAAGCTACAATGCGATGAGATTTGGAGCTTTGTCTACTCTAAAGCTAAGAACGTACCAGAAGAACATGAAAATGAATTTGGTTATGGTGATGTTTGGACATTCACCGCAATAGATGCGGATACGAAACTAGTTCCATCATGGTTAGTAGGTATGCGGAATGTTGATTGCGCTCTGGATTTCATTAACGATTTAAAGGCTAGATTAACTAACAGGATACAACTTTCAACGGATGGTCACAAGATGTACTTAAACGCGGTAGAAAAGGTCTACGGCTCTGAAATAGATTATACCCAACTGATTAAGCTATACGGCCAGGATTTGGAAACTGAGAAGCGTTATAGCCCAGCAAAGTGCATAGGTACTGAAAAGCAAATCATACAGGGCAAACCGGAACTAAAAGATGTTTCAACGAGCTATGTTGAACGTCAAAACTTATCAATGAGAATGGGAATGAGAAGATTCACCAGATTAACTAATGCCTTTTCAAAGAAACTAGAGAACCATGTATTAGCGATATCGCTCTATTTCATGCACTACAACTTCATTAGACCTCATAAAACACTGGCTAATCCGTATCCTAGAACACCTGCTATGGCAGCCGGATTAACTAACCATATCTGGACGTTTGAGGAAATGGTAAAGCTGATGGGCTAATAATCTTCTTCAGGATCATCCGGGGGATAATCTTTATGCCAATGCTTTTTAGGCTTTTTGCTTGAGTGCCTCTCATTGTTTTGTTTAAAAAGTATTTGGGGTGGGGGTGATGAATCGTAATCAACAGCATAACCAGGACGAAAGGACCTCATTAAGGCGCACGATTCCATCACGAAAGGTTTACGTCCTGAGAAATACACTACTTCAACATATTTTCCGCATTCAACCATTATTTTTGCCGCAGGCTCGTAATCTCCATCACTCGCCACAATTATGACTGTATCAAACTCATCTCTAGCAGCTGCAACCACCATATCAGTTGTCATAGCTGTATCGCCACCCTTTTCCCTATACGACTGATATGTCCCATACACATCATTTTTCTTAATTACTTGTAACCTAGAAAGATGAAATGTGAGATTTGGGGTCTTTTTCACACGGTCAAAGTAGGTGTTACTTGCTTCTGCCCGGGGTGTATTGCCTGGAGGAAGAGCGTTATAATAGTAAATGCGTTGTAAAGTTCTATTACCAACTAACCTTTTTACCAAAAAACCAATATCGGTTTTTGTTGCCCAGCCCTTTTCCTTCAAGCAATGATAAAGATTATTACCATCAATGAATACCATTACTCGCTGGGGGTTAGTATCTTTATATTCTTCGTCTTCCATTCCCTCTATTATACTCTAAAAAACAAAAGGAGGCTTTCGGCCTCCTTTATGTTGCTCGCAGATGTCTCTGCGAGGTTGCTATCATTTTTATGTATATCATAGAAATATTGAATTTGTCAAGTATTTTCTAAAAAATACGTGTACTCACCTACAAAAATACTGGGTGTTATCCCTTGAAAGTACTATATCCTGAATTGTTAACTCCAAACTGATACACTACCAAAATAAGACCCCGATTGAACGTTGACGCTATTTTCCGGTATAATTACTAGGTTGTTCATGGTGGGTGTAGCCCAGAGGCCCAAGGCGTCAGGTTGTGGCCCTGAAGATCGAGGGTTCAAATCCCTCCACCCACCCCAGCCTTCTCCCGGACCCACCATGCAACACCGTCAGAGATGCCTACGCATACTCTTCCTGTCATTCTATTTTCTGATTCCATCGTGACGAAGAATCTGGAGTGGGGGCCCTAACTACTAATTACCCAATACTTAAACCCGCAGGTTTACGCTCCTTCCGGAATCCTGAAATCCGAACAGAGCTTGCCGCTGACCGCCCAGCAGCTGCGGGGATTTTCTTTCATAATAATATTGACGTTTTCCGCTTTTAGCCCTAGTTTGACGAAGGCGTCGGTGATATCTTTAGCGAGTTGGCGTTTCTGGTCGGTAGTATAATTTTCCCACATTTCTACGTTTACAACAGTCATCATGGCGTTCTCCTTCAGTTATTTAGGTTCCGTTTTCTTTTTGGTTGTTTTTACCTCATCCCCTTTGTCCCCTTCTCCAAATACAATTTTGCTTATTTTGTTAGTCGTCTATTTGGAGAAGGGGGCGGTTAATTGAAGGGGGCTAGCGCCCCCTTCGGCGGTAACCCCTTTTAAAAACCATGTCGGATAATACCTTTATTTAGGGGCGTTTAAGCCGCGGTGGACCTTGCCGCACCGGGGACAGCGTTTTGTCTCATTATCTCTCATCATGAAGGTCTGGCCGCAGGAGCAGGTGACTTCTATCTTAACCATAATCATCTCCTTTAGCATCGGTTATATTTGATTAATGTTACAGGAGTCATAGCGGGCATGTAAGCGACTTTGGTCACAGGGGTATAGGGTATAGGGTATAGGGGATAGCGGTTAGCCGATTAGTTTTAATGGTAAAATAAACACAGGTACGATCCATGAACGAGATAGAATACATCGCGAAAACAGCCAGCGACCAGCTGAATGCCGGTTTACCCATCATTTTAATTTCCCTGATGAGTATACAGGGGTCAACACCCCGGCACGGCGGTACAAAAATGGCGGTAGGCGCCGATGGTAAAACCTATGGGACGATAGGCGGCAGCCTGATAGAAGCCGCGGCGGTTAAAGAAGCAAAAAATGCTATGCAAACCGCAAAATCAACAGTCCTGTCTTTTGAATTAACCGGCAAGGATGCCAGCGCCCCGGGCATGATTTGCGGCGGCAAAGCGGAAATTCTGCTGGACTACATCGCGTCTTCAGCCGCCAACCGGGAATCTTCCCGGCAATGGCATAACGCGGTACACAGCAGCAAGGATTTTTTCCTGTTAACCCGGCTTGCAGGAAGCGCTGAAAACAGTTACGTTACCGGACACGCCATATATGTCCCCGGTGACGATGTTTTCACCGGCGCTTCACTCACGATTAGTGATTTAGAAAAGCTCAAACCGGTATTACACACGGTATCAACCACTTCTATTGTGCCGCTGGGAGATTCACGGGTAATGATCGACCGCATACGCAAACTAAAGACGCTGTATTGCTTCGGGGCAGGACACGTTGCCGTGCCTACGGCACATCTGGCGGCCCTGGCGGGTTTCCGTGTCATTGTCCTGGATGACAGGCCGGATTATGCCACCGCCGACCGGTTCCCGGAGGCATACCGGACTATCCTGGTCCAAGATCTCAACCATGCGTTGGACGGCCTGGAAATAGATAAAGACTCTTTTATCGTTATCGTTACCCGGGGCCACCAGTATGACCGCACCGTCCTCGAACAATCTCTGAAGACCCCCGCCGGATACATCGGCATGATCAGCAGTAAAAGAAAACGCGCGGCCATTTATGAAGCCCTGATGGCGGAAGGGGTCAAGCCGGAACGTCTGGATTTCGTACACTCCCCCATCGGTATCGATATCGGCGGCGAAACGCCGGAAGAAATCGCGGTAAGCATCGTGGCGGAATTGATACAGGTAAGGAACCGGCAAAAGTGAAAGGCCCGCAATTTGCCGCAATTGTTTTAGCGGGAGGGCTTTCCAGCCGCATGAAACAATTTAAACCGCTTTTACCGCTCGGCGGCGCCACGATTATCGAGCATGTTATTGCTACCTTTAAGCATGCCGGGGCCGATGTCTTTTTGGTCACCGGACACCGCCAGGAAGAAATTAAGTCAGTTATTAAGACGCCGGGCATCACGATAATATATAACCCTGATTATGAAAAGGGAATGTTCAGCTCTATCCAGGCCGGAATCCGGCATCTGCCGCCGGGCTATCAGGGTTTCTTAATGCTGCCGGTTGATATCCCGATGGTCAAAACCGGAACTATTAAGCTAATAATGCAAGCCGGCGTGAACCATCCGGAGAATATTATTTACCCTGTTTATGACGGAAAAAGAGGACATCCGCCCCTGATCCCCGCCTCATTAATGCCGGAGATACTGGATTGGAACAAAGAGGGCGGGTTAAAGTCCTTTCTGCTGACCAGGGAAAAATCAGCCTTAGATATCCCGGTTACTGACAGTTCCATCCTTTTTGATATCGATACACCGGAAGATTATGAGAACCTGTTAAAGCGTTACCGGCGTTACTGATTGACTCGTGTAAAAAAACATTCCCGCACCAACCGGCCGGAGCGCCCCCGCCAAAGAATCCTCCATGTAAGGACTGGAAGATTGCACCCGGCTTAAGGTATTATCTATTGGCATGCAGGACCCCGGTTGGCTAATGAATCAGCGCAGGAGGGGGTAATATGGAAAAGATCACGGATAACGTTTACGCGGGCATGAAGTTCCGGGGCTGCAATTCCGGCCTTGTCGTAACCACGGAAGGCGTGGTGATGATCGATACGCCGATGGTGCCGGCGGAGGCTAAAAAGTGGCGGGAAGAAGTCAGCCAGTTCGGCGAGATAAAATACATCATCAACAACGAGCCGCATAACGACCACGTTGCCGGCAATTGCTGGCTGGGGAGCACGATAGTTGCCAGTGAAGGCACCCGCGAAGCTATCAAGCGCAACCGCAAGGAAGCCCTCGAGGGACAGATGGGCTGGATGGCGCCGGATGCCGTGCCGCTGCCGCCTGACTTCCGCTACCGTTTGCCGGATATTACTTTCTCCGGCGAATTGAAAATATACCTCGGCAAGCACACGTTCCATATCATCCCGGTGCCGGGGCACACCCCTTCAGAGACGGCGGTGTACGTGCCGGAAGAACGCGTTGTCTTTGTATCAGATAACGTCATTATGATGATGCCTATCATGATCGATGCCGTGCCGGATGAATGGCTCAAGTCTTTAAAGAAACTGCAGGCGCTGGACGTGGATAAAATTATCCCCGGCCACGGCCCCGTGTGCGATAAAGCCGCGATACAGGTGGTGTACGATAATCTATCGTACTGTATCGACCAGGTCAAGGCCGCCATCGCTAAAGGCTGGAGCCTGCAGGAAATCCAGGAAAAGCTGACGCTGTTCGACCGCTTCCCGCCGATGGGCCCCGGCGACCCGATGAAACAGATGCGCCATGAAAGCCTCGCGGGGCTGTATAAAGCGCTGACTAAATAGCTGTTGTTACGTTCCGCGGCGGGCGGCGTGTTTCGTATTTCGAGTTTCGGATTTCGATTTTTCAATTGAGGGTTGCCGAAAAAGCGTCCTTGGGGTAAGATTTATTTTATACGTGCGCCTGTAGCTCAGCGGACCAGAGCATCGGTCTTCGGAACCGGGGGTCGTGGGTTCGAATCCCTCCAGGCGCGTTACCACTCACTACTAAATACCCACACCCACACCCACACTCACCCTTCCCTACCCCGGTGCCCCTCACCTTTATTCGTCATTCCCGAAACCCCATCCTTAAGATGGGGCGGGAATCCACCTTATCTATGGGTCATAGCGTGACGACTCAAATTCAAGTTGATACATCGTCCTTCCTGTAAGGGAGGAGCCGAGGCGGATTTCCAACTCCCCTCCTTTACCCCCGGTCTTCCATTTTGATATTTAGTTTGGG
>Ga0105104_10004086_pt1 | contig 10226 bp, 8 predicted proteins | sample PPLLaktember2015_3_FD_87034 | JGI IMG/M metagenome (GOLD analysis project Ga0105104, IMG submission 87034) | Freshwater sediment microbial communities from Prairie Pothole Lake near Jamestown, North Dakota, USA - PPLs Lake P7 Core (6) Depth... | ecosystem: Environmental > Aquatic > Freshwater >... | reverse complement strand
TTTTCTGGTTGAAATGAGATTTCTAGAAATTGGTTATACTCCTCCTCCTTGTTATTTCGTTCGATCTGACTTCTATACTCTTGTAATATGGATGTAATAGCATCATTGATATCGAATACTTCCTTCTTAATGTCCAGAGTGTGACCCTCAATCCTTGTAACGTCTAGAACATCTTCTGCTAACCTCTGCAATCTCTTGGCATTTCTAATCACTATATCAAATAGCTTCTGTTGTTCAGAATCCGTTACTCTGGAACGGATAACATTCATAATACCAATAATTGGCTGCAGTGGTGTTCTCAATTCATGGGCGGCAACATCAATAAATTCCTTCTGTGTCCTATTATGAATCTTTAATTGTTCGTAAGCTGATAATAGCTCTTTATTTGCCTTGTCTAGCTCTCTTGTTCTACTGTTTACGATTGCATGCAATCTCTTGTTCCAGGTAAGAATTATGTAAGCAATGACAGACGCTACCGATCCTATAATTGTAATAATCAGAATGCTAAAATGCTTTTGCTCGCCGATTGCCGAAGCTACATCACCGGCAAGATTATGAGGAGCAGCAACGTATAGGGTCAAAAAATCTGTTCCATTAAGTAGTACGGGTGAAAAAGCTATTGTGTTTACTGTGCCTTGCTTAGAAATTGCATCTATTGATCCACTACTTTCATTATTATTGACCGAAGCTTTTAGAGCTCCATTTAACTGATCGAGTGACCTCGCAGAGAGTAATGTTGAAAGAGCTGATTGTAATTCCTTTCCAAAGATATTTTTGCCTACATACGATTGAGTATTTGCATAAAGTACCAAACCATTTTTGTCTAGTAATCCAATAGTGCTATTAAATTGAGGTAGGAGCTGGCTTTTTAAGAGATCACCTAATACACTAGTCCTTATTCCTGCTACTACTACACCCATAAATGATCCTTTCTCTGTAGCAGTAGAGTTTCTATATTCTCCTCCTTGTTTGCTCAAAATGGGGTATGATAAGAAATATCGAGGAACTTTATCATTTGATTCGATAACACTGCTATAATATTCCATGCCTGTATTCTTTGCCATTGCGAAGTATGGCCTATAGCTCAAGTCAAAGCCTTTGTATTGCTGGTATGCGGTAGAGTTAATGTTGCTAATCCACACTATCTTGCCATCCTTGTCAAGCCACATGTAGAAGTCAGTTAGACCGTTGGTATATTCTTGCCTGTAGTCAATTATCAGACGAGCCCTTTGATATTCATTATTTTGCAGTGCAGGAGCATCAGCCAATGTTTGCAGAATAGGAATTATGGATTCTAGACGATTTGTGAGTATTTCTGACAGATCATGAGCTTGAATTATGGCATTGGATCTTATCTCTTGTGTAGCAATATCGACAACCTTGGTAGAGATTGAATTAGAATATTGAAATGCAAGTATAGAGAGGATGATTGATGTAGCACCAATAGCTATCAAAATGACAAGACTATTCTTTGATATCGCAAGTCCTCTCAGCAAGGTAATTAATGATCATCAAATACGTAGTTCTTATAGTAAAAGTTTACTTAGGATTTAGACAAGGTGCAATATGTTGAAAAAATATCCACCAATAGGAAGGATAGGCCACAATATCTTGTCTCTTTTTTTCGTTCATTTTAACATGTTTGTGCGTCGGAAATAGATGGTCAACTAGGATTTATCGAAATATGTCAAATCCGTAAGTAATTTCTTGGAATCAGGTATTAATTCCCTCATAACTGATTCAACCTTTCTGTCTATGATCGAATTAGTTTAACTGTGATAGATGCTGCTGCAGCCACCTATACGTATACGGATTAGAATGTCTGAATAGCGTATAAGCACATATATTATTTATGTGCCAAAAACTAATCGAGAGCTTTTTTTGTATCAACTGAAATGGTTAGGAGTTTTTATAGCTATAGGTTTTATTATTATATATTTATTTGAATTTCCATTTGATCTAATAATGCTAATAATCGCATTCATTATAATCAATATTTACAAGACAAGGATAATGTTGAAAAAACTTGGCATTTTGAATGAAGGCAATGGGAAAGATATTAGGGGTTTCATTAAATCATTATTTAGATCACCTTCTTCATCTATGGATGGGAACACTTCAGTAAGATACTATTGCATGTCCTGTGGAAACGAACACAGAGAAATTGCATGTCCTAAATGCGGTTCAAAGGTGAAGAAAGTAGGATGAAATTTTTGACTACTGATTTTGAAGTCGAGGACCAGATAGTTTTCAGAATCCCATTCACATCAATCGTAATCCAATCTAATGTACCATCCGGTAAACCAATGAAGAACCTCTCTACCAACACCAATTGGATGCTTGACGAATGTCATGACGTTACAAGGATATGAATTGGATGAATGTAGGGCCCACACTAGAGCTCATTCTTCACTGTAACGCTAAACAGTAACGACAATTGTTGTATTACTCGTTGGTTATCACAAAATGATTTTCGCTATGCTCACCATTGTTGTTCAATGATCCTTGCGGTTATTACAAATTAAAGATAAGAATGATTCTGTCGTTTTTTGACGGCGTGATAAACGCTGAGCAGGATCAATAACTTATTTTCCATTATGGTCAATAAGGTTCGCTAAGATTTTTTTCAGTTTTCATATAATCTGATTATTCTCGAACCTTAAATGCAATGACATTATCCGTTACCTCGAATTCAGGTTTGCTCGTTAAAGACAATTCAGCAAAGACGTAACGAAATAGCCTTTCAAAATAAAGCGACCATCTTTTTCCCATTTCATGTTGGATCACTAGTCGATGAATTCTGTCATGATCTGTTGTGTGATATGAATATTGAAATCCCGATACTCTTAGCCATGATTCGATTGTCAGAAGAAAGGAGTTTAGATTATGTTCTCCTCTTAATAAGAGTGTCAAATCTTTCATTTCATTCTTTGCAATATGTTCAGAAAGCTTCTTTACTTCCTCTTCTTCTAGTTGATTCATCATTGTTATTAGCAAGGACTTGGGGATTGAGACCATGCCTGATGTCGAGGCATATGCATCATATTCTGCATGAGTAGTAAACACCTGAGTAGCCAATGTGTTTAGGCTAATTCTTTTCTGCGCTGCTTCGTGCTTCAGCTTATTGAGAATATCGCTTCTAAATCTAAGAGTAATGCTGCTACTGCCAACACCCATATCATTATTCTCAACCTTTTCCAAATTCGTTTCCACGATTATTACTATAATAATGTACGAGAGTCTAAATACTTTACGCTCTTTTGCCATAATAATATTGCAAAGCACCCAAAGCACTGCAAGAGATATCTATTGTTACGCTTATCATGCGCCTTCGGATTTAATTGCATTCAAAACGCAATGCCTAAGAAGGGCGGGCAAGACTTATCTTATATGACAATTAGCTTACCTAAGACCTCCACTAATTGTGTTACATTCAGAATTCCAATTCAGAAGCTGGTTGAGCTACGCACGGAATCAGAGACTAAACAGGTTAGTTTTAATACTTTGGTTAATCAAATTATTAAAGAGCATCTTGAGTGGCACACATTAGCTTCCCAGGCTAAGCTATACTATATGCCAAAATCATTCTTAATGAGAGTAATTGAGCAGCTTGGAGAAGAAGAACTAGACGAATTAGCACGAGACACAGCAAAAAATGATATAGTAGATGTAAGCCTCTTTTTGCGAGGAAGCTTTACCCTCACTTCCTTATCCAATATCACCGAGACTTGGTTAAGAATATCGCGAATACCGCATAGATTTGAAACCCATGAGGATCACGATAGGATCATTATTGAACATGATATGGGATTCAAGTATTCCTATTTCATCAAGCAAATCGCAAGATATGTCCTAGAAGTAGCATTGGAAGCAAAGATGTCATGTGATATCACCGATAACACTGTTGTCCTCAAACTATATCAATAAATACACGCGTCTGTACAATTGCTAGAGTAACAATTATGAAGTACTGCCTTGACTCTCATATCTCCAACCAATGAAAAAGCAAGTCAGCTAATTGGGATTTATTCAAATTTGAATGAAGAGCTCGATGATGCCTTTCGTTTTCTTAAGCCCGCTCTAGAAAACAATGAAGTCATCCTTCTATTAATTGATGAAAGCTTTGATAGGAGTGCCGTCTATAATCGAATGAAAGAGGAATGGAATATTAGCTCAGATGAAATAATTGCCCTGGAAAATAAAGGCGATTTAATAGTAGCAAGTTCTTCTCAATGGTTTCAACCTGGCAAAGGACGAAGTACTCTAGATAGAGAGCTGATCGAACATTCATGGAATGAGCTAGCTACGAAATTGTCTAGGAACAGAAAAAGAGCGGTGAGAGCATTTGTGAGTACTTGTTTGTTCTTTAGACTGGGAATAAAAACGGAATTTCTAAAATTTGAATATCTAATCCCGCCCAAAATTGATTATCCACTAATTGCAGTGTGTGCATATCAGGCCTCTGATCTCTTAACCTATTTGACAAAGGCGGAGATAAGAACTCTGTGCTCATGTCATTCGTTGCTATCTATATCTAACCGCTATAACATCATTAACGATCCACCCAATAATGAACACATTCTACTCTTATACGATAATGAGGACGAGAGGGACAAACTCACTGCAAAGTACATCAATGAGGGATTAAAACATGGACAGCTTTGTGTATACTCCAGTGTTATGAACCCCGACACCCGAACTCTAAATGACACATTAAAGTCAAGAATTGTAGACTTTGACAACAATATAAAAGAAGGAAACCTATTACTCGTAAACTTATCGACACACTACGTTGGAGCGTTGGCTAATGATTTGGAGCCATTTAATACACTGGAAAGGGAACTGACCGACCGAGCCAAAATCAGACAAGACAAACACGTGCGCATTGTAGCAGATTGCGCTGGCTTTTTGTACGAAAATAAACATTTTGATGAATGTGTAGAATTAGAGCAATGGTGGCATCAAAAGCCATTCGAAGGATCCTATTTGTGTCCATTCCGGAATTCCTTATGCGACAAGTTTCCATATAATTATCATAAATATAGAGTCTTTGGTAATCACGATATCATAATCGATGAGCATGGATCGCTCATAGGGTGTTACATATCTCGTGCATCCACATCGATTAATTCAATTCTTCATTTGTCAGTTGCTTAAACTTGGGGATTTCATTACCAATGTTATTGCTTAGCATATCAATACTCTGTGGGGGGTTCTACACTTCCCGTGTAGCGTTAATGTTTTAAAGAATCGGAATGTTTTAAAGAATCGGAATGTTTTAAAGAATCGGAACTAAAACAAAATCTAGCCCAAAGCTTGATGCATTTGTAATATCTCTTCAGCTGTAGCATTAACCAACCTACAAGTTTGAAATATTTTGTTTCGACTCTTACTTTGATGTGGCCAGGTTGGTTGCCACGAAAGATAATACTCAAGTAGAAGGAAAAATCTCAGACGTAGTTAATGACAATACTGTTATCCTTCCTACTTTGCATCATGTTGGGATAGTGACTACGAATATAGAGACAATGATTGAATGGTACGCCAAAGTGTTGGGGATGAAACCTAATTTTGAATCTTTGACTTCATCAAACGAAGCTATTTTACCGCTGAAAGCAGCTTTGCTTACTAATGATAGAGCCAACCACAGGATTGCACTTTTATCATGGCCAGGTCTGAGTTGATAATAGCGAAAAGCACAAGATATCAAGGGTACAACATTTTGCTTTTGAGTATAAAACTATCGGCGATTTGCTGAACACTTATTCCCGCCTGAAAGACTTGACAATTATGCCGATTATTGTTATGGATGATGGTGCGGTTACTGCCTTTTACTACCATGATTCAGACAAGAACACCGTTGAGTTATTTGTAGACAATTATGGTGGCTGGGATCGTTCAAGTGAGTTCATGAGAAAAATGCAAACACACGAGTATGTAACAAAGCCAGTTGATCCAAAGAAGATCATTGTAGCGCACAAATCAGGTATGACGGATAGAGAGATTTTTGAACGATTAGATTCTGGTGAGTTCGCGCCAACCGAATCTGTTGACCTAAGTATCTTGAACTCTATGTAAGTCAAAATATCGATTTGCAGAGAAGGACTTTGCAACGTTCTATGGTAAGTTCTTAGGACGATCTGATGATACGTTCAGAATTTCTCTTCGTTTCTGTCATTAGCATGAAAACTTTTCAACCTATTCCAAATTGCTAGGAAATCCTAATCCTTGTCAGTTCAAACATGTGTGTACCCTTTAAATTCTCTTTCCTATACGTTGACCCAGGCGAATATTAATAAATATTAAATAAAACCCTCAATTTTTTTAGCTAAAAAAGGAAAACTGGGTTAAAGCTAAGGAAATTAGACCTTACAGATAGTAATATTTTTATAATTAAATAATTCAATATTCTTAGCGAAAATGTCTAAAATAAAGAAAGGAGCAGAACATCTTGGACACGAGGTTAAAGAAGGTACAGAGCATGCTGGACACGAGGTTAAAGAAGGTACAGAGCATGCTGGACACGAGGTTAAAGAAGGTACAGAGCATGCTGGACACGAGGTTAAGAAGGGTGCAAAGTCTGTGTTCAACAAACTAAAAAAGTCATTTTCATGACCTGAAGACGCATGCATTTCCATTCATGGCCTTCTCTAGATTATAGTACCAAGAATAGCGCACTAGGATCCATTATCGTTTTAATTTCATCAAGCTATTTGGCTAGAAAGTTCTAATTCTTTATTACCAACACACTTTCCAAGAATCAGCATTATCTTAAGTTATGGGATTCTCGACTAACTAAGGATTGTAGAATCACTGAAAGGTCCTTCATTACCTGGGTATGTTTACAGAGATAGAGAACGATCTGGAGCCTATCCAAATTGATGAAGATTGATGCCTATAGGGATATCCTGAGAGTTGCACTGAATAGTCTAAAAGGGGGGTTACAAATTGTCGTCATTGACTATGGTGAACTTTGTGTTCCTGTGGTTCCTGCGTTGACACCATTGCCTCCCACATTCAGAATTTCTACTACGTTTGCGAAGGAAATATCTGGCTCAGGTCCTCCACCTATTACGTAGATCTTGTTTCCTATATCAGCGGCTGCCAATCCGTGTCTTGCGATTGGCATTGGAGGACCAGACGTCCAAGTATCAGTACTTGGATTGTATATTTCCGTATTATCAAAAGTCTTCTCTGGAGCTTCTCCTCCGAATATATATATATCTCCACTATTGGGGACTGTTGCAGCAGCTATTCCACCTCGAGCAGTTGGCATTGGTGCTTTTGCGGTCCATGTGTCAGTCTTTGGATCATATTCTTCGTTATTATCTATATTGGACGATTTGCCCTTTGGTCTTCCACCTATTACATACAAAATATCATCAGCGACTCCAGATGCCATATGTTGTCTTGGTGTCGGCATGTTCGCTTTACTAGTCCATGTGGCTGTAGCAGGATCATATGCCTCATTTACTGTCAATGGATTACTATCGTCTGTCCCGCCAACGGCATATAAGACATTGCCTATGAATTGAGCAGTTAGTGCAGCTCTAGCAGTCGGCATCGGTTTCCCTTCTTGCCATGCATCAGTTGCAGGATCATATATGAACAATTTGTTTGATGGAATCTTGTTGTCCAAGTAGCCCCCCACAAGGTAGATTTTACCATCCAGAGCTGCCGCAGCGGCGTGATTCAGATTGACTGGCACAGGTGCAGTAGTCGTCCATGTATCCGTTTTAGTATCATACACTTCGACACTATTCTTATTCCTTTTTCCGGTTTCGCCGTAACCAGCGATTATATAGATCTTGTCACCTATTGCGGTGTATGCAGATTCCATTTTTGGAGTTGGGCTACTTGCACCATTACTCCAAACAGTAGAGGTAGAGGTTGGACTGGAAGAATCTCCAGCATTCCCTTCACTGCCAGTCGTAGCCAGAACTGAGTTATATTTGGTCAACATATCTTTACTATACGAACCAGTAGTACTAGGCTCAACTATCAAAAAAAGAATCAAAACTATAACTGTAATTGTCGTGATACCTGTTTTATTCATATCCATATATGCGATACATTAGTGCAGTGACGGTTATAATTCCTTTTGTATTTTGGTTTGAGATGTGTTGATACAATGTAATAAGGCGAGTGAATAAGGTGTACTAACATTTTTCTTGCAGAGTGAGAAAGCAGAGTTGTCATACCTTTAAATGGACGTACAGATAGACATTTATTGAATGGGTTGAAACAGAATCAGGCAATAAATTACGTCCAGGGACAATCTATATCTAAATTAGTAACCTTTGCTGCTGGAGCATCTTTGTTATTGATTCTTATCGTGTTTCATATTTTACAGTTCATCTCTGTTCCACCTACCTATGGTATGGTACAGAGAATAAATTCGTCTGAGGCTGAAACTGGCACAAAGTTGTATCATGATAGTGAAATTATCTCTACACGTGGACACTTTGATTACCGTTCTGCAGGACAACTGATTCAAGGTCATAATATGACAGATTACGCATATAGTAGTGATCTAGTTAATAATAACAGCAATAAAATATCAAATACGTTCACATGCCCTCCAGGGAAAGAAATTGTTATTTATATTCATGGGGTTTGGACGGATGGACAAGCAGCCAATGAGCAATTCAATAGAACGGCTATGTCCCTGATCAGTAATAACTATACGATCCCTTTAATCGGTTTCAGCTGGGACTCTAATACGCCAGTAAATAAGGGCGGTTGGGAAACTGCAAAAGATATAGCAGAAAAGAATGGACCCAAACTTGCACAATTTGTTATTGATTTCAAGAATAAATGCAAGGATACGGATATCAGGTTCATTGCCCATTCTATGGGCGCTGAGGTAGTCAACAGTACTCTAGCAAGCTTGAGCAGTAACCAACAATGGGATGAAACGAGTGGTTTGAATATAACATCCGTGCATCTGGTTGGCGCAGCTATTGATAGAACTTCAGTTGCAGCAAATACTACCTTTGGAAAAGCCATTGATAAATTAGTAGATGATTTCTATAACTTACGCAATTCAGAGGATAACATGCTACAGTATGTCTATAGATCTGTTGAGGAAAGTGACGCACTTGGATTATTTGGAATATCCCATAGTATTCCTCTACCAAAAAATTATTTTGAGCGAGAAGTGAATTCTGAAATACCCCCTATTCAAGACGTAGACGGAAATAGTAAACTTGATTGTTTCGATTTTTTTGTTATTTTGCCAGGAGATAATCATTGTGGATATATAGGCGCCAGAGGTCTTTCTCCATTTGAGAGTATACCACGAAATGATGGAGCAATAGATGTAATAATACAAGACTGGTCAGAGCAATAACAATAGCAATAAAATTGGCTAAGAACTGGATTGTATTTCGGTATTTAGTTTATTTTAGATCAAGGATAGGAAAAAATTCTGCAATTTGCTGCAGAATCATCGCAAATTGCTATTGTAAATTGCCAAACCCTCAATCTTGACTCTCTGGCATAACATTTCGTCGTAGCTCCAAATCAAAGATTTGTTGTAACATTGGATGGATTTGAACGTGTACAATATCCATCATAGCTTCTGGGAAGGCCTTCACATTCACGGCCTCTTCAAGTTTTCCAAGGCTATTTTCCAACGTATCAAGGTTGGTGGTTTCATTGACAAGTGATCTCGGACGTAGTTGAGTACTAAATTGGTCCTTGATATTACTGGAAAGAACCTTAGCTGTTTCGTAGTCATCCATATTTACTAACACTAATTCGCTATCCATAATCGATGAGGTATTTGAATGCCCACCTAACATACTACTATCATCATTAGTAACATTTGTAGTTCTCATTATATCCATAGAATGAGAAGAACTATTATCCATTTTCGGCATCATCATCATATCCATGTTCATCATATTTGACATATTGGTCATGTCATATCCTACAGCAAAAGCGCTTCCATATTTTCTTAATATATCATCTACTATATTTGCAACCACTAAAGCGAGAGTAGTAGAATTTTTTTGCCCTTGATCATATACTTGAGTAATATCTGATGAAGGAGGATTTGTTTGCGTCAAATTGCTTTCAAGATCCTTCATTAACTCGGCAGCATTTCTTGCATGTTCATGGGCTGAGAAATTTTCGTTAGATAGAAAGCTAGTAATTACAAGTTGTGTTTCGGCTTTTATTTGTTCGACTACTGTAACCAATGATGATTCATCTGTAGTTGA
>Ga0105104_10004085_pt1 | contig 10228 bp, 10 predicted proteins | sample PPLLaktember2015_3_FD_87034 | JGI IMG/M metagenome (GOLD analysis project Ga0105104, IMG submission 87034) | Freshwater sediment microbial communities from Prairie Pothole Lake near Jamestown, North Dakota, USA - PPLs Lake P7 Core (6) Depth... | ecosystem: Environmental > Aquatic > Freshwater >... | reverse complement strand
GCAACTGGAGAATGCCTTCAAAGGCATGGAACGCAACGCCAACCCGTGGAATGTGTCCCAGGCGGACCGCATGAAGTGGGCGGAGGGACTGAACGTTCCGACGATCGAGGAAAATTCGGAACCCGATATTCTGTGGTGGGTCGGGTGCGCAGCAGCCACCGATTCACGCGCCCAGAAGACAGCCCAAGCCTTTGCAAAGATTTTGAACGCAGCCGGAGTCAATTTCGCGGTGCTCGGACAGAATGAACAATGCAACGGCGATTCTGCCCGCCGCGCCGGGCGCGAAGACATCTTCTTCGGGCTGGCTTCTGCCAATGTCGAGATCCTGAATGAGGTGAACCCCAAACGGATCGTGACCACCTGCCCGCACTGCCTGCATACGATCAAGAATGAATATCCCGCCTTTGGTGGGAATTACACGGTGATCCATCACACGCAGCTCATCAATGAACTGGTGGGCGCCGGGAAGATCAGTTTGGAAGTATCCAGTGATCAGTACACAGTCACCTTCCATGATCCATGTTATCTGGGACGGCACAATCAGATCTTTGATGCCCCGCGCGAGGCGCTCAGTTCTGCAGGAGTCAAGACCATTGAAATGCCGCGCAATGAATCGAAGTCCTTCTGCTGCGGCGCAGGCGGCGCACAGATGTGGAAAGAAGAGGAACCCGGTACGATGCGTGTGAGCGAGGCGCGCTTCCAGGAAGCCAAAGAAACGGGCGTGAATACACTGGCCGTCGGTTGCCCGTTCTGTATGACCATGCTCAATGATGTCTCCAGAGCGGATGGCGGCTCGGTCCAGGTGAAGGATGTGGCGGAACTGGTTGCCGAACGGATGAAGACGGGAGGCTGAAAATGATCGACCTTACGTCGCAGTTTGGACGTGCCGTAAAGGGCCATCTTGAGAATCAGTATGTGATCTGGCTGACCACCGTCGATTCGCATCTCGCGCCGCAGCCAAGACCCGTCTGGTTTGTCTGGCAGGATGACTCTTTTTTGATCTTCAGCAAACCCAAAGCACATAAGGTTGCTCACATCACAAAGAATCCCAAAGTGGCATTGCACTTCAACACGGATGACACCGGTGACAAGCATGTGATCGTCTTTACCGGCGAGGCGGTGATCGAACCCAATCGCCCTCCGGCGCATCAGGTCCCTGCGTACTTAGACAAGTATAAAGATGGTATTACCGACCTGGGGATGACCCATGAGGAGTTTAGCCGCGACTTTTCCACGGCGATCAGAATTAAGCCCACAGAAGTACGCGGATGGGAGTAAAATTGCTCCCCAACCAAGGAGGTTCAAATGCCAGATACGATTCACACGCTTCACCCGGAAAAGAAAATGGGTGTGAAGATCAGCAAGGAAAAATATGAAATCATTCGCAAGGTAATTTTGTCCACGTTGCGCAAGCAAAAGGAAATGACCTTCATGAATTTATCGCGCGCGGTGGAACAAGAGGTCAATGGAAATTTCGACGGATCCGTTAACTGGTATGTGACAACTGTCAAACTGGACCTGGAGGCGCGCGGCATGATCAAGCGCGTTCCCAACTCAAGACCGCAGCTTGTAAAGCTGGTCTAATTTTTATAATGATAAATGGAAAAGAGATCAGGCTCGCAAGACCTGGTCTCTTTTGTTGTATCGGTGGGTAAAGGAAAGTAAAATCGGCATCTGGAATGTTTTCATCCCGAAGTGATCAGGAGTAAAAATGCAAATCGTCCATGTTCATGTACATGTCAAACCCGAATTTGTGGAAGCCTTCAAACAGGCGACTATTGAAAATGCCAGCAACAGCCTCAAAGAGGCAGGCGTAGCGCACTTTGATATCATCCAGCAAACAGATAACCCCACGCGGTTCATCCTGATCGAAGTCTACAGAACGGCAGAAGCGTCCGGCGCCCACAAAGAGACGCCTCATTACAAGCGCTGGCGCGATACGGTCATGAAGATGATGACTGAGCCCAGGCAAGGCATCAAATACAGCAAGATCTTCCCCACTGACGAAAACTAGTCGAACGATGTTTTCCTTTGAATTTGCCACATCCAATCGGATCATCTTCGGGGCCGGGAAACTGAATGAGTTGGGCAGGCAGCTCGAGCGAGGCGCCCAGCGTCTGCTTTTGGTGCGCGGAGGTTCGTCGGACGCGATCCCGCGCGTGAGGGAGATCCTTTCTGCCTCAGGCATCCTGTGTACTGAATTCCAAGTCCATGGTGAACCGACCATCGATGTAGTGCATGAGGGCGTTGCAGCAGCACAGGGCTGTGATACGGTGATCGGCCTGGGGGGTGGAAGTGTCTTGGACGCGGGCAAAGCGATTGCCGCGCTTGTGACCAATCCCGGGAATGTATTGGATTATCTGGAAGTGATCGGCAAAGGCCAGCCATTGGTCTACACCCCACTGCCTTATATCGCCATCCCAACCACGGCCGGCACAGGCGCGGAAGTGACCCGCAATGCCGTGCTCGAATCGCCGGAACAAAACGTCAAAGTCAGCCTGCGCAGCCCGTTGATGCTGCCGCGTCTGGCGCTGGTGGACCCCGAATTGACGTACCACCTGCCGCCCGAGATCACCGCCAGCTCGGGACTCGATGCACTGACCCAATTGATCGAGCCGTTCGTCTCTGTCAGGGCGAACCCGCTAACCGATGCAATTTGCCGGGAAGGAATGCAGTATGCAGCGCGGTCGTTGCGACGCGCCTATGAGAACGGTGCAGACAAGGAGGCGCGCGAGGGCATGTCACTGGCGAGTCTCTTCGGAGGAATGGCGCTGGCGAACGCAGCCCTGGGAGCCGTGCATGGATTCGCCGGTCCACTCGGTGGGATGCTGCACGCGCCGCATGGCGTGCTGTGTGCGCGCTTTTTGCCGCTGGTGATGGAAGCCAATCTCAGGGCATTGGAAGCGCGCCAGCCGGAGCATCCGGCACTTGGACGCTATACGGAGATCGCGCGGATCCTGACCAGAGAGAAAGATGCGACCGCACAGGATGGCGTAAAGTGGGTCAGTGAAGTAGTGAGTGCGTTAAAAATCCCCCGGCTTTCGATCTATGGAATGAAACCGGAGGATTTCCCGGAAGCCGTTCAGAAGACACAAAAAGCCAATAGTTTTAAGGGAAACCCGATCGCGTTGAATGAGAAGGAACTGACTGCGATCCTGGAACAGGCACGATAGTCGGCGGCTGTCTTCAACCATTATTCCAGTTCTTTATTGTTTTGGCGCATCCATCCTGGAATCGGTAATGAGGCGCGGTAATGATAGATGAGATATGTCACGATAAGCAGGAACCCGACCGCGAAAACGAGCGGCAGATGGGTCTTGATGTAATCACTGATCGACCGCCATTCGTGCCCGAGAACATAGCCCGCGCCGATTAAAAGCGTGCACCAAATGTACGCTCCAACAAACGTGGCGAGAAAAAATTTAGGGAAGGGGATACGCACGAGCCCGGCCGGTATGCTGACCAGAGTCCGCACGCCGGGAATGACGCGTCCGACCAGCACGATCCCGGCGCCCCACTTCCTGCATTGATCCTCGATTTTTTCGATATAACTGAGCTGGACCCGAAAAATCTTCGCAAACCGATCCACGAGCGGGCGACCACCCATCCGCGCGACCCAGTAGGGAATGGACGCGCCGATCGCGCTCCCCAGGCCCGCGTACAGACCTGCAAGGGGAATGAAGGCAGCAGGAATACTGTGGCGTTCGATCAACATCCAGCCTGCAAAGGCAAGGATGATCTCGCTAGGTGTAATACCGGTCGCGTTCTCAAAGATCATCAGCCCAAACACGCCAAACCAGCCGAATTTATCAAAGATCACTTGCAAGGCGGAGAGAATCGTTTGTTCGAAAGTATCGAGCATGTTTTCTTCCTTCCACAGATAAAATAAAAAGACCATCGCCACAATGAACTGGCGATGGTCTTGCCTTTTTCTGAACAGCCGGGAACGAATTCCGTATTGACGACTGCACATCCCAAATCGGGCGGCTACTCCCCATCGGAGGTGTGCGGATTATACAGTGATTCTAAGTGTTGAACCTGATGAATAAGAATTCTCTTATCAAAAAGGCTGTGGAACTCTGCTGGCTGTTCTCAATGCGGAACGGATCATCAGAAATTCGGTAATATTCTCAGAGGTGACCAGCCCCACAAACCGGCCGCCGTGCATCACGGGCAGCGTCTTTGCGCCAGATTCCTGCAGGCGGGTCAGCGCCGTCTCGACCATTTCGTGGGAGTCCACGCTGGGCACATTGCGCCGGATCACGTCGACGACAGGCGTGTCCTGTCCCTGCTGGGAGAGCGCCCGGATGAAATCATCCCGCGTCAGAACACCCACAAATTGACCATCCTCCACCACCGGGAAATCCTGCTGTGAACCCGCCAGGATCAGCCTGACGACCCGCTCGAGACGATCGGAGGGTGTCAGGGTCTCGAACCGGGTCTGCATAGCTTGTGTGACAGGAATCCCGCTGATCGTGTTTCTTACCTGCACCATGCTCGCCTCCTGTGAGGCGCCGATCCATACGAAGAAAGCGATGAACAGCAGGAAGGGGTTGTTGAATAGACCGAACAATCCAAAGAGGAATGCCAACCCCTGACCGATGCTGGCGGCCGCCTGGGTCGCGCGGACATAGTCCATGCGCATGGCAAGCAGGGCACGCAGCACACGCCCCCCATCCATGGGGAAGGCGGGGATCAGGTTGAACAGCACGAGGGAGATATTCACAACCATCAGCCGCTGAAGGAAAGAGCCTGATGCAATGGTCAAGTCTGTGATCGGGGCCAGCCCATTTGTCACAAAGAGATAGGCAAAAAGCAGCGCCGCAATGACCACATTAACGGCGGGTCCCATCAACGCTACCCAGAGCTCCTCGATCGGTTTTTCCGGCATGCGCTCGAGGCGCGCGACCCCACCGATCGGGTAGAGGGTAATATCGCGGGTTTTGACGCCATATTTGCGGGCGGTAAGGGCGTGCCCGTATTCATGTAAAACAACACTCAGAAAGAGCACCAGGATGAAAAGAATGCCCTCCGCCACTTTTGCCCAGGATTCATACTCGAGCCAGTGGCTATAACCAACCCATCCGATCAGAAGCAGAAACGTTGCATGGACGAAAACATCGATACCGGCAAAAGTCCCTAATTTCCATTGCCATTTCATAAATCAACTCCTTTTACACTACGGGCATTGTACATGGAATTTATAAGAAAAATGTTATAAAACTTCCGTCAGGTACGACCCATTAATTCCTTTAACGAAAAAGAGAGCAGGTCTGTACCTGCTCTCTTTTGATTTATGTGAAGATTCGCCCGGCGTCTTACTTGATCACACCCAGCTTCTTCCCCGCTTCGCCGATCACGTCCATGGCGCGCTCGATCTCGCTCGGGTCGTGCGCGGCAGTGACGGTGGCGCGCAGGCGGGCAAGTCCCTCCGGCACAGCCGGCGAAACGACAGGCAGCACGAACACGTCGTTGTGCTGCGCTTCGCGGGTCATGGCGAAAGCGGTTTCATCGTCGCCGCACAGGACCGGGACAATGGCAGTTTCCGTCAGCATGGTGTCAAAGCCCATGCTTTTCAACCCGCCGATGAATTGTTTGGTATTCTGGTTGAGACGTTCCACTCGCCAGGGTTCGTCCAAAATGACTTTGAAGGCTTCGTTCGCCGCGGCGGCTTGGGCAGGCGGCAGCGCCGCAGAGAAAATATAGGCGCGGCTGGCATGACGCAGATAGGTAACGATGTCCTTCTTGGCCGCTACATATCCACCCACAGAAGGGATGGTCTTGCTCAATGTGCCCATCTTTATGTCGATCACATCGCCGAGTCCGAAATATTCTTCGATACCTGTGCCTTTTTCGCCGAGCACGCCCACCGAATGCGCTTCATCGATCATCAGCCACGTGTTGTACTTCTTGCACAGTTCCAGCATTTTCGGCAGGTCGATAATATCGCCGTCCATGCTGAAGACCGAGTCCGCGATGACCAGTTTGGCCACATCCGCAGGCGCGTTCTTGAGCAAACCTTCGAGATGTGCCATGTCATTGTGACGGAAACGCCTGAATTCCGCGCCAGACATCAGGCAACCATCTACAATGGAGGCATGATTCAATTTATCAGAAAATATGTAATCGCCGCGTCCCATCAAGGTTGAGATCACCGATAAATTTGTGGCATAGCCTGATGTATACGTGATCGCGGCTTCGGCATGTTTGAAGTTTGCGATGGTCTCTTCAAGCTCATCGTGGATGGTCAGCGTGCCAGCCAGCGTGCGGACACCGTGCGTTCCCGTGCCAAACTGGTCCACAGCCTTCTTCGCGGCTTCGTTAATTCTTGGATGCCCCACCAATCCAAGATAACTGTAGGAAGCATACATGCCCATCACCCGCCCGCCTGCACGCACCTTCGAGTCGTCAAGGATTTCTTCCACAGCCTGATTGTAAAAGTACAGATCGTGCTCTTTGAGACCTGCGATACGGTCGGTCATGGCTTTGATCCGACGCGTGACAGCGTCGTTTGTATTATGTAAATCCATGTAATGCCTCCGAAAAAGAATGCCGCAAGTGTAGCCGAGGGATGCGGGATTGTCTAGTTGCCCGCTAACCGCTAATCGCTAAAAGCTAATAGCTCTTAGCGGTTAGCGGTTAGCGGTTAGCGGTTAGTAGCGGATGGAAACGGGTTTTCCTGAGCGGGCTGACTCGAGCAGGGCTGAGATGACGGCAACATTGGCGCGGCTGTCGCCCAGCGAAATACGCGGATCACGCCCCAACAGGATCGCATCCGCCATATCCTCCACCTCGCCGAGGTACAGCTCCTGCCCTTTGATCTTGATCGTCTCAGTCTTCTCGTCGCGCGTCAGGTAGATCTTTTCATTGATCTCAGGCTTGAAGGGGCTGGGAATGCTCAGCGTCCCCTCGCTCCCCACGATTTCCATGAACGAATGGAACGGGATGGCAAAACTGCAATCGAACTGGGCGTGGACGTCATGGTCGAAGCGCATCTGCCCGACGAACGTCTCATCGATCCCGGTCTGACCCGTGACCTGCCAGCCAAACACCTCGAGCGGATTCTCCCCAACGACGGTCCGCGCGTAGCTGATGGGATAGCAGCCCACATCCCAGATGCTGCCGCCGCCCATGCCCGGGTCGAGGCGCACATCCCCCTCGCGGGCGAGCACGAAGCTGAAGGAGCCGCGGATCAGTTTCAAGGCGCCGATCGAACCACTCTTCACCAATTCCTGCACCTTGAGCGTCTGCGCATGATGGCGGTACATGAACGCCTCCATCACGACGCGGTCATGCTTGCGCGCCGCGGACTGCATGGCATCCACCTCGTCCACGCGCAAGGCGATCGGCTTTTCGCACAACACATGCTTGCCCGCCTCGACGGCCTTGATCGTCCACTCGGCATGCAGATGATTGGGCAGCGAATTGTAAATGACGTCGATTTCAGGGTCGGCGAGCAGGGCTTCGTACGATCCGTGCGCACGCGAGATCTTATGCTCACGTGCATACTTATCGGCAGCCTCCTGCGTCCGCGACGCGACCGCCAGCAGGTGATTGCGTTTCGAAACCTGTAAAGGTGGGATGAGCGCGCGGTTGATGCGCGCCGTGGAGAGCAATCCCCAATTGAGAACTTTGTTTGCCATGGTCATGTCCCTTTCGAAAGAATAAGCCCTGCAAATATGGAATTCTTACAGGCTATTTTATCCTACCGAATAGAATTTGCACGAATGACAAAACTCGCCTACAATCTACTGAATGCAAAACATCCTGAATGATATCGTACAGTTTTTTGTAAGAGAGGCAAGGACTCTTCTTATCATTGGTGTCTTTGTCTTCATGATCTATGGGTGGGACAAATTAAGTAAAAAAGAGCAATACTATCGCTGGCTGGTAAAGATCAATCCCAAAAATGCACAGGCGCACTATCGTCTTGGAAAATTTCTCGAGGACCTTCCAGACCGAAATACAGAGGCGGAAAAGGAATTCCAACTGGCTATTTCTCTAAACCCCGGCAATTCATGGGCGTATTATGCTTTGTATTATTTACAGGCAAATGAAAAGAAATATCCCGAGGCACAGGAAACACTGGAGAAAATGGTTAACCGTTTTCCGCAGGATGGAGTCACATTCGCCTGCCGGGCAAACTATTTCTGGCGGCAGGAACTTTACCAGGAGGCGGAAAATGCATTCAAAAATGCCGTAAAGTTAACTCCTAACTATTCCTATATTCGCTCTGAATATGGGCGATTTCTGCTTCAGAGAAATCGTCCTGCAGAAGCGGAGAATGAAATTCGCGCCGCCATCAAGCTGGAACCCTCGGATGAAAATGCGTATCGACAGCTTGGGAAAGTATTGGAAGCCACAAATCGCTTTGCGGAAGCTGAAACACTTTACAAGAAGGCAATCCAACTGGCTCCCGGGGAAGACTACACCTATTGGGATCTATGGGAGTTATACGAGAAGCAGGACAAACATCAGGAAGCTGAAAATTTTTACAAGAAGGTAATATCGAGTCGGCCCAGAGATATCTTTATTTACTTTTGTATTTTCTACAGCCTGGAAAAGCAGGGAAAGGTTGACGAGTCCAAACGGTATGCTGAAAAAATGCTGGAATTGGCTCCGGACAATATTCGAGTATTGAAGACGCTTGGAGCTTTCCTGCAGAAAACTGGCAATCTTACGGAAGCGGAAAAGCTCTATCGGAAGGCGATTGCAAACACTCCAGACGACCCCTTGCTCCATCATGACCTTGGCATCATTCTTCACAATATGGACGGGCGCCAGGTGGAAGCTGAAAAAGCTTATAAAAAATCCATTGAACTTGATCCGTCCGGTTCCCGGTCCTACACCAGTCTGGGGTCTTTGCTGCACGACCTTAAACGTTCCGAGGAGGCAGAGGCACTTTATCGAAAGGCACTGGAACTGGATCCTGCAAACGCCAGAACATACAACAATTTAGGTATCCTGCTCGAAGAATTGAAACAGAATGAGGAGGCGGAAACCGTATTTCGAAAGGGCATTGAAGTTGATCCGATGCATGTCAACCTCTATCGCAACCTGGGTAATCTGCTCGAAGATCTGGAGCGAGTTGAAGAGGCCATAAAATGTTATGAAAAAGCCATCGAAATCGATCCCCGGAATGCAGGCGTATATTTCGGGTTGGCAAATCTGCTTACAGAACAAGAACGCTACGAAGAAGCAGTGGATGCCTTTCGAAAATCAATTTCCATGGATAGCAACTACATAGCCTCCTATGGCAATTTATTCCTCCTGCTGCGGAAAATGGGCAGACTGGAGGAGGCGTTGAAAACACTCACGCAGGCGCTGGAAGTGGTGCCCAATGATTTCAACATAAATATTGGTGTAGCTTCCATTCAAAAGCTAATGGGAAACCGGCCGGAAGCAAAAGAGTTCGCTGAAAAGGCACGTCAATTCATAACTGCGGATAACAACCAATGGTATAACCTGGCATGCCTGGAGGCAATTGTTGATAACAACGAAGCAGCATTCCAGTATTTGAAAAAGGCAGCTGAAGAAAACAAACTCAATCGTGCCTGGGCATGGGAAGATCCTGATTTTGAACGGATACGAAGCAACCCGCGCTTTGTAGAAATTGTCGGTCCAAAGCCTGAAGAGAAGAACCCGGAAGCATGACGGCTTCCGGGTTCTTTTATGTATTAAGAGGTTGGAACACAATAATTGGAAGGTGCCGGGAAGTCATTGCCTGGTAGCGCAAATAAGGCGGGTGGCGCTCGGCGGCGAACGCCCACAGGCGGTCGTATTCGTCGCCCTGGGCTTCGTGAGCGTTGGCGGGAATCTTTTGTCCATTCACTGTCAGCGTCGCGCCCGGGGTTTTCTTCAAATTCAAATACCAGTCAGCGTGTTTGTCCCTTCCCCAGTTTGACCCAATGACCAGATATTTCCCTTCGTGAAAGAAATAGGCAATTGGGATCACGCGCGGCTGCCCTGACTTCCGCCCGGTGGTTTCCAGGAGCAGAATGGTTTGGGCGCCGAGCCTGCCTCCAATCCGCCCGTTCGTGAGACGGATGAGAAAGGCATTGAGTCCTATGAACAGCTTTATGAAAAGATCTTTCATTTCATTCATGTCCAGTGATTAGGGCATCACACCGCAATGATAGCACCCCTTCGAGATTTTAATACAATAATCCCAAAGGGGTGCCATGGCTTGTATCCATCATCTCATCCGTCGCCACCTTCGGGATTGATT
>Ga0105104_10004084_pt1 | contig 10228 bp, 3 predicted proteins | sample PPLLaktember2015_3_FD_87034 | JGI IMG/M metagenome (GOLD analysis project Ga0105104, IMG submission 87034) | Freshwater sediment microbial communities from Prairie Pothole Lake near Jamestown, North Dakota, USA - PPLs Lake P7 Core (6) Depth... | ecosystem: Environmental > Aquatic > Freshwater >... | reverse complement strand
TCAGGACCCTTGTTGCGGTATTCGAACCGAAGGAGATAACGACGGAGTTCGTTTGAGTTTTTAAAGGGTTGAGATAAAACGAGCTATCATGACCTTCCCTCAAACAATGACGATATCCTGGACGGCCGATACGAAGAGAGTATCGGTCGCTATGGGATATCTGGTGAAGATATCGGACCCCTCCTTCTCTATCTCCTCTAACGTGAAACCCATTATGGTAAGGTCCGAATCGTTCGAACGCCTCTTGATTATGGACCGGACCTCATCTTCGCTATCGTATGAATAGGAGCGGACCGACCTGACGGATATGGGCAATCTCCCTTTGGAGATCAGCATCTTCACCCTCTTGGCTAGCTGTGCCTTCTCCCCCCTCGGGAACAGCGTATGGATGGTGATATCGGCCTCGCTCCATTCCTGGTGTTCCAGGATGATGTAGGCAAGGAGTATCATCAGGTTCACGTTCCTGAAATCGTCCTTCATGATCCACAGGTCTATGTTCCTCCTCGTTCCGAAATAGTGCTCCGTGGACCTGAGGACCAGGGTATTGAAGCTCGCGGCCATTGCGGTCCTGATGCCCTCCATCACCTTAGTGAGCTCTTCTGTCCTGTTCTGATTGAACTCGAACATTATCGTGTTGTTGTCAAGACCGGATATGCCCGATATCTGGACCGTTTGCGCAACAGCGGTCAGCATGGATGGTGATACCAGAGTTGCGACCGAATAGTTCGCCTTGGTCATCCTCATCTCCCTGATGAGGCCCTTCTCGATCCTCTTGGATGCTTTGAGAGTGTCCTTGTCGAGCTTCCCGATGGTCAGATGGAGCAAGGTACCGAATCCGTAATGATGGGATATCCATCGAAGGACGTCCTTCGGACTGGCGCGCTCCTTGGCATCCGTCGTTATGGCGATGACGGACGGCCTCCAGTTGAACTTGTCCGGTTTTGACATGGTCCTCTGCAGATTGATCTTCATGAACCTGGCAAGCTGGAACATCACACCCTGGAAGATTATGGCGAAGGACCTGGACCTCTTATGGCGGTAGCCGAGGCTTAGATAGATGCCCCCCATGATGAGCAGGGTGACGATAGCGTAGATGGGGCTGAACTGGAACATCACGCCGAAGCAGAGGACCGCACCGACCAGCGATATGTACCATCGGGTCTTGAACGTGGGTCTGTAAGAGGGGTTTCCGGCGAAATGCTCCATGAACGATATCAGACAGACAGAGCCGTAGGTGATGAGGAAGAACATGGTGATGATCTGAGCGACCGCGTTCAGGTCGCCCAAGAAGAGGAACACCATCGCTATCAATGAGGATATGAGCATCGCATTCGTAGGTTCGTTCTCCCTCCCGCGGCCGAACTTGAGGAAGTCCATTATGGTCCTGTTGGGGATGATCTTATCGCCGCTCAGAGCCTGTAAGGTCCTGGGGGCAATGAGGGCAAAGCCCACTGCTGATGATAGTGTAGCGCCGAAGAGGCCAATGAGAATGACCGCTCCAAGGTTGATGTTCGGCGTTATCCCCTTTGCAAGGTCATATATTATAAGATTATTGGAAGCAAGTGATTCAGTAGGTGCGCTAAGATACAATTTGATGATCATTGCCAGATATACGAAGAAACCCATGCCTATAGCGATCATTATCCCTTTGGGGATCGATTTTCCAGGGTCCTTCAGGTCACCGGACAGCCCGACCCCAGCCGTCATCCCCGTGAAGGCTGGGAAGACAATGGCAAAGACCGTGATGAACGGGAGCGGGTTCGCCGTGGTCTCAGTGATACCTGATGGGGCACCTGCCATGGAGGGGCTTATCATAAAGACTGCCACGACCGCCATCATTCCGGCGAATATCACATAGAGGAGCTTTATCCCGATGTTCGCCCCCCTTGTCAGAAGGATGGTGAACATCACCAGACCCAGAGGGATGCTTATCATCCTCGGGTCGTAGGTCATGCCGAAGGGCAATCGGTCCAAGAGCTGTTCCTGGATGAACGGAACAAGAGGCTTCACCCCTTCAGTGAAACCGATGATGTAGAAAGAGACAGAGATCGCCTGGGCCGAATAGAGCATGACACCTATAGTGGCCCCTATCCTTGGTCCGAAGGACCGGCTGATCATGTAATATTCGCCCCCTCCCCCCACCCTGAGGTTCGTTGCTATCTCGGAAATAGCAAGGCCTGTCGGAATGGTTATGGCATGACCCAGGACTATGATTAGAAGGGCATAGAGCAGTCCGACATGACCGAGCGCGAACCCGAACCTCAAGAACATTATGGCGCCCATGATGGCGCAGATGGAGGTCAGGAAGACCGGGGCCGTTCTAAAACCGTAGCCACGCTTCCTGACGGTCTTCTTTGTCTTATCGGCCATCCCGAACGCACCTGACCCGTTCCATTCTGTTCCCGTTATCGATCTCATAGTAATAATGATGGCATATTATTTATTCTTTTACCGGGTAATTTACCAATATGATATTCATTGGCCAATTATACTCAATTGTCAGTCCCTTTCCGCCCTCAGGACCTTCTGGACATGCCCCCCGACCAAGAGAACTATGTATTCGCCCTTCTTGACACCGCCCTTTGCGATCCGTAATCCTACGACCGTTATCCTGGCTGCTCTTCTCAAGGACCTACCGGATAGTGACAGACCATTACCGGCCGTCCTTCTGAGCGCTCCTTTGGCAATCGATATGCCGTCATTCCCTCTCTCCTTGACGGCCAGTGCCAGCTGCTCCCCCTGCGGTCCAAGGACCCTCACCGGTTCGGTGATGATGTCCATTCTCTGATCCACCAGCAGATCGGTCGACTGGTTCAGTTCCCTTATGGTCTCCCTATTGCTCATGAGGGTGAACCTGGTCGTCCTTTCGCTCAATCCCTCGAAGGCTATTACGCCTTCCTCTGCAAGGTCCATGACCTTTGTCAATGACCCTGCTGTGTTCGTCACTGCCTTTTTCGGGTTCCTTATGACATATATTATCAGGACGATCATCACCATGACCATGAAGATCTGGAGGACATTGACCGTCTTGAGCCAACCGAAGAGCGGAGAGCTATCCAGTATGGGGCTTATCGATTCCGATAAAAAGGCATAGGTGAGGGATTCAACCATCGAACCGACAAGGACCGCTAACAGGACCTTGTAAGGCTTCAAACCCATTATCCTACCAAGTATCGCCCCTCCGATGCCTCCGGCCCCTTTGAAGGGGACGAGAACGAACATGGTGGTAGCTAAGAATGCGGCCTTGGAGAACCATTTGGACCTGGCGACCCTTTCCTTACCCTTCTCCTCGGCCGTCGTGAGCTTGGGGCCGAGGTACTTCACGGATTTGATCCAGTCGTAGTTCCAGATCAGGAACAGGCAGTAGCAGACGTCTATGAGCGAAGTAACGGCACCCACGAGGAGCGCGGGTGGGGGGTTGGAACCGAGGATGGTCTTCGGGATGAGTATCTCCTTGCCCATAAGTGGGATAGCATAGAACAGCCAGACATTGAGGAGGTTCTTCGCTGTAGGCCAATCCATAGATACTAGCACGCTACCAACGCTAAGAGCAAGGATGACGGCTCCCAGGACGAAAGGGAGGATGAACTGGAACAGTTTGACATTCTTGTCCTTCTTCTCCCAATCGGTCTCCAGGTAACGGCGGAAGAGGTCCCTCTTCGCAGTGATCCTCTTGCCGTTTATGTCGAATAGCTCGAACTTGAACGGTTGTGAGACCTTTTTTCTCATTCGATCGAGGAGAATGTGGCTTTTCGTATTTAATTTACAACCGCTCACTCTTCGATCCATTCATCAGGATCGATGCCCCAATCCTCCACCCCTTCCTTTCCCTTCCGAACCAGCAGGAAGTAGAGGAACAGGATGACCAGCAGCAGAACAACGGCTACCAGGATGAGGATGACCAGCCATGTCCAGGAACGTTCCCTTTGGTCGTCACCCTTCGGCACCTGGACCACCCGGTCCCCCACATCGGTTTCGACCCCTGCAGTGATATTCACCTCGAAGATGTCCAGGACCTTGCCCTTATAGGTCACCGTCACGGTCCTGTTCCCTTGGGGCGACCCGATCGAGAAACGACCATCTTGTCCCGTCATTGCTGTCTCGCCTGTGTCCAGGACTATGGTGGCACCGACCACAGGTTCGCCCTCCCCATCTACGATCCTGCCCACTATGGTCCCCTTGGAGGCCGTCGTGAAGCTCCATGAATGAACAAGCGGGTTCCCGGCAAGGTCCGTCCCTTCGATCCTTAATGAATAAATGGTGTCGGGTGAGAGCCGTGCAAATGGGTCGAACGTTAGATTCGACCCTTCCCAGCTCAATTCCCCGTCGACCCCCATATCGAGGTCGAAGCCCTCTGGGTCCAGGACCTCCGAGAAATCGACCTGGACCAAGATATCGGTCCTGACCTCGATACCTGTCGGTGATGAAGTGAGGACCGCTGGGGCCGTCATATCCAGGGTGAACATGATGGTCCCACCCCAGCGGTTACCGGCCAGGTCGGGTAGGTCGAAGTGGATCGTATTGTCCCCCTCCCCCATACCGTAAAGGTCGAACTCGAGCACGTCATCGGGACCGACCATCGGCGCTATGACGGTCCATTGATCCCCGTTCAGACTGATGCTCAGCGCACCGAGCGGAGAACCGGTCCCGTTCGCTCTCAGCATGACGGTTACATCCGAGGACCTGACGTACTTCCCAGGGGAAAGGACGTAAACTTCGGGGTCCAGCAGGTCAATGGTGAAGGACACCTCATTTTCAATTTGGTGGGATGAACGGTCTGTTACCCTGACCGTCACACGGTGGTGACCCTGGATCAGGCCGGTCAAACGATGCTCCGTTGCATTTCCAAGCTGAACGAACCCGGTCCCGTCCAAGTCCATCTCCGATATGATAGCGGTCAAGTCATCTACGGCCCAGCGGACCTCCAGGTCCGATGTATTGTAATAATGGTCCTGGACCGGGTTCATGAGTGTGAGCTGGGGCATGATGGTATCGATGACGACATTGGCGGACTCGGTCCACTGGTTCCCAGCCATGTCCCAAGCCCTGACCTGGACCAGATGCTCGCCCTCGGCAACGTCAGAGAAAGTGCGGTTCATATCCGAGCCAACATCGACCCAATCCCAGGTGCCGAACCTCACCTCGAACCGGTCCAATCCAGAAGGAACGTCGCTACCTTCCCAGACCAGTTCGATGTCGTTCGAGCCCAGGAAGGCCCCTTCCTGCGGGGACACCAGTGTCAGGACCGGATCGGTGACATCCACCATGAAGGTCGAAGAGGTCGAGTTCTCGTTCCCGGCCATATCGACCGCCCTCACATCAACGGTATGGGAACCCTCAGGAAGGTCAATGAACTGGTGAGCCATCTCACGCTCTTTTTCTATCCATTCCTGCCCATCCAACCTTATCGAAAAGGCCCTGATCCGTAGGATATCGTCGGACCCGTCCCACCTTACGATAATAGTGGATATGTTCAGATAGGACCCATCTAGAGGTGATATGATCGAGACCGAGGGAGGGGGCACATCGTTCCATGGTGGGAAATGCTCGTCGACATTGGAGATGAAAGGGAAGAGGTCCTGACCGTAACCTGTATTATAGGTTATATCCCCTATACCATCATCGTTCTCATCAGGACCGATATAGCGGTCCCAGTAATTGCCCGCATAGTTCGAAAAATTGGCGTTCTTGTGCCTATACCACATCTTCTCGGGTGATGTCCAGGTAATGCTAGTTGCATTTGATAGGACATCCCTTTCGTTGCCTATGAAATTGTTAAGGTATGCAATGGCATCGATGCATCCCGTCAGGTTCATCCCGATGGAAGAGCCAGTGATGTTGTTGTGTATCAGCTTAAGACGCTTCTCCTCGAAAGTGCTTTTCTTGCTGATGTTCCTCTTAATATCCACCATCACTGCGCTCCAATTAGCGTCCGATGAACGACAATTTGAGATGCTGACGGGACCTATAGATAGACTGCTATTGTCCATCGTTTGATAGGATATATTAACGGCAAGACCGTTCCCTTTCGACCCATCGATGAGATCCCCATCGACTTCTATGGACCCTATAGAGAAGCTCGAATTCTCCTGAAGCATCGTTACATCGACACCGACCGATATCCCCCTCCCGGAGGATACCCTGTTCCTCGAGAGGGTTATCCGGTCTAAGTGGGTCTTCGATCGTCCGGTCAGCTGGTACCCCAGACTTAAGCCTGGGAACTGTATGCCAAGATCCTTACAATCAATGGAATTATCGTCTATGGACAATCCGTTCAAAACAGATGTGGAATTATCATTCGAATTATAGGATAACTCCATGACGTCCACGATGTGGATGCCCGAGTTGTTCGAGGCGATCGTATTTCCATCGAACCTGATCCGTCCGACCATTACCGTCGCATTTCCTCTGTTATTGAAACATATTATCCCTATGAAACCGATTTGGATCCCCGTATAGTTGGACACTATCGAGTTATGGTCAAACGAAATGGCCCCTATCTCGATCCATGAATCGTCCATGTTAAAGCAACCCATTGCCTTAATGCTCCCAGTGAACACACCTGACCGATCGGATACAATGGTATTGTTCGATATCCTCAGACCACCCACCGAGGAATTCGAACGTCCCATTACCAGGCTCCCGATGCTCTCGCAAGTTTCGATGTACACTCCATCGGAACCCGAACCAATGTAATTATCAGAGATCAAGATCACACCTACAGACGTCTTCGAGCCATCGGATATGGAACTTCCTAGATCGAAGACTGTACCAAGGTTGATGCCCGTTCCCTTGGATGTGATGATATTACCGTTCATGCTGAGACCGGACACTTTGCTGATAGAGGTCCCCGAAAGGTCGTGACCGACCTCTCCGAAGACCCCGAAATTCATACCTATCCCACCAGAGACGACGATATTGTCGTCAATGGAGAGAGTGCCCATCTCTGATGTCGAGGAGCCTGTCAGGACGCTCGATAACATGTTCATGGAATTGATGCTGATCCCGTTGCCGACAGCGTTCACTTGGTTGGACCATATTCGGACGTCGCCTATATGGGATGTCACATTTCCAATAAGGTTGTTTCCGAGGAACGATGCCTGACCGATGGTCATACCGGCCGCCATAGAGGTTATCTGATTGCCCTCGATACTTAGACCTTCCAGATCAAAGGTCGAATTATCGAATAGACAATAGCCCAAATAGGAGAATACACCAATGTTCATCCCGGTCCCCTCTGTCATAGTGTTGTTCGATATGGAGACCTGTCCCACGATGGCAGAGGCAAAGTTGTATAGGGTTTCGCCCACATATCTCATCCTAGCCATCTGTATGCCGTAGGTCGTGGTCCTAAGGACGTTCCTATCTATGTGCAAACCTCCGAAACGGAATGATGTGCCCCCCATGAGGTTGAAACAGACAGTATCCAGGGTGATGGTGACGCCATCGCTGTTGGAATTGCAGATATTGTCTGTCAATCCGATGGTGCCGAGACTTGTTGACCGGTCCTCCACGAGGTGGGATGCAACGTTGCTCAATGAAAGGTAGATCGATTGTGAAGTGCTCTTGATGATATTCGACACTATCTCAATGCCCCCCATGCTTGTATGTGAGCTCCCAGCTCCGTCAGTAAGGGTGTCGCTCAGTACGACCCTTGCACCGTTCGATCCGGAAAGATGGTTACCGTTGATGGAGACACTGCCCATCGAGAACCATGAGGAGCCTGCCGTCCCTTTACCGACCCTGACGAAGTTGAGATAGACACTGTAACTACTGGATGTGATATTGTTTCCACTGAGCTCGAACCCTCCATGTTCGAACATTGCGTTCCCTGACATGGAGCTGGTGATATCGGTAAGGGAGACCGTTATACCCTGGCTCATCGAAGAAGTAATCCTGTTCTCAAAGAACTTGACCTGACCGAAACTGGCGCTTGTATTGATATTGAGAGATAGTATGCTCATGACATAGTTCATTCCTATATTGGATCTGGATATGGCCGTGTTGTTCCAGACCGAAATGTTCCCGAATGTCATGGACGCATTCCCAAGGCAGGAGCTCATGGGTTGATTGGTATTGATGTAGACCGCCCTACTGCTGACGTTCACGAAGTTGGACGAGATATTGGTTTCCCCGACCTTAAGGCTGGAGAGGTCCGCACATTGCGAGAACTGGACGGGATTCAGCGTGATCCCCGTCGAGCTGAACGAGGTGGATACGATCCTATTGCCACGGACGAGCATGGGACCAACCTCCCCATGGGAGGACCCCCCCCATCTGGAGAATGTGTTGACGATCTGGACACCCTGGGTTCTGGGATTGATGATCGAGTTATCCTCGATCCAGGCACTACCTATATCGACGTCCGTATCCCTCAGGTCTGTTACGGTACGGGTCAAAGAGATACCGTAATCCATCAAAGTAAAATCGTTATTCGATATCCTCACATCCCCCATGGATAAGGTAGCTCTAGACACTTGGGAGACCGTCTCTCTAATCCTTACATCATATCCTCTGTTCGGGATGTTGGTGACCTTGTTGCTGGTGATCTGGACCGAACCGATACTGATGTTCACGGGCTTAAGATTCGATCCTAAGGTGAGGGTGATGTCGATCATGTTGGAGGTCGAACCATGGTCGATAGTATTGTTGATAATCTCCAATGGGTAGCAGATAAGGTCCCTTGTGAGAGTATTGTTGATCACCTCTACCCTGATGTCCATAGTGTTCCTGTAGAATATACAGTTCGATATGTTCAATCCCATGCTTGTTGAGCGAATCCCATTGTTCGAATTATTAATTGCTAATAGGGATATTGTAACGTTGGTGCAAGAGATACTTATCCCTATCAGGTTGCTTCCTTCTATGATCGCGCCCCTCATGCCCTTGATGTGGACGGCTGTGCCCACCACGACGTTCTCTATGTACTTTCCGGGGTGGACCACGATCACGTCCCCGTCCTTGGAGTCGTCAAGGGCGGACTGTATCTTGCTATATGTCTGGCCTGAACCGACATGGAGCGTGTTCCCGTTGTAGTGGGGACCCAGGGTCTGGTCCATCGTGACCCTGGGACCCTCCTCGGCCTCATCACGGGCCGTTCCTCCTCCCGGTTCCCAGAAGGTCTGTAACTGGACATGGACAGATAAGACCAATATCATCAATGAGAACATTGCATAGGCTTTAATTGGATTCATTTCGTACCACCCCTGGTCCAACTTTGCTATATGCTCATATCATTTAAACCGCTATATAAGGAAGATGTGGTCGGATCTTCCACTGGTATTGAATGCTTTGAAATGTACCTGAACATGTCATTGTTTGGTCATTGATAAAAAATAGATACACGAAAGACATAATTCGGACCGATGATCCGGAGAGAACCATTCGAGATGAAAGTGGACGAGGTCCTGAGGGCGCTCGGTTCCAGGGCTGAGGGCTTGGACGACAGGGAGGCGGGGGAAAGGCTCCTCCGATACGGTGCAAACGAACTTGCCTCAAAGAAGTCGGAATCCCGTCTCAAGGTCTTCCTCCGGCAGTTCCTGGACCCTCTCGTCATCATTCTAATGGCGGCTGCGCTCATCACCGCCATCATAGAACCGGGGAGCTTCGAATGGGCCGTCATAGGGGCCATCGTTCTCCTCAACGCCGTCATCGGCTACGTCCAGGAGGAGAAGGCCAAGGAAGCTATGAAGAAGCTGAGGCAGATGGCCTCTCCCAGAGCGAGCGTCATCAGGAACGGTGCGAGGAAGGATATCGATTCGGTAGAGATAGTCGTAGGGGACATCGTCCATCTCGAGAGCGGCATGAGGGTCCCCGCCGACCTCCGCATCGTGGAGGAAGCGAACCTGGTCATAAACGAATCCGCACTCACCGGGGAGAGCATGCCCGTTGAGAAGGACATAGCCCCCGTCCATCCCGGGACCCCTCTGGCGGAGAGGGCCAACATGTGCTTCCTCGGGACGCTTGTGGAATCCGGCCGGGGAACCGGTGTGGTAGCCTTGACCGGTATGAACACACAGCGCGGGAAGATCGCCGGAATGCTGGTGGCCGCCCCCCCCGAAGATACGCCCCTCCAGGACAAGTTGAGGGGGCTCGGCAAGAGGATCGGGCTGTTGGTGCTCGGAGCTTGCGTGCTCATCCTGGGTCTGGAGATAGCCAGGGCACTTCCCGACATCTCGACGGACCATCTGGTCGAAATGTTCAAGGCCGCCGTTTCTCTGGCGGTGGC
>Ga0105104_10004083_pt1 | contig 10229 bp, 9 predicted proteins | sample PPLLaktember2015_3_FD_87034 | JGI IMG/M metagenome (GOLD analysis project Ga0105104, IMG submission 87034) | Freshwater sediment microbial communities from Prairie Pothole Lake near Jamestown, North Dakota, USA - PPLs Lake P7 Core (6) Depth... | ecosystem: Environmental > Aquatic > Freshwater >... | reverse complement strand
TGGATTATATTAAACTTGAGATAATAAACTCATCAAGTGGGTATAACGGTCCCTTCCAAGGGTCCATTCCAAGATAATATCATCATGTCCTGTACTGATCATATTTCAGGTCCTTACCTTTGACGAGAGCGGCAGGATAGCGATTCTCATTCTTCTCCATCTTCCCGTTGAAGACCGTTGTCCGGTCCACTCCTTCCCTGATGGAGAGGTCAAGGAGGAAGAAGAGGACGTCCGCCATCTCGTCCCCAAGAGCCTCCCTGTCGGGCTTTCGGTCCCAAAGATAGAGCTCTTGCAGCTCTGCGGCCTCTATTGAGAGCGCCATGGCCACATCTTTGGGGCGGTGGAACCTCTCCCAGTCCCTTTCCCTGATGAAAGGGTCTATGAGAGCTTTGAGGTCGTTCAGGGTAGTATCCGCATCAGATGCCATGGTCCGTGATATCCTATCCTGATGAAAAAATGTTTTGGTGTCTTATCGATAGGTATCGATAAAAAGCTCCTGGCGGGGAATGAACTGCAATATTATCCGAGCAGCTCTTTCATTGCATCTGCCGGAGAAAGGACCTTTACATATTTGGAATCGATAGCCCATAGTACCTTATCGCTGGTCAATAGTGCATCTATATCGGAAAGCATGGCACAGGCGATGATAGGAGAGTCCTTCTTGGAGACCATCCTCAATGCCTCCGGCATATTTTGGACGTAATCCTCCCTGTTCTTGATCTCACAATAGGTGAAGAGGTCATCCATTCTCTTGAGGACCATTTGTTCCTCATCACTTGATACCTTCTCCTCTATGTTCATTCTCAATTCCATGATGATGTAATCACTTATTACCATTGTATGCCTCTCTATCAGAAGTTCCATCAATTTGCTGAACTTTCCATCGAATGCTATGGCCGAATAGAGCGTGGAAGTATCCACTAATACCTTCATTCCATATCACCGAACATCTCGGAGAATATCCTTTGTCTGACCTTCTTCCCACCCTTTAAAAGGTCCTCTTCCGTGATGCCTTCCTTTTCCATTACCTTCCGTATGTCATTCAGTGCCCGGATCATCTCTGCTTTACGGACAGCATCTCGAATGAACTCAGCCCTTGAGGGGAAATCACCGTTGTCCACATATCTATCTATTCGTGCCAGCTCCTCAGAGGGGAACCTGATCTGGACCGATACCATCTGAGCCATGGAACGTAATTGTTTTCAATCACATATAATCATTTCCCTCGCAAAGGGATGCTTTAACCCTAAAACACAACCATTGGGTCCCGTTACAACAGAAATGAACGGACGTATAGTTTTCCTATAGGCCATTGATGCCAACGACAGGCGAAAGGCTTTTAGGCCCATCGGCCATGGGCCGTCTAGTGATATCATGACCCAGATAGAGGACGTAGTCATCAGGAAGATACTTGACAGCAGGGGAAATCCGACCGTCGAGGTCGAGGTATGGGCCGAGGACGGCTTCGGCATGTTCGGGGCTCCGAGCGGTGCCAGCACCGGGAAGTATGAGGTGACCGCCTTCCCCAAGATAGGGGTGGACAAGGCGATATCCGTCTTCAGGGAAGAGGTCGTACCCCAGATGGTGGGTATGGATGTCCTCTTCCAGGAGGAGATGGACGAGATGCTCCGCGAGACCGACGGGACCAAGGACCTATCCAGGATCGGAGGGAACCTGATAGTTGCCGCATCCATAGCCAATTCCAAGGCGGCGGCCGATTCGTTGGGGATGCCCTATTACCGGTACCTGGGGGGACTTATGAGCATGGAGCTTCCGTACCCCTTGAGCAATGTCCTTGGCGGCGGAAAGCATGCCATAGGCGGGACCGACATCCAGGAGTTCCTTGTCGTTCCGCAGGGCGAGACCTTCGTCGATTCCGTCTTCGCGGCCGCAGCCGTCCACAAGAAGGTGGGCTCACTACTCAAGAAGAAGTTCCCTGGTGCCGCTCTTGGCAGGGGGGACGAAGGCGCATGGGTGGCAAAGCTCGGCAATGTGGAGGCCCTTGAGCTCGTCTCCAAGGCATGCCAGGAGGTCTCCGACGAGGTCAAGTTCCCCGTCCAGCCCAGCATGGACGTCGCCGCATCATCGTTCTTCGAGAAGGGGAAGTACAAGTACTCCGACAGGACCCTCGACAGGGAGGGCCAGGTGGCTTTCATGGCGGAGCTCTATGACAAGTTCGGCCTCTTCATAATAGAGGACCCCTTCGACGAGGAGGATTACGAAGGGTTCGCCATGCTCACCGACCAGATAGGGGACGGATGTCTGATAGTAGGGGACGATCTCTTCGTGACCAATGAGGAGAGGCTCGACAAGGGAATAGAGATGGGAGCCTGCAACGCTATCCTCATAAAACCCAATCAGATAGGGACCCTCACTTCGACCATAGAGACCGTGAAGCTCGCCCAGGAGGCCGGCTACCAGACGGTCCTGTCCCATCGCTCGGGAGAGACCGAGGACCCTTCAATAGCCCATCTGGCCGTCGCCTTCCGCTCCATCTGCATAAAGACGGGTGCGGTGTCAGGTGAGAGGACAGCGAAGCTGAATGAGCTCATCAGGATAGAAGAGGACATCTGAGACTTTGTTCGATACGGGAGAAAGGGACTATGATCACATGGTCCCCTTCCTTTTTCTGTCGAGCAGTCCCTTCAATCTAAGGAAGGTCTCCCTGTCCAATTCCCCCTTCATGAACCTCTCAGCAAGCTCGATGAGCATCTCATCGATGAGGTCCTCGTTCGAGACGTACTCATAGACCGTTCCAGAACCCTTCTCCACTTCCATGACCGCCCTGTGCTCCTTGAGTGAGCGGACGATCCGGTACAATCGGGACTTGGATATGTCTGTCCGCTGGAGGAGCTGGTCCGGGGTCAAGCCAGGTTCGCTCCTTATCATTTCGAGGACCTTTCTCTGCTCGGGTAGGATCCCTTCCCATCCTACTATTCTGGACGGGTCATGGGACGATGAGTAATAGGTCCTCATCCTTCCGGTCTTCCTGGAGAAGACCTCACGCTTTTTCTCAAGGAAGCGCAGATGATATTCCAGTGTTCCCTTGTTCAGACCAAGGGACCTCTGCAGTGAGCCGAAGGAGATGCCTGGGAGCGAACGGATCCTCTCAAGCAGCACTTGCCTGGTCCTGTGGATGTCCGCTTCCTCGGTAACGGCCATGGGATCGACCAGCCCCATCACTCCTCATGGAGTATAGATCTGAGAGCTGAATAGATTTCCCCATCATAAGTGTCTCTCCTTGCTTCCAAGGCTTTCTTCATTTCGGTCCTCCTTGAATCCCTTGGCAGTTTCACACCTTCGAAGGGGGCGGTCTCGATCTCGGAATATACTATCCTTTCCCTCAAAGTATCGAACTGGACGTCCATCGGTCCGTTCCGGGGCAATCCGTCAGGCGACAGGCGTTCGGGCCATACCTGGGTAACCGATCCCCCTTCGAAGGTGTGCGGGGTCATGCGGGGGGTAGGAACATCGATAAGGTCATCCACATGAGGTGACGCCTCTTCTTTCCTCTTCCTTTCCCTCTTGTAAATGAAAATAGAGGCGATGCACAGGATCATGGCAATACCGACAGCTATTAGGATGGATGGAAGTGGCATGCGTTCCCCACCTCTTGTCATACCTTCAATTACCAGGACCATGGATACTTCTATCGATTTATTGAAGCTATCCACCACACGCAACCTTACGATATAAGTTCCCTTGTCTAGAGATAGGTTCAGCACCTCGCCCACACCTACGAATCCGATGCCGTCTATGTACCATTCGTAGCTCACAACATCCCCATTTGTAACATCTGGATCGAAGGAGCTTGCTGAGAGGAAGAAGGGTACCCCTTCGGTAAGAACATCGTTCGAAGGAGTGATCGTTCCAGAGGACGGTGGCTGATTTTTGGCCTCTGACAATTCCTCGATCACCTCATTTCCAGGTTCCGTTCCGTTCCCAGGGTCTGAACCCTCTGTATCATTGTTGGACCCGTTCTGGTCAGGTCTTTCGTTGTCCCCAGATAAGACCCAAAGGTCGAAAGTCCAGGAACCAAGGCCATGTTCGTCTAGCATTACGGATGCATTGATGAAATATTGTCCCTCATCCTTGTTCTCTGGTGTGCCCCAAAGCGCTATCCCCGAGCTCTTCATCCAAGAAGCGTCCGTATGGAAGTTCATATCGATCCTACCGGGATTATCCCCAAGTTCGTACGAAGGGTAATAATAAAGGCAGCTTTCGCCTAGCCAGATGTTTTCCGAGTGTATCGTTCCCGCCAGTGGTTTTAAGTGCATGGATAGGGAATGGTTCTTTTTTGGTATTATGTTGTACTCGTCTTCGGCGATGGAAATATCGAAAAGACCGTTCCCATCAAAATAATTGTCCCTATATTCGTAGGGGAGATCGTACCTGGACCAGATACCATATCCTTCATTGTTCCTGATGTAGTTGAACAAAAGGTCAGTCCCTCCGTTCCAGAACTGTATCCCATCTTTGCCGTTATTGTCACATTTATTATTAAATATAAGACAATTCTCGAAATTATCATGGAAGGTCATTCCACTCTTGAGATTATCACTGCAATCGTTCCCGGAAACAAGACCGTTCCTGATCTCCTGGACCTCTATCCCCTCGAACGAATTCCTGTGGCAATGGTTGTCCTTTGCGACCGTACCGCCACCTGATAGCACTATCCCTGTCCTTGAAAATGTGACAATGTTCTTTTCTATGAGATTGAAACTATTATTATTAGCGTTTATGGTAATGCCACTGACCGACATGTTGGAAATTGTGTTCCCTATGATCCTATTATGATTGGATAGAAGATAGATGAAAATACCATCTTGTTTCGGCTCAAAATTGCTCCTATTCTGTTCGATCGACTCCATATAATCAGGGTATCCTTCGAGCTTGTTATCCTGTACAAGGTTCGAGGAGGAGTTCCTTAGACAAATATGATACCCCCCTGTTCTTGATGCGATCCTGTTCTTAATAATTGAGATGTTCGATGACCCCTCAAGCATGATATCCGCATTGAAGTTACCATAAAAATCATTATTGACCACGGTTCCATTCTTTGTATTCTCGAGCGTTATTCCTCTCATGTAATTACCCTGCCAGACATAAGTACCTTGGTAGAGAGCATGGTATTGTGTATCGTCCGCATCGTGGATCACACAATCCCTGATGATGAAATGTTTCATAGTATTTTTGATATGGATGCAAAAATGTTCCGTGGTCCCATCTATGTAATGTTCCAATATCCCATTTATGTCCCACCCCTCGATTATATAGGGATCGTTCTCCGTTCCGCTTCCGGAGACCACACCGTTCTCAACGGTAAAATCCTGGTCCCCATCGATATGGATAGGACTATGTTCCTGAACTGCTCCCCTGGAGCTTATAGAGACGTTATCAAGCTCACCCTGCGCTGGTCCGGTCACCAGTACAATGGTCAAACCGAGCAACAAGACCAACGATGAGGTCGCGATCCGTATAGACATATTCTATACCTCCTTATCGATCGTCGATGGAAGATGTCGCTATCCATTTATATGGGTTCTATGAACGAGAAAAAGGAAGCTGGACAAGACCGGATATATGGCCTTTTTGTTCGTATCGCGAACACCATTCCCGGTTTACGGTCTATTTGATGCTACCTTCAGAAACCCTTTTTAGCAGCCATGGGCTTGACCCGATGGCGAAACAAGATGAAGCTCCTCTGCGGCTCTTCCAACCCGGCCCTCTCAGCCAAGCTCGCAAATGCTCTGGGATGCCCTATCGTTCCTGCTGAGATCAAGCGGTTTCCAGACGGGGAGCTCTACACAAGGCTGCTGGAGCCTGTCAGGGGGGAGGACCTGGTCATCGTCCAATCCACATATCCGGACCATAACGCTTTGGAGATGCTCATACTCTCATCCCTGGCAAGGGACCAGGGGGCCAAGAGTGTCATGGGGGTCATACCCTACTTCGGTTACGCCCGGCAGGACCGTGTCTTTAGGGAAGGCGAGTCCTTCACCGCAAGGACCATGCTCCGGCATCTGGAGCTCGCATTGGACCACATCATCTGTGTCAACCTCCACAAGGAGGCGACCCTGAGGGAGCTCTCGAGACCCGGTTCAGGCACCAATGTATCGGTCATGGGGGAGATAGGCTCCTTCCTCAAGACCAAGGGGATAGACATGGTCCTTTCCCCCGACAAGGGGGCCATAGCCTATGCAAGGGAAGCTGCCGTGACAGCGGACTGCCCCTACGACAATCTCGAGAAGACGAGGCTCGACGGCATGAGCGTAGTCATGGCGCCCAAGGACCTTGATGTAAGAGGGAAGAGGGTCGCCATCGTGGATGATATTATAGCAACGGGCGGGACCATAGTGAAGGCCCAGGAGATGCTCAGGGCCCAGGGTGCCTCCCGTGTCGTGGCATGCTGCGCCCACGGCCTGTTCACATCAGGAGGTCTGGAAAAGCTCAAGCCGGTCCTTGACGGCGTCCTCTCGAGCGATACCATAGAGGGAGCGACCAACGGCTATTCCGCCGCCGGTCCGATAGCCAGGGCGGTGAAGGATGTGGTCGTTTGAAGGCCAGGAAAGGCGACCTTGACGTCCAGGGCAGACCGCTCGAGGAAAGCTACATCCTCAGCCGCGTCGGCATCAAGGGGGTCAAGCGCCCTATCACCATAATGAGACCGGGAAAGGCGGTGGCCCTCTCACCCACCATAGATGTATCAGTGGACCTCCCCGCAGAGCAGAAGGGCTCTCACATGTCCAGGCACATGGAGGTGCTCAAGGAGGCAATAGACCAAGCTCTCAAGGAGGAGAACGATTCCCTGGAGCGGTTCGTCGAGAGGGTCGCCTTCGCCCTTCTCCGCTCACATGACTATGCAAGGTATGCCGATGTGAGGCTCTCCACGGACTATTTCCTGGAGAGGACCTCCCCGGACGAGCGCAAGGTCATGGAGAACTACAGGCTGTTCGCCGAGGCAAGGCTCATAAGGGGCAGCAGCAAGGCATACAGGTCCATAGGCGTCGAGGTCTCTGGGATGTCGGCCTGCCCCTGCGCCATGGAGAACGTGAGGGAGCTCATAAGGGAGGACCTTTTAAGAAGAGGGGCGGACGTGTCACAGCTCTCTTTATTCGACAGCGTTCCAGCTCCGACGCACAATCAGAAGAACATCGTCCATCTCGAGATAGGGGCCGAGAACGAGCTGAATATAGATGCCGATGACCTGATAATACTGGTGGAATCACAGTTCTCTGCCCCGACCTATGAGATGCTCAAGAGAAGGGGCGAGGCGAAGCTCGTCCTTGACGCCCATAGGAACCCCAAGTTCGTCGAGGACATAGTCCGGGACATGATCCATGCCTTCCTTGACAGGTACAGGGACCTGCCCGACGAAGCAACGCTGCACGTGAGCTCGGTATCCCTGGAGTCCATTCACAAGCACGACGCCTTCGCAGAGAGTACAGCGACCCTGGGCGAGCTCAGGGAGGGGACGGGCCAAAGGGTGAGGGCCGGTTCCAAAACAATTATACGTACAGACAAACCTTAAGGGGCGGTCGATGGAAATGAAGAAGATACTGGTCCCCACATCAGGATACATACCCGCCAAGGAGAGGGGCGATGCCATCATAGATGTGGCAAAGAGGCTGGGGGCAGATGTCATAGTGGTCCATATAAGGGACCCCGAACACATTGCTCCCACGACCAAGGAATCGGAAGGATGGGCGGCCCTCAAGCTCTTCGAGGACAAGGGCAAGGCATCAGGCGTCAGGGTGAGCTCGTATTTCGCAGCAGGCGAGCTTCTACCGACCCTAAAGAGGTTCTCGGAGGAGCACAGGCCAGATCTCATCCTGGTAGGGGCCTCCACGGACAGGTCCATAGCGCAATGGGTGACCTTCGAACTGATATGCGATTGCGAAGTGCCGGTTCTCGTCATACCTCAGGACATGAGCCACCTGATATGACCCCAACGGTTCCGACACCTTCGCCCACCCCTCTCGGGTAGTCATTATTACCATACCGGTCTGGACCATTCACAATACAGTTTCTCATGAGATGGGGCGTAGTACCCTCATCGAACGGAGGGCGGGTCGTGACCGGATGCGATGTGGAGCTCGTAAGGATGGCTCAGGGGGACAGTGCTCTAGAGCTCGCCCGTGAGCTGTTCAAGGGGAAGGGAGGGATAGATAGCTGCTCACTGCTGGTCCTCCCCGACGAAAGGCTCTGCAGGGAGGTAAGGGGCCATCTTGCGGGCAAAGGCGGGGCTGTGACGACCTGGGTCGTCACACCATGGGGCCTTGCAAGGGAGCTCTATACAAGGATGGGGCTCCAGGCCCCGGTCCTTGACAGGAAGGCAAGACAGCTGCTTCTGCGCAGGGTCATGGAGAGGACACAGAGGACCCCGCTGTCGCTCGATGAGGGTCCAAGGCCGGGGATGGTCCGGCACATCACCGAAGCCGTTGAGGAGCTCATCCTGCACGGTGTGGGACCGGATGAGGTGAAAGGTGCGGCAAGGACGGAGAGGGCGAAGGCTCTATCCCAGGTCCAGACCGCCTACATGGCGGAACTGAGGGGGCTGGGGCTCATAGACACGGCAGAGGTCCCGGACCTCGTCCTCAAGGCATTGAAGGGGGGCTGTCCCCTGCCGCCATGGGACTCGGCAGGCTTCTACATGGTAAGGGACCAACCCGCACTGTTCTCCCAGCTCTTCTCGTTCATCATAGCATCCGCTCCGCGCACCCTGATAGTGGACACTGTTCACGGGAGCGCCCCGTCGTTCATCCCGCCCGGTGCAACGGTCCGGGAACTTTCGGGCGGGGGACCGGCAAGGTTCGAGGTCCCCCTGGAGGGTTCTGGTAAGAGGGGGGTCATCCGCTCCAGAGGGCCCATGGATAGCATCATAGGACAGGACTGGAGCGAAGAGCTCCGTAGGGCGGCAAGGAGGATCAAGAGGACCATACTGGAAGATGGCTCGAGCCCCGCCACCATGGGCATCATGCTGCCTTCGGAGAGGAAGACGGACCCTTGGACCTTTTCGGTCCTCAGGGAATACGGGGTCCCTTTCGACCAGGGCAGCAGGTATCGGGTCCTTGACGTCCCGGTCGTTAGAGGGCTCCTTGACCTCTTCAGGTCCTCCGACCAGGGCTTCCCAAGGGAGGTCCTGCTTCCCGCGCTCTCCCTCCCCCATTACGGTCTCAAGGACAATGAGGGAAGGCCATTCTCCCCGACCGAGCTGGAGCAGCTCACCAGGGAGGCTTTTGTGATAGGGGGCGGCATGGACCCCGTCAGGTCATGGACCGCCCCCATCTCCATGCTCTCCAAGGATGAGGGCAAGGGAGAGAGGCTCAGGGATGCCGCAGCAAGGGCCCTTGGCCCTCTGGAGAGATTGCTCACTTCCATCTCCGACCTCAACAGGTCAAGGAGGAGCGTGGAGGAGCATCTCGAGGTGATGCTAAGGGTCTGGGGATCGCTGGGCGCTCTCAAGCTCGCTGAGAAAGATGATGATAGGTCTGACCCCCTGGACGGGGCCAGTATCGCATCCAGGGCGTTCTCTAAGCTTATGGATGCATTCTCGGCGGTGAGGGCCCATACGGTCCTCTCCGGAATGGAAAGGACCAATCTCAGGGACGTTCTGGAGCTGCTCGGTTCCGAGCTATCGGCATCCTGGCTCGAGGAAGGGCAGGGTCAGGGTGGCATAAGGGTCCTATCCTATGATGAAGGGACCGGTATGGCCTTCAAGCACCTCTTCGTCCTGGGATGCAACGAGGGGAGCATGCCGCCAAGGGAGGGCGGCTTCTCCCTGCTATCGGACATGGAGAGGAGGGACCTGGGCCTCCCCCCACTGAACAACAGGAGGCAGGCACTTGAACGGCTCTGCCTGGCTCTGGCCTCGGCGGAGCACCCTGTCATCGCCATGCACAGGACCGAGGGAGGCAGCCCAAGCCTTCCCTCTCCGTTCATAGAGGCTCTCCAGCTCGAACCCCTGCCGGATGACGGCCTGCCCATGTCCGATCAGGATGTGCAGAGGAGGTTCTCGGAGCTCAGGGACCCGCTGGCGCTCGCCCTCAACGGGCCGAACGACACCTCCGACCCCAGGCTCAGGGACGGTGAAGCGCTCCTGTCACGTTCTGACAAGGTGATGGCAGGTCATATCCGTGCCTCATCGGAGGGCCGGTCAAGGGATACGGTCCTGGCCTCTGCGGACCTGACCGGCGTCATAGAGGACCCCATGCTGCTCAAGGACCTGG
>Ga0105104_10004082_pt1 | contig 10229 bp, 8 predicted proteins | sample PPLLaktember2015_3_FD_87034 | JGI IMG/M metagenome (GOLD analysis project Ga0105104, IMG submission 87034) | Freshwater sediment microbial communities from Prairie Pothole Lake near Jamestown, North Dakota, USA - PPLs Lake P7 Core (6) Depth... | ecosystem: Environmental > Aquatic > Freshwater >... | reverse complement strand
GCAGTAATTGTCATTTTGGAATCGCGGGGGCTGTAGTCGGCCCGTCACGGACGGGTTTTATTATTGCATTGCCGGAATATCCTCTATTTTTTGGGCGTGATTAGAACACGCCCCTACTTTCACCTCGCGCTTCTCTTCCCAACTCATCATTCATCATTTCAAAGGCACCGACACGCCCCCATTGCGCCCCACTGCGTGGGGGAGCGTTTGCTGAGCCGGGAAATTCCCAAGGAAAAAAAGGGGACAGTCAAAAAAAAAAAATTTACCTTCGTATGCTGCAGCGAGTGGAAGAGATATTCCCGTCTGACACCCGAATCAAAAGCAAAATTTCTGGGTATGGTCTGACTCTATTTTCTTGACTGTCCCCTTTCCTTATTCTCTTCGGGTTCGACTTGATTCATGACCGGCCGCCCTCCTTTTTCTTCAAACGGAAACGTCGTCAGGGCCAATTTTTTTTTGAAGGAATTTGTAGAGTAATATTGTAATAATCGACCGATACTAGTAAAATTAAAGCATGAAAACGAATGATAGTGTTTTAAAAAAATATGCGATTATCAGAGAATTATCATACGTTCCACCGGAACGATTGAACGAAATCGATACCTTCATCAGGTTTATCCTCTCCCAAAGCAAAATTACAGAACGCAACCGGAAGAGAGAACCAAAAACACTCGCGGGTATATGGAAAAATAAAGGATTTGAGAAAATTGCCAATATCGATGACGAGATACAAAAACTTCGCCGGGAATTGGGAAATCAAATACTGGAAAGACATAAATAATGCAGTATTTACTGGACACCAACGCCATAATCAGGCATTTTACTCAAATCTCTAAGCTGGGCAAGAAGGCCAAAGAAATCATAACACAGGCTGAAAGTGATCAGCACCAGTTATTTGTATCGATAATAAGTTTAATGGAGATCATGTATTTAGCAGAGAAAAATAGGATACCTATCACTTTGGATGAAATGGTAAAACACTTGAACTCAAAAAAATGCTATTCAATCGTTGAATTCAACCTTGAAATATTGAGGGAAGCAGAAATGATCGATTTTTACGAATTGCATGACCGCATCATTTTAGCTACAGCAAAAACATTGGGAACCCCTGTACTCTCTTCAGATCAACGATTTTCAGAGGTCAAAGATATCCAGGTTATCTGGTAAAAACTATTATCATTATTTTCTTAATTTCCAAGAAACTACTTGATAAAGTGTTCGCCCGCGCCGTTAGGCGCTTAAACCAATATGGTAATTTCGTAAAGACGCTGCGCGCAACGTCTCTACAAAAACCACCACAACTTCCCAACCGGCAACCTGTCACCTGTAACCATCATTCATCAATCATCAATATCTTTTCTCCCCATTCCGCATCCAGCATTATCTTTTCTCGTGACATTTGACCTTTTCGCGTTATTCATTTACCGTGAGGTGCAGGTGAAGTTGTATTTCCCGGAACAGTTGAAAGAGTATTGAAGTGTGGATTTATTGCAGGGCCTGTAGAGCGTGCGATGTTTCGTGGTATGGTCTGACTCCGCTTGAATTTGTTATCGCCGACAAAAAAATATAATAAGCAACAAAAGGAAATATTATGAGGTACTTAATTGAAGAACCGGTAAAAAAAACAATCCACACTAAAGAAAAAATTAATTTGTTGTGGTATAATTTAAGGGAAGGTTAATATCATCGTCATGAAAAAATATTTACCTTAGTTATGAGTTAAAGATATCCTGAGAGTATATTTGTTTGGAGGGTTAATATTATGGATGCGAAAGATATTTTTTCCTTAATTAAAGATATCCTATTACTAATCGTTGCGATTGCCGGATTCTTATATGGTGTATACAATCATAATCGCAACAGGAAGCTGGAAAAGGAAAAATTCGAATACCAGAGGGAAAAGGTTGAAAGAGAAGAGCGCAAACAAGAGATAAAAGAAGCGACAGAGGTGCTGGAAAAAGCAAAAAAAAACAGGAGCGAGTCCGAACTCTACTGCGATCATGTGACCGGGAAATTCAAGTACCTGGATTTCACGGGACTCAACGCGATATTGCAAAAACCGCTGCTGCTGGAACATATATATGTGCGACTCAAAGCGAAGAAATCCTTCAACCTCATGGATTACCATTCCATAGCGGATTTCCACGAACTGGAAAAAGAGATGTCCGGGGAAACGGGCGGTGATGATTTTACCACGGTTTTCGAAAACCTGCACAACGAATTCCAGGGAAAAAAAGAACCGATGAAAATGGTCATCCTGGGCCACCCGGGCAGCGGCAAAACCACGTTGATGAAATGGATCGCCCTGCAATGCGCGTCCGACGTAAAATCTGTTTTCTCTTCCTTTACCCCGGTGTTTATTCCCCTCAAGGATTTCGGTCGCGATCCCGGTCAAACCTTCAAGAAGCATAATATCCTGGACTTGACCATCGCCAGGCTGAAGAATGAAAACGTTTCCGCATCCTTTATCCCGGACCGGTTCGAGAACAACCGCATCGTGTTTTTACTCGACGGACTCGACGAGATCGGGGATGAATCCCTTCGCAGGGAGACTATCCAATGGATCGAGAGTCAACATATACGAAAAAATACCCTACTGGCCACCTCCCGGTTTTCCGGTTTGCAGGAAGCGAAGGGTTTGAAGTTTCAAGATGCGGTCCCGGTATTTTCCGTCATGGATTTCAATATGGACGATGTGAGCCGGTTCCTGGAAAATTGGTATAACAATATCGAAGCGGCTGTGGCCGGGGATGTGGGGGGAAAAGAGAGAGAACAGTCCGTATTGGCGGGTAGAAACAAGTATAACGATTTAATGGGGATCATCAAAGACGACCAGTATGAAAACCTTCGCCTGCTGGCGGTGAATCCCCTGCTTCTGACCATTATCGCCATCGTGTACCGAACCCGCGCGGTTTTACCGAAGGAGCGGCATAAACTCTATGAAGAGTGCCTCAAAGTGATGATCGAATCGTGGAATATAGCCAACCGGAAGCTGGATGTGAGCTTTTCCGTGGACAACAGCCTGCATCACCTGGCCCGTGTCGCTGTTCACTTGATGAAAGAAAACAGCGAGGAGATCTACCGCTCGGATATGGAAACATTACTGCCGAAGACTATCGTTGATCAGCCGCTTAAAAGTTTCCTGGACGAGATGGTAGTGAAGGCGGGTATATTATATGAATCCGAAGGGAAATACGGGTTCCAACACTTGACGTTCCAGGAGTACCTGGCGGCATGGCATTTTGCCCACAGCGAAAATCCCCTGGATATCCTGGAATACCGGGAGCACGGTCACTGGACGGAAACCTTTAAACTCTTTGTCAATATCGGCAATGCGAAGCATTTTTTTAAAGAGATTATCGATCACCTGGAAGAGAAGAATAAGGCTTATTGGACCCGGATGGACTTGTGGGACTCCTGCCTTAAAGATATCGTGATAGGAGAGACACAGGAACGCATCGAGAGGCAATTTGCCGAAAAGGTGCTGGATGTTTTAGTTCGAATTCCCTATAACGAAGAGAGCGAACCCATGATTATCCAGTTGTATGCCCATTATCCCCTATATAAATATGCGGGGGAACTGGTAGAAAAAGGATGGAAGCTGTACCGGAAAGCGCGGCATCCCTTTGTGCAGTCGGTAGGGAGTTCGATTTTATTTCGTGCGGGGGGCAGCGCCAGAAGCGAACTCATAGAGCAGGTCAAGCAGCAGATGGAGGAATGTGAGAAAAAAGAGGAGACACTCGAACGATTAATCGATTTCATTTTTCAGCACAACAACAGTTTTGTATTGCTTATTGCAGGGACAAAACGATTGAGTGATTATGTTTATGCTTTATCGAAGGTCAAGTCGCGTAATAAGTTTGTAATGTTTGTTGCTCTCTGCGATCTCAGCGATCGGAGCGATCCCCGCGACCTTCGTCCCCTAAGAAGCTTCGGCGACATCAGCGATCTCAGCAATTTCAGCAACCTCAGCTACCTCAACTACCTCCGTGATCTCGGCGACCTCCGTGATCTCAGCGACCTCCGCGACCTCCGATACTTCGGCGACCTCCGCGCCCTATGCGGCCGATTCCTTGAAAGATACGCCCCCATAACCCGGGAACATAAGAAAGAACTGGAAGACTGGGCAGAAAAAATCATTGCTAAACACCACTCAAAATCGAATAAACAGCTTTTGATTGAATTCCCCGAAACCACCAGGGAAGAATTGGAAGAGTTTAGGAAAGATTGAAGGGTAGATTGTTGGAATGGTGGAATGGCGATTGGTGAATTGGTGAATGGTGATTGGTGAATGGCAGACCTTTTTTATTAGAAATTATATCAACCTCTTCGATTCACACTTGTCGATTTCAAACTGGAGCGTTACATGACCTATTCCATGATTATTTTTTAATGCTTCTTCGATAATCGAACATATCCGCGTGGTTTCACTCACCATCATATCTTCCACATCGATATGCGCTTCAAAATGAATCGAATGCTCATCCAAACGCCAGATATGCACATGATGAATATTTTTAACGCCGGGGATACCTTCCAGTTCTTTCCTGATAGTCTCGATGGAAACGGTTTGGGGCGACCCCATCATCAGCACATTCACGGCATCTTTAGCAATAACTACGCTCTCTTTTAAAATGTAAACCGAAATCAACACGGTTAGCAATGGGTCGATCCAATAAACACGGAAAAAATAGATACATATTCCGCCGATAATAACAGCCACACTGGAAATAGTATCTCCCATGAGGTGAAGATACGTGGAACGGATATTCATGTTATCATGCGAATGACTTTTCAATAATAAAGCCCCAATCACATTGGCCACAAGACCTACACCGGCCACAACGATCATGAGCCCGGTGGAAATCGGCTGCGGAGATAAAAAACGCGCATACGCTTCTTTAAACAAATAAAAACAAATAACGATCAAAGTTCCTGCATTAATTGCCGCAGCAAGTATCTCGGCCCGCTTTAAACCGAAAGTAAACCTCGAAGTACGGGGCAATTTCGATAATCGAAGGGCAATGTAACTGATTATAATCGATATACAATCGCTAAAATTATGGAAAGCATCCGATAAAAGGGCCAAACTTCCGGATAAAATCCCCCCGATTATTTCCGCAATAGTGATCAGGACGTTCATAATTAACGCGATTAATAACCGCGCAGTAGAAATAGTTGAACTCATGGCACCTTTGACCTCCGGGACATTTTTACAAATTCGACTGTCGCTATTACTACTTCAATTAAATCTAAAATTAAAGGTAAAGATATTGAAAGACTTTCTCCGGGGTCATGGGAGAATTAAAAAACAGGGGTTTGCCGGGTTTGAACGCTTGCATGGCATTCAATAAAGCAAAATAGGCGCCAATGCCGTACATGAAAGGGGGTTCGCCGACTGCTTTCGAATCCGAAACCGCTTTGGAGTTATCGCTGTTTTCAAGGAAATGGATATCGAGAACAGGAGGAGTAAACTTGATATCGGGTATTTTATAGGTACTGGTATTATCGGTTAGCAATTGGCCTTTTTCAGAGTAGAGCAGGCGTTCCATGGTCATCCAACCGAGGCCCTGGATGATCCCGCCTTCGACCTGGCCGCGGTCTACCGGCATATCGATACTTTTCCCGCCGTCATGGACAACGCGAACCGCATCGATGTCATAAGTCCCCCTCAAGCAATCCACGGTGACTTCGACGACAGCGGTTCCAAAAACATGGTAAGCAAAAGGTTTTCCTCTTTCGACAGACCGGTCGAAATAAATGGCGGGAGTGGCATAAAACCCATGAGCAGACAAATGCACCCGGCGAGTATACGCCTCAGCGATCAACTTATCCCATGCGAGCCCGGTTTGCTGCCCCTTCAGTAAAACCTGTTCGTCCCGGATTTCGATATCCTGGGGATTTGAACCGGTTATAAGTTCGGAAGCGGTTTTTTTCAAACGTTCCAGGATTTGATTGCATGCGATTTCGGCTGCTTTCCCATTCAAATCCGACCCGGTGCTGGCGGCTGTGGGTGACGTATTGGCTACCCTCCCGGTATTGGTGGTTTCGATTTTAACCCGTTCGGGAGCAATAGAAAACGTACGGCTCACGACGCGGAGGATTTTAATATTCACACCCTGGCCCATTTCAACGGCTGCGGTACTGACATTTACGCTGCCGTCGGTATACACATGCACCAAAGCGGCGGCCTGGTTCAAAAACGTACTGGTAAACGAGATACCGAAACAAATAGGCATCAACGCGGCACCCTTTTTTTTCAATGAATGGGAGGCATTAAAGGTTTGAATGTCCTTGAAAATATCATCGATGCGGTATTGGCGGTATGCTTCCTCCCAGCACTGCCTGGCCCGGCAATTCTCTACCTGCATCCCATAAGGAAACGTATCGTTTTCTTTTAAAAGATTTTTTTCCTGGAGAACGCAGGCGGGTACATGGAGTTCTTCGGCGGCTTTGCGGATGGCGGACTCGATGACAAACATGGCCTGGGGACCCCCAAAACCACGGAAAGCGGTGAAGGGGGGGAGGTTGGTATAACAACACGCGGCAGTGGCTTTGACATTGGGTATAAAATAAGAATTAGTAGTATGGAAAAGCGTGCGTTCGAGGATGGCGGTAGACAGATCCGCAGCAGCACCTGAGTTCTGGAAAAACATGACCTCGTAGGCAAGAATAGTGCCGTCTTTTTTGAGGCCTATTTTAAAATCCGAGGAGTAGGGATGGCGTTTGCCGGTCATTTTCATATCGTCGCGGCGGTCCAGGACAAGTTTAACGGGGCGGTTAAGTTTAAAAGCGGCTAAAGCCGCCAGGCATGCCCAGGTTGTGGCCTGGTCTTCTTTACCTCCGAACCCGCCGCCGAGACGGCGGACATCGACTTCGATCTTATGCATGGGGAGTCCCAAAACGCGGGCAGCAATACGCTGCACACCGGTGGGGGATTGGGTGGAAGAATAAATAACGAGTTCGCCGTTTTCCCTGGGTACCACCAATGCGGATTGGGTTTCCATGTAGAAATGCTCCTGCCCCCCGGAATCCACACGGCCCTCCACAACGACATCACACTCCTTCCACGCATTTGAAACGTCGCCGATGGCAAACGTGCGGGGGGAGATAATCAATTTTCCTTTGGCAAAAGCTTCCCGTGGGTTGGTAATGGGGGGAAGGGGATTGACATCCAGGGCTATTTTTTTTGCTGCGGTTTTGGCCTGTATCCTGGATTCAGCAACGACAACAGCCGCGGGCTCGCCGATAAATGCCAGGTGGTGCTCGGCCAATAACGGTTCGTCCTGGATAATACCGCCTATTTGATTTTGACCGGGTATATCTTTAAAAGTAAACACACCCACAACGCCTTCACTTTTCAACGCATTTTCCACATCCAGCTTCTTGACGATACCATGGGCAATGGGAGAGGTAAAAACCGCTGCGTAAAGCAGGCCTTCGGGGACCGGGATATCGTCGACAAACTCCGACCGGCCGGTAACATGTAAGGGGATGTCAAGACTTTTCATCGTTCAACTCCTTTGCCCGGGTAAACCCAGGTTGATTTCGGGGAAGAGGGTGATAAAATGAGAGAATACCAGGTTTTGCAGCAGCAGGGTTTTATATTGGGCGGAGCCGCGCACGTCGCTGATGGGAGATATTTCGAGGGTCATTATTTTAACCGCTTCCAGGATATTTTCGGTATTCACTTTTTTCCCTCTCAACCAACTGCAGGTTTCTTTCAAATAGAGGGGGACCGGTGCGGCGCCGCCGGCAGAAATGTTAATGTCCGCTATGACGCGGTCGTCGAGCCGGAGGGAAATCGCGCTGTTACAGGAGGCAATATCGAGGTATTTGCGTTGGGATACTTTTTCAAAATGGAAACGAAAATCCCATACTTTATGGGGGATGGGAATTTCAATGGTTTCGATGATTTCTCCCTTTTTCAGATCGAATTTTTTATAGCCTTTGAAAAAATCCTTCAGGGGGAATTGACGCCGTTTATTTTCTTTTAAGAGGCACAGGTCGGAATCGAGGGCCAGGAGTATAATAGCCAGGTCGCCGATGGGAGAGGCATTGACGATATTGCCTGCCAGTGTTGCGCGGTTTCGCATGATAGTTGATGAAACGAGGTAGAGGTATTGTTTTAAATTGGGGAGCATATCCCCCACCAGGGGGGAATTTTTAAATTCTTCCACGGTGGTACCGGCGCCGACGTAAAGCCAATTGTTTTTTTGTTTGATCCCCGACAGGTCGGATCGATGAGAGATAAACAGTAACTCTTTTTCCTGTAGTTCACCGGGTTTTTGCACATAAAGATCCGTACCTCCGGCAACAATAGTATGGGGAGAGTGAGAGATGAGGGGCGGGTGGGATGCATCATGTTCTTCCAGTGCTTTTAGTCTTTGGGGAATTTGCAAGAAATAAACCGGCAGTATTTCCCATCGGACCAATTGTTCGATGCGGTCCAGGTTATTGTCCAGCTTGGCGGCAAAGGTATCGCAGAGTTTTTGAATGGCCCTGCGGATGGAACCGTAGCCGGTACAGCGGCACAGGTTACCGTCTAAAGCATTTATACCGTCGTAGTAATCGAGGCTTTGAGATGAAAGAAAAAAACCGGTCAACGAAACGACGATGCCTGGCGTGCAGAATCCGCATTGGGAACCGCCTTCGTCCAGCAGAGCCTGTTGGATGGGGTTTAAGGTTTTGTCCGGGTGGTTGAGTCCTTCGATGGTAACGATGTGTTTTCGGTCCAGTTCGCCCAGTGGGAGGAGGCATGAGGCAGCGGCTTTGTATTGAACCTTGTCTTCTTTACGTTCGCCCATCAAAACAGTACAAGCGCCGCATTCTCCTTCCCTGCATCCTTCTTTGGTGCCGGTTAATTTGCGGTCGCTGCGGATAAAATCCAGTGTTACCATACCGGGTGAGAGCTGTGTTTCCACATCATGATCGTTCATGATGCATTTTATAGGCTTCTTCATATCCACTCCTATATATTATATATTATAACCTCATATGGTTGTGGTACGTTTTGTTATAGCGGATCGCCTGGAGTTCTGCAATAATGGAAATAGCGATTTCATCCGGGGATGTGCCGCCGATGTTCAGGCCGATGGGGGAATAGAGGATATCCAGGTTTAATGGCCGGTCGATATCCTTTACCAGTTGTTCTTTCATGAGGGGGGCTTTTCGTTTGGAAGCGATAAGACCGATATAAATGGGGTTCCAGTCGGCTTCATAGATTCGTTTTAAAACCACGCAGTCCAGTGCATGCGAATGAGTGGCAATAATAAAGCAGCTCCCGGCTGGGGGTGTTTCTTCGTGCAGGGCTGAGGCGTAGTCGGTAGTAATGCGGTGATTCACGCCCTCGACGGTCTCCGCCATACCGGGCCGGTTATCCAGGATAGTAATGAAATAGTTCAAGTTTTTGAGGTGATAGGCCAGTGCTTTGCCGATATGGCCGGCTCCGAAAATATACAATTTCAGGCCGGGCGAGATATATTCGAAAAAGAGCGTGATCGTGCCGCCGCAGAGCATGCCGGTTTTTTCTCCGTCGATGATTTCGTTACCCGGGCCCAGCAGGTATTTTTTCAAGCCGCCGGCTTTTTCATCAAAGACCTGGGTTGAATGGTGCACAGCAGCATATTCGAGGGCACCGCCGCCCACTGTCCCGATTGAACGTCCATCGCTTTTGACCAGCATTTTGGTTCCCACCACGGCGGGGCCGTGATTTTCTTTATCGACAACGGTTATTAAGACCCCTTCTTCGCCTTTGGATTTTAATTCCAGCAATGCTTCGTAAATTTCGACCACGGTTTTCTCCTTTTTTTTCAAGTACGAATTGAAAATTAATTATATCACCGTGAAATTAAATTTTCCACCACACTGCGTGTGGGTTTATTGTAGAACCGAGTATCCGTTTAACGGAGCAAGACCTGGAAAAGCTAAAATATAGAGCCTCGGAAACCGGGATTCCATACCAGGCACTAATCGGTTCGCTAGTTCATCAATATGTTTCCGGCCGGTTGCCTGTCCAGGTTTAATTCGCCCATCCTTCACACTCAGCAGTTCTTGTATAATTATTTTCTTACTGAAATCAGTTTATCTGATTTCAGAGATCCTATGCACAAAATAGGAGGTGATGCGTAAAAAAGATATTTCATGCCCATTTATTCAAATTTATTGACGACTGATCATTTGACCCTGATTCACGATCAGTTTGTCGGAACCCTTTTATAAAAGGGTTC
>Ga0105104_10004081_pt1 | contig 10231 bp, 23 predicted proteins | sample PPLLaktember2015_3_FD_87034 | JGI IMG/M metagenome (GOLD analysis project Ga0105104, IMG submission 87034) | Freshwater sediment microbial communities from Prairie Pothole Lake near Jamestown, North Dakota, USA - PPLs Lake P7 Core (6) Depth... | ecosystem: Environmental > Aquatic > Freshwater >... | reverse complement strand
TTAATCAAGCAGACAAAGATAAACATACATACCACATACACTCTCGTAAAACTCTCGATTATTCTGATCAAATAGCACTACGTAAATACATTTTAAATAATGACATTAACTATATTGTTAACTGTTTTGGTTTTACTGGTCGACCTAACGTGGATGAGGGTGAAATTAAAAAGAAAGAATGCTGGGATCTTAACGTTGTTATTCCATTAGCTGTTGCTAGTACATGCGAACAACTTAGAATAAAATACATTCATATTTCATCGGGATGTATTTATAGTGGTTATGAAAAATTATGGACAGAAGAAGATGAACCTAACTTTGGATTATTTGACGGTTCTTCAACTTACTCAAAAAGTAAACACGCTTTTGAAACGCTAAACAAGTACGGTTGCATTATTAGAGTGCGTATGCCATTCTGTAATCATTATAATCCTCGAAGCTATCTTACTAAAATTCACAAATACGATAATTTAATTAACTTTAAAAACTCGAAAACTTACATACCTGATTTGTGTAGATTTGTTGAGTATCTTATTGACAATAATGTTAACTTATCCACTGTTAATACAATTAATTTTGTTAACCCTGACGCTTTAGATACTATGAGTGTTACAGATCTTATGACTGCACACGGCTTAGCTAACTCTAAATGGGCTTATGTTGATCCTAAGTTGCTTAAAATGGCTGCACCTAGATCTAACTGCGTTTTATCAACAAGTAAGCTAGAAAGTTTATTTCCTGACTTTTATTTACAATCTGAGTCTCAAGCTCTTGATATTGCCCTTACTAATATTAAATTAGATTGACATGCTTAAAGGTATTATACTCGCTGGGGGTAAAGGTAGCAGACTTTATCCGTTAACGTATGCAATAAGTAAACAATTACTACCTGTGTATAATAAACCGATGATTTATTATCCTCTCAATACTTTAAAAAGTATGGGAATTAAAGACATACTCATTATTACAGCAGATCATGTTCAATGTAGACTTTTTGAAGAGCAGCTAAAACACGTCAAGGATTTAAAATTAACTTATATCGTACAAGACTCACCTAGAGGTTTACCTGATGCTTTTATTGTTGGTAAAGAGTTTATCGGTGATGATAATGTTACTCTAATATTAGGTGATAACGTTTTTATTACACCTGAGAATATTAAAGCAGATCCAAATACAATTTTTACATACAAGGTTAGACATCCTGAATCGTACGGTGTTGTTAAATTAACTAGCGATGGTTATATTGATAAGCTCGTTGAAAAGCCTACTGAATTTATCAGTGATGAAGCTGTTGTAGGTCTATATGTTTTTAATAACGAAGTTGTTAATATAGCTCAGACACTAACACCATCTGCAAGAGGTGAGCTTGAAATTGTAGATTTGATCAAAGCTATGGATAATATTGAAAAGGTAAAAGTGAAACAGCTAGACGGATTTTGGTTTGATTGTGGTACTCATGATGATCTTCATGAATGCGGTGCTCTTGTTAGAGCAATTGAACAACGTACAAATACAACAGTAGGATTTTATGAGTAAGACATTTTATGTAGTAACAGGTGGTTGCGGGTTTGTTGGTAGCTATGTTATTCAAGAGCTCCTTAAACTAGAAGATATTGAGATCCTTAACATCGATAAGATGGGTCCTGGTAGTTCTCGTAGTAATATCTCTAAAGATGAACGGGTAACAAACTTTTTTATAGATATTAATGATCCAGTTGTAACCACTTTATTTAAAGCTTATAACCCAACTTATGTTATTCATCTAGCTGCTGAATCTCACGTAGATAGATCGATTGTTAATCCTATAGGATTTATTGAATCTAATATTAACGGTACAGCAAATATTCTAGAATGTATAAGGTTATATTCACCTAAGACTAGAATGGTGCATGTATCAACTGACGAGGTATATGGTCATCTTAAATTAAATGATCCACCGTTTACAGAGCATACTCATTTAGATCCAAGATCGCCTTACTCTGCATCCAAAGCCTCATCTGATTTACTTGCATTGTCTTATAGAAGTACCTATAGCTTAGACGTTACGGTTACGCGTTGCTGTAATAATTATGGACCGAGACAAGATAATGAAAAGTTAATTCCAACCGTTATTCGTTCTATTGTAACTGGTAAGCATATTCCAATGTATGGTAACGGTAAGAATATAAGAGAGTGGATATATGCGGAAGACCATGCTAAAGCTATTATCTACGTTTTACATCACCTATCACAACAGCGTATTTATAACCTGTACGGTACAGAAGAAATTGATAACTTGAAAATAATGCAGATTATTATCGATGAGATAGAAAGTAAATATCCAGAGTACAAGCGTGAAGATGGTGAATATATTAAAAGTGTAGAAGATAGATTAGGTCACGATTTTAGATATGCGATGGCGACAGTACACGACGAAGTGCAACCACTTCATAATCAATGTAATTTTAAAGATGGAATTAGTAAAACGGTAGAGTATTATGTTAAAAAATATGCTGTAAATAAATGACTTAATGTTAGTACTCATCCCATCTAGAAGCATAGTTAAAGTAACAAAGATTGACTTTGATCTTCTTAACTATATCTTTAATCGCTTTATTAGCATTAAAAAGAATACCTATATTAAGGTAGAGAAGAGTCGTACTACTTGGTCAGCATACTGGCAAGATGAAAAAATGATAAGAGTTGATTTAACTCAGGGAACTACGCTAAAATATATTATATCGACATTATTACATGAAATTAGACACGTTAAACAAATCATTGAGATTAAGGATATTAGTTTTGACTATACGAATTATAATGAGTATTACAACTCTCCTGAAGAAAAAGACGCACGAAAGTTTGAAAAATTAACATCCGATGTCTGCAACATTTATAAAAGTTTTAAAAAAATTGAAAATAAATACGATAAGTACAATTTTAACTCTCTAAAGGAACTAAGTGATAATATTAAAAAATGAATATTTTTCGCTTTATCGACACTAAATATACCAATAATTTATTTGATCTTGAATACATACATGATAATGATAAACAATTAAAGTGTGTTGATTTAAGGGTATATCCAATTATAAATAATGTTATAGGAGAAATACTAGAAGTTGATATTGTGCAAAAAATTTATATATCGTATAGCCTATTAGAAATATTGAAAGAAGAGATAAACAAAAACGAAGATGTATAGTGGTAAAATTGATAAGTATCGGTTTGAGCATGACTCAGAAACGAACCGTATTATGGTATATGAGCAAGGCGCTGGTGTTGAGCCTGTAAGTATTATTAATGTAAGTGAAAATCTCAGTGAAAAATCATTTCATTACGATATAATGGCATGGGTAGCAGATAAAGGCGAATAACTAACTATAATAAAAATATGACTTGTGGATGTGGTAATATGGTGGAGCCAGCGCGTGCTGAGCTAAATTTGAAGATTTGTAGAGCTTGCGCTTTTACTGGTCCTGATGTGCAACGTCCACGAGGTTATATGTCGTACGCACATAAAACAGGTGCAGAAATTCAAATACTCTCTGCAGAATCCTGGTCTAAGCAAAAAAAATATATTATACCTAATAATAGAAGTTGTGTTAAAAACTTTAGTAAAAGTGTTTGCAGTTAGCAATCTTTAGTATATAATATAATAATGTCTATGTTTGATTATATTAAAAGTGAGTTACCGCTTCCAAGTCTACCGCAAGGTATACTTGATCGGTGGGTAGTAAAGGGTGAAGAAATTAACTCGAGTGAGGTTATCTTTCAAACAAAAGATACACCTAACCAATATATGACTTTGTATAAGATTGACTCTGAAGGTCAGTTATATGAGGAAAAAGTTGAAGGTTATTGGGAAGAAGATGATAAAGATGATACAGAAGAAAAATCGTTTCTTCATTCACTAGGTGGTAAATATCATGAAACTTCTCATGAATGGGTTAAAGTAAGCTTTAATGGTTCTATTGATTTCTACGAAGCTTACAACCACCCCGATGCACCTAGATATGGTGACTCACTAGAAGAAGACGCTGATAAAGATTGGATGAGATATGTTTACGGCTGGGTTGAATATCAAGCGCAATTTATTGATGGTAAAATACAGGGTGATATTATACTGATTAAGCACGATTTACCGGTTAGATATACAGATGAAGAACTAGCTGCTAAAAAAGAAAAGTGGAGTGCTGAACGTGCGAAGCTAGTTGTAAGCTTTAAAGAAAATCGTAAAAAATATCCAAGCCCTGAACAAAAACTTATAGATAGCATCTATGAATATGTTAGTGAACCCTCTTCTAATGTTAATGAAGAAATTATGAATAAAATTAATGAATACCGTAAAAAATATGACACACACTTTGAATAAACTTACCCTAGCAGATAAAACTTTAGTAGATAAGTGCAAAGAAGAAATAGCATCTTATACTGAGCAACAAAATAAAGCTTACGAAGAATTATGTACTAAACTCGGTCACGACTCTGAATGGCTTTTTGATTACATTTATAATACTTACACAGACGATAGTGAATACACTAAATTTGTAGTATCAAACTTATTTGAATAATATGGCAACAGGAAATATAGCACAGAATCCTATTACAGGAAGATATATAAAATCAGAACCACCTAACCAAGCGTTTAGGGATGGTTGGGATAATATCTTCAAAAAGAAAAATAAGCTTATCCTAGCATCTGCTGGTTTTTGCGGTCCGTGTAAATTACTTAAAGCACAGATTGATGCAGAAAATCTTAACGTAGAAATTAAACAGATGGAGGAAGAGACTGAATTCTTTAAACATCATAGTATTAAAACTGTTCCGCAGTTACTTGTTTTTAAAGGTGATGAGCTTGTAGATACAGTACGTGGGTCTGATTTAATTTTAAAACGTATTAAAGAAGAATTATGAATTTTTTCTTAGACGATATTAGAGATCCAAAAGATGCATACTTACATCTTGATAATAATGAAGGTACGATTTCGCTCATAGAACACACAGCTATTAAACAAGAAGATTGGGTAATTATGAGAACTTACGATGAGTTTGTAAAGTGTATTGAATATCATGGATTACCTGATGTTGTTTCGTTTGATCACGACTTAGCTGAGGAACATATAAAGTATTATTTTAAAGTAACACAAGGTACAGGTATAATTGAATATGGTAATTTTACAGAAAAAACAGGTAAGCACTGCGCGGAGTATCTTGTTCAAGAATGGAAGAGCCAAAGCAAGCCAAAACAAATTAAAACGTTTGTACATTCTGCGAATAGGTGGGGTGGTCAAAATATAAAAGATATACTAACGGAACTTAGATAAAATTAAGTATGATCAAACGAATATTTCAAGACCTTGACGAATGCATCTTGCATACATTTGTCAACAGTGATCCAAACCAGAATCATATAGAATTTATTCTTGGTGAAGACATGCATACCTATAGAACGATTATTCGTCCTTGTGTAAAAGAATTGTTTGAATACTATAACAGCGTTGTCGGAAAAGAAAATGTTTATATTTTGACAGCAGCGACACGAGAGTATGCTGAAGCATTGAACCGTTTGGGAGAATTTGGATTGGATACAGATCATATCTTTACCAGAGAGGATATGAGCAAATATTCTCATAAGAGCGCATGGAGCGGTGAATCGAGCTTAATAGCACATCCATTGGCTCATAAAGATAATGTGTTGATTGATAATTTACCATTGGTTTATAATATGTCTAAGATAGATTTTATGAATATTGCCTTTGACAATTACCATAAAACATCTGAATATTATGGAGTGAACTATCCTGATGATCCATTTTTTGACAATATTAAAGAATTTATTCAAGAAAGAGTATGAAACCAAAATACGAAATTGTAAAAAGTGAAGGATGTCTTTCCTTTGGAACAACTGTCAACGGTCAAAACATTTACGGTGAATTTGAACCAATGAATCAAAGTCAAATTGAAGAATTTGTCGATTACCTTTGCGTCAAGTTTAAGCAGGAATTAAAAGACAACACTGTCAGTATTGATGATTTGATTGGCTGCTTTCAATACGATGAATGCGAAACTAAAGATGGGTCATGCGATACTTGTGGAGATTCAGTAACTACAACAACATGGAACCTTTAAAATTATGAAAGAACAACTAGAACAAAAATCAATCGAGCTGTTAGGATGGCTCGAACAAGCAATTAAAACAACCGCAGACTTTGGAACAGAACAAATTCCACTATTCATTCAAGAGCTGTTACTCTATAAATTTTGGATGAGCTTAGGAGGCTTTTCTATTGGAATACTTGTATTGATTGCCAGCATTTATACACTGCTTAAGTTTATACAATGGTGTTTGAAAAGTAAATTTGACGACGGAAATTTACCGTTCTCCCTTTTTTGGTCTATTCCGATTGCACTTAGCGTCTGTGCTATTTGCAGCAACACTGATTGGATTATGATCAAACTTGCTCCACGACTATATTTGTTGGAGTATGTCAAAACTCTATTCACACAACAATGAAAGTAAAACAACTAATCGAGGAACTTCAAAAACACGATCCTGAAATGATCGTTATCGTACAAGGTTACGAGGATGGTGTGAATGAAGCATCTACCTCTACAAAAACAAAAATTAAGCTAAATGTATTCAGTGAATGGTATTATGGAAAGCATGATAGAGTCTCTGATGATTCTGAATCATTTGACTGTGAAGCCATTTTGATCAATTGAATATTATGAAAAAAGAAATATACACTTACAATCTTATCTCATTTTCTAAATCTCATATTGATGCATACAAGACTCTTAGAGCAATGGAAAATCATCATTCTAAACTGAATGCCGAGGAGAAAGAAGTTTTTTGGAAGGAAGTACAGGAAGAAAGAATGGAAATTCGTAATGCTATAAGTGTTGGTAAGGCATATCGAGGCAGCTTTTTGGATTTGGATCTTTTGATTAACGTTATCGAATCGCAGAACGATCCATATGGCATTTGCGAAGGCTATTACGATTACCTATGCATTGAAAAACGCAAAGTGGATTGCATTGATTCTTATTCTTCAGTAGAAGATGAGATTTGGTATTGCTCAAATTTTGACGCTCAAAACTTTAAATATACCCGCACTGAAAAACCAGTAGGTATGGTAGGCTTCATCGGATTTACCTAAACAATTATGACAAAACATACATATTACCCAGTTGGTAAGCTAAAGCAACTTCATAACTACACACCTGAAGAGAGATTAGTTATACTAACACACCTTTGCCATCAGTTGTATATTGCTAGAAATATTTCAAGTAATCAAAGCGTAATACTTGAAAATCTAAAAAAGATAGATATACTCTTTAGGACAGGACCAGAAGATGGAAACTAAAACTATGAATAGCGTAAAGAAACCAAAAGCAAAGATTGTGACAGATGTAAAAGAAGAGTTTGATTTTGAGCAGTATCTGTTTAAAAAATATCCCGATCTTTTCTATACTGATGAAGAAGGTGAACTACTACCGCAGATGAAAAGGTGCTGGAATGATTGTCCTAAAGGCTGGGAAACTCTAGTAGACAACTTGTTCGGAGCTATTGTAGACTATACCAAAAACACATCTCGATCTGTTAAAAATCCAGATAGAAAACTTATGTATTTCATGAGTAACTTATGGAATAAGTTACGGTTGAGAATTGATCGATGCTGTAATGCATATCGCTACCCTAAAAATATCTTCTATAAAAAAGTAAGAAAGCTTACATCAAAAATTACCTCATACTTTTATAAACAAGATATCTATATATCTAAGAATCCTGCAACAGTGAAAATTGCTCAATACAAAGAAAAGTTTGGTTCATTGAGAATTTATATTGATGGAGGTGATGAAGCGGTTGAAGGTATGATTCGCTTTGCAGAATATATTAGTCAACAAACTTGTCAATATACTGGAAAACCAGGATCAATGGTTCAGAGAGGTTCCTGGTGGGCAACATTGTCACCGAAAGAAGCTAAGAAACTTGGATACACACCACCTAAACAATAATAAAATATATGAATAAACCTACATACATCATCGGCGATATTCATGGTGCTTTTGGTCGTCTTAAACAAAAGATCAAAGATCATGATTTAAAAGACTGCACACTTATTTGTGTAGGTGATCTTGGTATTGGGTTTAGTTATAGTGAGAAAGGTGAACGTAGTGCTTGTGATGGTTTAAACACATTTTTTGCTGAACGTGATATATTGTTTTTAAGCATTAGAGGCAATCATGATGAACCTGGTTATTATAATGGACCGAAAAGAATTGATTTGTCGAACTTTAAATTGCTTCCTGATTATCATAAAATGGTCATAAACGATGAAAAGTTTCTATTTGTCGGTGGTGCTGTGAGTATTGATCGTCGTTGGCGCAAGGAAGGAATTTCATATTGGGCAGATGAGATTTTTGTATTAAAGCCTGAATTGGTTGAAAAGTGTGATGTGCTCATTACACACTCTGCTCCACACTGGATCGGTCCATTTGACAAAGAATCAATAAGCAGTTGGTGTGATAGAGATATTGGTCTTTGGGATCTTTGCTACAAAGAACGAATAGAGATTGCAGAATTGTTCAAACTTTGTAGTCCATCAAAATCATACCACGGTCATTTTCATGCAAGTCATTGGGTTGACTTTAATGATTGCTATGCGACAATCTTAGATATTGAAGAAATTAAGGAACACAGAAAAGCTTAAAGGAACTCAGATATAATAAAGGTATGAAAGCAGCAATGAGAATATACGATAAAATGAATCAACAACTATACAGAAAAGTCGGTCGCAAATATGTCCCTGAAACCGATCCTTATGCACTAGACGGATTGCGTGAAGGCTGGTGGTTGGTAAAGGTAACTCCTGGCAGCACATCTATTCGCCAGGCAGTGTATCCATCAAAGGCAGAAATCTCCGCCGCCGCCAAAGACAAGGAGGATGAGCTGTTGCAAATCATTCGTGAAGCGAGCGAGGCAAAACCAGCCAAAATTCCAGTCAGTCCAGAAGCGTTAGCTGATTGGCAAGCGTTTATCTCTAAACACGGCGATGAGTTTTCTTCTCTTCAATTTCCGTCAATGCAAGAGAATGCAGAAAAAATTGTAGAAGCACTATTGAAATAAAGTCATGAAATACAGAATAAAAGAAACGATTGATGGTAATGATAAAAGCATATTTAAAATTGAATATGAATGGCTTTGGGGATGGTCAACTTATGCGAGATGTTCAAGCAAAGAGCAAGGGGAAAAGTATATTAGAAGCTTACAAACAAAAGAAGTGAAATATCATACAGTAGAACAATAATATGGAAGAGGAAGACTATACAATCATCGAAGGTCGTGATCAATACGGAAAACTGCACGATCTTTGGTTTGACGAAACTGATTGGTATATTGAAAGAGCAGTTAAAGGGCATTTAGCAGAAGGTTGGTCTGAGTTTTCTGTTGTGCAAAACCCAAGAAAATATAAACTGACTATTGAACAATAATATGAGAGAACTAAAATTTAGAGTGTGGGACGGGAAGTGTTTTAGAGGCAACCTTAAAAAGTATTTTCTAAATTTACATGATGGTGAGATTAGTGAGGTAGCTTATAGCGATTTGTATGATGAGTATTATGATGCATCCGAAAGAGGTAGTAAGTTAATCATTCAACAATGGACTGGTCTTATTGATAAAAATGGTGTTGACATTTACGAAGGTGATATTTTTAAAGGAGGACAAAATAAATGGGATTCTGTAAAATTTGAAAATGGTAAATTTATCGTAAATCTTATGGGGGCTAGAGTGTTTGATTTAGAAGAGCTTTTTGAAGATCATCGTAAACCAGAAATTGTCGGTAACATTTTTGAGAACCCTGAACTATTAAAAGCATGAGAGAACTAAAATTCAGAGTATGGTCAAAACCATTTCAAGCATGGGCTAAGGATTTGTGTTTATATTTAGATAATTCTGAGATAGGAGATGTCTCAGAATGTTTCCATAATATAGAAGATAAAGATGATTATATCATTCAACAATACACTGGTCTAAAAGATAAGAATGGAAAGGAAATTTACGAAGGTGATATCGTCAGAATTTATAACAACACTAGAATTCTAGCAAACAATCAAAGAGAGTGTGATGCACTACATGTCGTTGAATGGGAGACTTAGTCTCCCATTCAACGACTGTCGTTGAATGGGAGACTAATAGGTTTGATTTTATTTTGATAAACGGTGAGTATATGCAGGGGTGCGGAGT
>Ga0105104_10004079_pt1 | contig 10232 bp, 8 predicted proteins | sample PPLLaktember2015_3_FD_87034 | JGI IMG/M metagenome (GOLD analysis project Ga0105104, IMG submission 87034) | Freshwater sediment microbial communities from Prairie Pothole Lake near Jamestown, North Dakota, USA - PPLs Lake P7 Core (6) Depth... | ecosystem: Environmental > Aquatic > Freshwater >... | reverse complement strand
CGAAACGCATGCTTTGCCTTCTGCTTATCCTGCGAGCCGACCGCGTCAACCACAACCGTTACGCGCTTGCCTCTCTGCAAGAGCCCCAGCGCCGTCGCCTCGACCGCGCCCTCGACGCTCGCCCCTATCAGCACAAACTCGTTGGCCCGCACCTCGCTTAGCAGCCGGTCAATCCTCGGCTCCTCGAACGGGTCCATACACCGCTTGTGCAAAATTATCTGCCGGTACTGCCTCAGCAAATCCACGGGCAAATCCGTGTTGTTGTCCGCCGCGAAACTCGCCCGGCTGCTCATCAGCGTGTAATGAATCTTCTGTACCCCTTCCGTCCCGTCAACGCAGTATCCCCCGTTGTTCTCAGGGTGCACCTCGCTTATTGATATTACGGGAATTCTCCTGGCGCGGGCCAGGGCCATTATTCTTCTGATGTGTATGAGGATTCTTCTGCGGTTACCCACCCGGACCCTTCCGTCGTCTAAGAAAAAGTCCTTCTGAGTGTTGATGTCTATGATTACCTGCTTGCGACGAGTTTTTATTAATTGCCTTATCATTTTGGGCAACCTTTTTCCTTTTACGCCGCCGCCATCCGGCTTCGGTCTTTGCCTTTGAACCACTGCTCTATATACGTTTGTCCCCTGCGAAGGGTGCAGGAATTTCGCTGACAAAATTTATTCCTTTCAAAAAATTTTGTCACTTTTCTTCCTGCTTCAATATCGAATGACTCAATACCCGACTTTAAGCCCATTTTTCGCTTTTCCTAACTCTATGACACACAAGGGGTTGCCTAAACCGCCCCATTCCCCTATAATACCGTCCGATGGTTGGCAAAACGTTATAAAACTCGGCCTTATACCGGCTGAAAACCGAAATGTCAAGAATATTAAAAAATTTTCCGAACGTCATAATTGACCCCCAAAACCTCACTGGCAAGGTCGATTTCGATGTTATTTTCGGACGTAACGCCCCTGTCCATATCGAAATCGGTTCCGGCAAGGGCACCTTTCTGGTAAACCAGGCAAAGCTGCACCCCGAAACCAATCTTACCGGGATTGAATGGGCCAATAGATATTACCGTTTCGCTGTTGACCGCGTCGGCCGATGGAATTTAACCAACGTCCGGATAATTCGCACCGATGCCGTCAAATTTATCGCCGAATATATCCGCGATTGCTCCGTCGATTGTTTCCATATCTATTTCCCAGACCCCTGGCCCAAAAAGCGTCACCACAAAAGGCGGTTTTTTAATATCGCCAACCTCGACCACCTCATCCGCTGTCTCAAGCCGCAAAGCACTATCCGCGTCGCCACCGATTACGCGGAATACTTCGAGCAAATTAAAAACGTGTTGTCCTCCCGCGCCGACATTTTGCGACAGATTGATTTTCTCCCCGCAGACGGCGCTCAAATCGGCGAATGGGTCGGCTCGAACTTCGAACGAAAATACATAAAAGAAAACCGCCCCATCTTCACCCTCGCCGTCCAAAAAATCTGACCCCTATACTGCCATTCCCGCGCTCTCTTGTCATTCCCGCGAAAGCGTAGCCTTGCGCAGTCCCATCTTGCGGGGCGGGAATCCAGTTTTTTAAAACGCGATATACTCTTTCGCCTTATTAAAAAGTTTTGAGCTTTTTCCGATATCCGATATGCTTCTGATTCGATTTGCCTTTCTCTGCTCTAAAATCCTGTCAACCGTAATCTGCCCCAGCCCCGGCACTCGCATAAGCTCCAATTTCGTCGCCCTGTTGATATCGACGGGAAAATATTCCGGATGCCTCCTTGCCCACGCTAATTTCGGGTCAACATCGAGCGATAAATTTCCCGTCCGGTCGAAACATATATCCGATTCGTTAAAACCGTACTTTCGCAGCAGGAAATCCACCTGGTAAAGCCGGTGCTCCCTCATAAACACCTCGTCCGGCGACTGGTTCGCGCCTATCGCCTCATCGCCCAGCCCCTTCTGGTACGCGCTGAAATAAATCCTCTTCATATTCAGCCGGTCGTACAGCCCCCACATATACTTCACAATCTCCGTATCCGTCTCATCTGCCGCTCCCACGATAAACTGCGTCGTCTGCTTGACCCTCGCGTATTTATTCCCCCTGCCCGTCAATCGGCTTATCAGCTTGATTGGTTCGACGATATCCTCGATAAACCGCTTCCTGCTCGAAAGTTTCGCAAGGTATTTCGCCCCCGGCGTCTCGATATTCAGCGAAACCGCCGTCGATAGCGATACGGCCTCCTCTATCGCGTTGCTGCTTGCCCCCGGAATGACTTTCAAATGAATATAACCCCTGAATTTCCGCCTGTATCGCAAAATCCTCGCCACCCTGTTAAGCCGTTCCATCGTCGCGTCCGGCGTTCCCAATACCCCCGATGTCAAAAACAGTCCGAAAACCTCGCCCCTGTTGAAATAATCCAGAAATGTATTTACCGTTTCCTCTTCACCGAGCGTGCATCGTCTCACGTCCTGCTCCCGCCTCAGCGGGCAATATTTGCAGTCGTTGCTGCATGCGTTCGATATGAGCGTCTTGAAAAGAACGCTTGTTCCCCCGTTAGGCAGCGTAACCGGATAAATCCACTTCCCCTGTGTCCCGCGCTTGCGATGCTCATCGTCCCTCGTCCCGCACGCGCAAGCCAAATCATATTGCGCATCGGCGCTTAGTATCTCTAATTTTTCCCGAGTATCCGGCCTGCTTATTACCGCTGTCATACTTCACCAACACTAAATATCGCCTCCCGCTTCTTTATCCAATAAATATTTTTCACAGGGTGTGTAAATTGAGTGTAGGGCGGGGTTTACCCCGCCGTTTTTTATCTACTGTTTTATCGCCTTCTGGTCTATGAACGTTGTTCCCGAAAGATAATCCGTAAACGTAATCTTGACCGTCAGTTGTTTTGCCGTCGCCGGAACGGCGACGATTTCCGCCGCGTCGAACACAAACCGGTATCCGCTCGACATAAGCGATTCCATCCACGCCTTTTTGAGTTCCGCCGGCTCGACCTTCCACTGGTCCAGAAGCGCCTTACTTGTATCCGGCGAATTCAAATCCCACAACTGCACCTCAACTGCCCCCGCCGCCTTTACCACGTCGCTAACCTCATCAATCGGCTGAACATAAACAACCAAACTTTCCTTCACACCGTCCTTGTTTTCATCGTAAAGGTTTGTAAACCTGCCGATTTTCACTTCCTTGAGATGATAAATCGCCTCTGCCCTCTTGTCGCCTAACCGGCTAAGCGTCTCGCTTTGGCTTTTAAGCCGTTCATTTTCCGCCTTTGTCTGTTCCAATTGCTTTTGAATCTCCGCCTTTTGCGCCGTAAGCTGCTCCATCTGTTGCGACATCGTAGGCCCGCGCATACCCCCGCCCTTACATCCAAACGCGAAAATCAGCAAGATTATCGAACCACGAACCACGAACAACCAACTCCCGGCTAAGAACCTCATTCTTAATTCTCCATTCTCAATTTTAAATTCATTTCATCTTGCCGAAATACTATTCCCGCCCTAAAATCCTGTCAAGAAATTAAACCTGAGTTTACCAGGCAGGCCGTTTTTATGGAGAAAACGTTATGTTGAAACAAGTAACGACTTTCGCGGTTTTATTTTCCCTTTCCGTATTGTTTCTCACTGGTTGTGCAGCAACACCGACTCCCGTTGGTGAGCAGGTCGTATCTCTCAACGGCGAATGGCGTTTCATACCCGATAAAAATAACCAGGGAATGAACGACAAATGGTTCGAGCCGCAATTCGACCGCTCCGGCTGGCAGCAGGTCCGGGTCCCGCACACCTGGCAGACAATACCGGGTCTCGAAAGTCATTACGGCAACTCCTGGTATGCCAGAACCATAAAACTCGATTGCCCGATTAAGGATAAGCTCCTCAAGCTCGAATTCGACGCCGTAAATCGCGACACCGAGGTCTGGGTCAACGGCATTCACATCGGCGAGCATAAGGGAAGCGGCTATACCCCTTTTAGTTTCATTATCCCGGCTGAAGCTGCCGCCGGCGGAAATCTGCAAATCGTCCTGCGCGTATCGAACGGCTTTTCCCGAAAAGCCCTGCCCTACGACCGCTCCTACGACTGGACCACCGACGGCGGCATAATCCGCTCGGCCCGCATCAAAATCCTTCCTCAATCTTATATTGATAACTTATTGGTTGATGCCGAACCTTCCGCCGATTTTTCCCAGGCCAAAATAACCGCACGCCTTATCCCGTCCTCGCCTTCGAAAAATCTGTCCGTCCAGGCGACAATCCTCGACCAGTCAGGCAATATCGTCAGCAGCGGCAGCTTTTCTGCGGAAATCTCCATTGTCATCGAAAAACCGGTTCTCTGGCATTTTGATAAGCCATACCTCTACCGGTTAGTTTGCCGGCTTATGAGTAATGGAAAAGTCATTCACGAAAAGGAAACGACTTTCGGCATTCGCAAGGTCAAGGTCAAAGACGGCTTCTACTTCCTAAACGGCGAGCCGATGCGCCTTATGGGCGTCGAATGGATGCCCGGAAGCGACCCGCGCCTGGGCTTTGCCGAAACTCCTGAATATGTACAGGAAGTTCTCGAAGATATGAAAAAACTCAATTGCGTCCTGACCCGCTTTCACTGGCAGCAGGATGATAGCGTCTGGGAATTCTGCGACCGCGAAGGAATCCTCGCCCAGGAAGAAATCCCCACCTGGGGCGGCGCAACCCGCCTCGAACAGTTAGGCGATATCCAGCTTATGCAGATGCGCGAAATGATATTGTCACATTATAATCACCCCTCGATTTACGCCTGGGGCCTTTGCAACGAAATCGCGGGCCAATCACCCCAGGGCCGCAAATTCGTCAGCGACGGTGTAGAAATCGCCCATAAGCTTAACCCTGCCCGCCTGCTCACCTATGCCTCCAACACCGTCCAGCAGAACCCGAAACAGGACGCTGCTCAGTATCTCGACTTCATCGAATGGAACGAATACTTCGGCTCCTGGGCAAAAGGCGATACCTCGAATCTCGCCGTCGATATCGACCGCATTACAAAGGACTATCCCGATAAAACACTGGTCATATCCGAATACGGCCTTTGCGAATGCGCCCCGAGCAATCCCTCCGGCGACGTCAACAGAATCGAGATTATGACCTCCCACACCGACGTCTTCCGCAAATCAAAGTCGATAGCAGGCGCGATTTTCTTCTGCTACAACGATTACAGAACCCATATCGGCGACAAAGACCGCGGCGCGTTCAGGCAGCGCGTCCACGGCGTCGTCGATTTGCTCAATCAACCCAAACCTTCCTGGCAGGTCCTGCGCGAAGAATCCTCCCCCGTAAAATCTATTACGATTACATCCCCCGAACCCGACAGCTTCAATATCGAAATCCTCACCCGCTCCCTCGAAAACGACCTGCCCGCCTACACCCTCCGCGATTACTTACTAATCTGGCGTACTTACAATTCCAAAGGCCAGCCCGTAGAATCAGGCCAGAAAATCCTTCCCGACCTGAAACCCGGCTCTAAATTCACCGAATCTATTAAAATTACACGCCAGCCCGTCGCGCAAGTCAAAGCCGAAATCTTCCGCCCCACCGGCTATTCCGTCCTGGACACCCATTGGCCCGAATAGAAAAGGGGAGAAAAGGGGGATATTTATTCGCCTTCAGCGAATTCTGCTTTTAGTTGTCGGGCGGGGTTGCCTGCCCTGCGTCCTGTCCTCCGTAGCGACAGCGAAGGAGGAAGCTCACAGAGCGAAATAGGGTGCACACCAGATTTATTAGCCGCTGCTTTTTTGAAATAATCGACAATCGACAATCGGAAATCGTCAATCTACAATCCGAAATAACTTACGTCTCTTTGCTCGTGCTCTTGACCGCTTCCGGCGCCTTTTGCAGTATCCGGTCGGCAAGTCCGTACTTAATCGCCTCTTCGGCCTCAAGCCACAAATTCCGGTCGCAGTCCTTCTCAATCTTCTCCGCGGTCTGGCCAGTATGCCTGGCAAGTATCTTGTACAGCCGCTCTCGCAGACGCAGTATTTCTTTCGCCTCGATTTCCAAATCCGTCGCCGGCGCAATCAATTCCCCCGATATCAACGGCTGATGAATCAGCACCCTGTTATTGGCCAGTAAAAACCGCTTGCCCGCCTTGCCGCCCGCCATCAGCACCGCCGCCATACTCGCCGCCTGCCCAATGCAATACGTCGCCACTTCGCAGCGTACGAACTGCATGCAGTCGTAAATCGCCAGCCCTGCCGTTATCGACCCGCCCGGTGAATTGATATAAAGGTGAATATCGCTTTTGGCGTCCTCGTTGCTCAAAAACAGCATCTGCGCCACAACCAGGTTGGCAACCTCGTCGTCTATCGGCCCGGTAACGAATACTATCCTGTCCTTGAGCAGCCGAGAATAAATATCATAAGCCCGCTCGCCCCGCCCGGTCTTCTCAATCACTATCGGTACTAAATTCTGATTCACTTCCATATTCTTCCGCCTTCTTATTAATTAGTTGTAGGGTGTGCTCTGCACACCAATTTTTTCTTAAATCGAAAATCGACAATCGTCAATCGAAAATTTTCCCTTTTTACTTCTTCTCTTCCTTCTCCGCCCCCGGCTCCTCAAGCTCCAGCACCTCATCAATCAGCCCGTATTGCAGTGCCTCCTCGGCCGTCATATAACGGTCTCTCTCGGTCTCCTGCTTAATCTTTTCTATCGACTGACCCGAATGCTTACTGAGCAGCTCATTTATCATCTGCTTTGCCTTGAGTATTTCCTCTGTCTGAATCTTTATATCCGCCGCCTGCCCCCCAACCCCTCCCCAGGGCTGATGAAGCATAATTTTAGCGTGAGGCAGCGCAAATCGCTTGCCCTTCGCGCCTGCCGCAAGGATTATCGCCGCGCCGGATTGCGCCCTGCCTATGCAATATGTCGAAATGGGCGAGCTTATAAACCTCATCGTGTCATAAATCGCCATCGTATCGTCAACCGTCCCGCCGGGCGAGTTCACATACAGATTGATTTCCGTATTACGCTTCTGGTTTTCCAGGTAGAGGATTTTCATTATCACCTCAGCCGCCCTGGCGTAGCTGATTTCCCCGATGAGAAATACGATCCGGTTTTCCAGCAGCATATCGTCCAAACTCATCTGCCTGAACTGCTGATAATGCCCGCCCCCGCCCCCATACTGGTCCACGGCCGCAATCTTCGCCTCAGTTCTCATTACGCCTCTTTTATAAATCTCACCAAACATCAATATTTCCTTTAATGTAGGGCGGGGTTCTCCCCGCCATTGTTTAGCCCCCAGGCCTGCCTGGGGGTTTTCGTCCTAATCTTATCGTCCATTTTCCCCTCAAGGTTCGCTTTTTTCAAGCATTAAAATCACCTTTTCTTCCTCATAATGTTTAGCCCCCTGCATTGCAGGGGGTTAATTAAATCCATACCCTCCCAAATAAAATTTAGCCCCACGATTTATCGGGGGGTTCTTGTTTTTTTCCTCAAATCCACCGTTTGTGTTGGGGGTCAATAAGAACCAATCTTCTTCCTCATCCCTGTTCGCCGGCGTTGGAATATCGCCGTTTTGACCTATGTTCTTAAATCTCCCCTCGAGGGTCTAAATTCCGGTTTAAGACCAGAATGAAGTCATTGAAATCAAAAGCCCTGATTTTTTTAACAGCGTTGCAATCCCATGTTCCGGACAACTCGCCGGCGACCTTGACGCTGTCGATGGCCCCGGTAACATTGACATCAATATCCAAATCGCCCCGTATATCTCGTCTCTTGTCGCCCCTGATAGTTATACTGCCGATAGACGGAGCGTTGATGTTCCCGCCGCTCCATTCCGTTGCTTTAAGTGATTTAATCGGCATCACGCTATTGATTTCGAGGTCCTCTCCCCGGTCGAATCTTATCATTACTTCCGCTTCCGGATTCGAAGATTGACCGATTGTAATGCTGCCATTAAGTTTCGCCGTCTTTGCCAAGATACTTTTCAAAGGGCCGTTACAAATTATGCTGCCAATTTCTGTCCTGACCTTACCCTTCGTTGATATTCTCAAAACCGATTTGTCAGTTGTTTCGAAAAGTTCGATTTGCCCGAAGCCGCTTGGGTCTATCTTGCCGTAACCGCCGCCTGAAAGTGCGAATGTTACATCGTTGCCGTCGCAATCTTTCAGCGTCCGCTTGACATTTTTAAACTCATCGAAGCTGCCGAAATTGACGTCAAACGCGTAAACAAAGCCGTAGTAGTTGAAGCCAATCCAGTAATTACCGACAACTTTGTTGCCGGAGATGCCGAATGCCCATGTTACATCTGCTCCCGGCGCTTCAAGAGTGGTCCATGTTAAACCGTCATAGATAAATCCCTGCTGATAGTCAGTATCCCGCCAGCCGACAATATTTCCGCCGTCGCCGTCTTGAATGAATGTGGCGTATTCTCCGGGCATATCGAGAGTAGTCCATTTTTTCCCGTTATAGATATAACCATGGCAAAAATAAGAGGAGTCCTGGTAGTAGCCGAAGATTTTGTCGCCGGAGATGCCCTCTGCTTCTGATTGAAGTGCCCCGGGAGGATGGAGGATTTTCCATGTTGAGCCGTTATATATAAAACCATAGAACTTCTGAGTAGCAGCGTCCTGATACCGGCCGACAATATTGTTTCCATCGACGCCGTATGCGAATGTCATTTCTGCCCCGGGGGCGTCAAACGTCGTCCAGCTTGACCCATTGTAGAGAAAACCCGAGTAATGGCCCGCATCGTCTATGCAGTAACCAACGATATTGCTTCCGGAAATACTCTGGGCGCACGTGTGACTTTCTCCGGGTACGTCCAGGGTAGTCCAGGTCAATCCGTCATAGATAAAACAGTGAGTCACGTCGTCTTGAACATAGTAGCCGACAATATTATTGCCGTCGATTCCATTGGCGCCGGTCTCAATTGCCCCGGGTTTTTCAAGTGTTGTCCATGTGCCTGCCAATGCGTAAGATGAAAAGAGAATTGCCGTCGCAGCCAAAATCGAGATATGCTTTTTCATTATCGAATCCTTTCTTCTATCGTCTTATTCCCTTTTTCTTTGCGAGGCCCGTTTTTCAGGACCGAAGCAATCTCATTTTTTTCTTTGTCCTTTTGATTTGCGCTCTTAATTTATCGGCTATCCTCCCCTTAAGGTTCGCTTTTTTCAAGCATTAAAATCACCTTTTCTTCCTCATAATGTTTAACCCCCGGCAATAATGGGGCAATAATGGGGGGCAATAATGGTGCTAAAATAAAATAATGGTGACTAAAATAATGGTGACAGCTACCGTTTTTGGTGCAATAATGGGGTGCAATAATGGTGACGGTGCAATAATGGGAGGCAATAATGGGGGCAATAATGGTGACGGGGGTCAATAATGGTGACAGCTACCGTTTTTAGTTCTCCATTTTAACATTTTCATAATAATGGTGACAGCTACCGTTTTCAATAATGGTGACAGCTACCGTTTTTAGTTCTCCATTTTAACATTTTCAGGTTTTTTGCAATAATGGTGACAGCTACCGTTTTTAGTTCTCCATTTTAACATTTTCAGGTTTTCGGCCCGCCTTTTTCGACACCAACATCCTATCCAAAATCTTCTCCATTTTCACCGCAAAATTCTCACTGCCTAAAGGCCTGCCCGTCTGCTCATGCTTTCGCATTTTCTCGACAACCCCGGAATCCACCCCTTGAGCAAATAATTCCGCCCAATTATCGACCCTTTCATTCAAGCCGGAAACCTTTACCAAGGGGTCTTTTTTGCCGTAAAGATAAGCTGCCGTACTGCTCCAGCGATATTGCTCCGGCCGCTCAACCAAACCGCATTTGACGGGATTCATCGCCACATACCGCACCGCCGTCATAAGATATTTATTGTCCATCACAAAAGATGAAAATCGACCCTGCCATAGATGCCCTCGCCACCCTTCCCGGAAATTGATTCGTCGTGTATAACGTCTATGCGCCTCGCCTATGGCCTTCCGCAATCCGTCCTGCGACTCTGGCGCCGCTATAAGATGAACATGATTCGGCATAAGGCAATAAAACCATATCGCCACCCCCAGCCGCCCGCACCACTCGCTCATAAGACCAATATATTCCTGGTAATCCTCATCACAGAAAAACGTCTGCTGCCGCCGGTTGCCTCGCTGCGTTATATGATGCGGATATCCAGGAACTACCACTCGAGCCAATCTTGCCATACCAAAATACTATGACCGACATTAAAACCTGTCAAGAAATTAGCATCTGTG
>Ga0105104_10004078_pt1 | contig 10235 bp, 10 predicted proteins | sample PPLLaktember2015_3_FD_87034 | JGI IMG/M metagenome (GOLD analysis project Ga0105104, IMG submission 87034) | Freshwater sediment microbial communities from Prairie Pothole Lake near Jamestown, North Dakota, USA - PPLs Lake P7 Core (6) Depth... | ecosystem: Environmental > Aquatic > Freshwater >... | reverse complement strand
CGCGCCCACCGCAGCCGATAACGCCGAAGCGGATTTTATCGCTGCCGGCGGCGTAAGCGCTTACGCCTAAGCGGGATGATAATGCCGCGAATGAAACTGCCGCTGTGCTTTTCAAAAATATTCTTCGATTCATTTCCTGCATGACAATCACCTTTCCCTGATTTTATTAATATTGTTACTAAAAGTTATCGCACCAGCGATAGGCCTCGATAACGGCCTGTTCGCCTTCCTTGCCTTGTTTGCTTTTGCCATGTTCCATACACAAAACGCCTTTGTAGCCCTTTTCGTGGATATGTTTGAATATGTTTTTGAAGTTGATTTCACCTGTGGTGGGTTCTTTGCGGCCGGGGTTATCGCCGAGGTGAAACGCCCCGATTTGCTCCCAGGCGGTATCGATATTGGGGATGAGGTTACCCTCGGTAATCTGCTGATGATAGAAGTCATCGACAATTTTGCAGGACGGGCTGTTGACGGCCTTTGCTATCTGGTAGCACTGGGGGATTTTCGAGAGGAACATCCCGGGATGGTCTTTCCAGTTATTCAACGGCTCGATAAGCATCACGAATCCGTCTTTCTCGCAAACCTCGGCGCAGGCCTTGAGGTTATCTATGCAATTGGCCGTCTGGTATTCCCACTGACGGTTAATCGCGTAAGTTCCAGGCGCGACGACGCCCCATTTGCAGCCCGTAATTTTGCCAACCTCGACGGCCGCCTTGATTCGATTGACAAGCATTTCGCGGACGGCGTCGTCTTTGAGGACAAACGTGGGCTTGGCAAATTCGGAGTAGGCGACGAAAGGCCCTATGATAAGACCCGACTGGCGGCACTGGGAGACGATTTTTTCCTGTAATTCCGGGGGTTTTCTCGGCAGGTCGTTATCGAACATCGCGGTAAAGCCCTTGTCAGCCATAAATTTCAACTGGTCGATGGGGTCTTTGCCGGCGCTGGCCTCAAACATCCCGAAACCGGGGGCGTAATTGAGCTTGAATTTACCTGTTGAAGCCGCGGGCTTGTCTTCAGCGTTGGCAATTGATAATGCGGCCGCACCGGCGGTTACGGCTGTCGCTAAAAAACCTCTTCGGTCCACTGTCGCCACCTCATATAAAAAACCATATTTTCAGACCTCCGCTTTTTTACCACCATTAAGCCCGAACATCAAGCCCAAATCCGGCTTGTAAGCGGCTTATTCACAGGTTAAGATTATAATTATGAACACGAAAACAAAACCTAATCTTATAGTAAGCGGAGCGGCGGGCAGGATGGGCAGGCGGATTATCGCACTTGCCGCTGAAGATGGGCTATTTCAGATAATAGGCGCTGTTGAAAAAGCGGGCCATCCCGACATTGGCAAAGATGACGGAATCGTGAAGATTACCAGCGATTTCACAGGAAAAGCCGATGTCGTCGTCGATTTTTCTCTACCCGAAGCCGCCGACAGGACGGTCGAGTATTGCGTCAAAAATAACGCCGGCCTTGTCTTAGGCACAACGGGTTTGAGCGACAGCCAGAGGAAGAAAGTCGAAGCAGCATCATCGAAAATCGCGATTGTCTGCGCGACCAATATGAGCGTCGGGATGAATACTCTGTTTTCGCTTGTTGGTAAAGTCGCCTCACAACTTGGCGAGGATTACGATATCGAGATAGTCGAGGAGCATCATCGATTCAAGAAAGACGCCCCGAGCGGCTCGGCCCTAACCTTGGCGGAGAATATCGCAAAGGCAACGGGCAGGAAATTCCCCGATTGCCTGACATACGGCAGGCAGGGCAAAGACGCACAGCGTAAAAAAGGCGATATAGGCATACACGCCGTGCGTGCGGGCGATATCGTGGGGATTCACTCGGTGATTTTCTCAACCCTTGGCGAGACAATTACCTTGAATCACACCGCCCACAGCAGAGACACATTAGCCCGCGGCGCACTACGTGCGGCGCAATGGCTGATTAACCAAAAACCCGGCTTGTATTCAATGGCCGACGTTCTCGGATTAAAATAGTAAACCTGCTCAGAGAATTTCTCAGGAAAGGAGCTGAGTATGAATACGATATTTGCATTGTTAGCGATTGTCGGGGGAGCGGCGGGGTCCTTAGTGGCGTATGGGGTGATACAGTTGGATAAATTTGTCGACCCCGGCGAGGCACAGGACTGGCATGACAAATACGGCAAGTTAGTCAAAATTTTAGGCCCGGCCGCGATAATTGTCGGATTGATCCTTCTTTTATCTTAAGATTATTTCGGCGGGGCAAGCCCTGCTCTACAAATCGATAATGTGAGATTGCCGCGCCCCGATTCCGATAAATCGGAATCGTGGCTCGCAATGACAAAGCAAATTTTCTTATGTCTGAAATCGCAATCATAGTTAAAAATATAAGCAAGAGTTTCGGCAAGGTGCAGGCCGTGCGCGACCTTAGTTTCGAGGTCAAGGCCGGCTCGTGCTATGGTTTCCTGGGTCCGAACGGCGCGGGCAAGACAACAATGATGAAGATGCTCTACGGCAAATGCACCCTTGATAACGTAAACGGTTCATCGGTCGAAGTTTTTGGTTATAATCCCGTGAAAGAGGAACTGGCGATTAAATATCTTTCGGGAGTCGTGCCGCAGGACAATAATCTTGATGACGAGCTTGACGTTATCGGCAACCTGATGGTGTATTCGCGTTTTTACTCGCTGCCCCGGAAGGTCGCCAAAAGCAGGATTGATTATCTGCTGGATTTTATGGAATTGACGGACAAGCGTAAGGCCAAAATCAAGGAGCTTTCGGGCGGTATGCAAAGGCGATTAGTTATCGCCAGGGCGCTGATGAATAATCCGAAATTATTGATTCTCGACGAGCCGACGACCGGCCTTGACCCGCAGGTGCGGCATTTGATTTGGGACAAGCTTCGCCAGCTTAAAAGGCAGCAGACGACGATTCTATTAACAACGCATTATATGGAAGAGGCCTTTGCCCTTTGCGATACGATTTTGATTATGGACAAGGGCAGGGGCGTAATGCGGGGAAGCCCCGTCGAGCTGTTAGAACAAAACGTCGAAAAATACGTCCTTGAAATCACGGGCAGCCATACATTCGACATGATTACCGATAGCGCCGACGTGCAGGCCGTGCGGGTGGACCGCTCCGCTGAAACAATGCGGCTGTATAGCGACAACGAGCAGCATTGGAAACAACTGGCGAGCCAGCTCGAAGGCGCTCATTATTATCTCAGGCAAACAAATCTTGAGGACGTTTTTTTGAAGGCGACGGGAAGGGAACTTAATGAAAAGCAATGAGAATTTCCTGTATCCGCCTCTCTGGAAGCGCCTTCACAGCGTATGGTTTCGGCACATGCGCGTTTATACCAAGAACATCTTCAGCAACGGCCTGCCGCCGTTTCTCGAACCATTGCTTTTTCTGGCGGGTATCGGGCTGGGCTTAGGCAAATACATAACCGAATCAATGGAAGGGCTTGCCTATATCGAGTTTCTCGGCACGGGCCTTCTTATGACTTCGGCGATGTTCACCGCATCATTCGAATGCACATTCGGCCCGTTCATTCGCCTCGTATTCGCTAAGGTTTATGACGGTATGCTGGCTGCGCCGCTTACTGCCAACAACCTGATTATAGGCGAAATGATATGGGCGGGGACAAAGGGTTTGTTTTTCTCATTCGCGGTTTTGTGCGTCCTGTCGCTATTCGGCATTGTGTCGTTGCCGAAGTGCCTGCTTGCGCCATTGGTGGGCTTTATAACCGGCTTAATGTTTTCGACGCTGGCGCTTTTAGTTACGTCTTTTGTCAAGACGATTAACCACTTCAATTTTTATTTTACCGGCTTTATATCGCCCATGTTTTTCTTTTCAGGAGTGGTCTTTCCCGTCTCGAACCTCCCCGACTACATCCGGCCTTTGGCCGAGCTTATCCCTCTGACGCACTCGGTCCGTCTTGCCCGCGCCGTATGCACGCATCATTATCCGCCGCACCTCCTGCTGGACATGCTTTACATTATCGCGTTTATCCTCATCATCGGATATTTCGCCGTCAAGCGCCTCAAAAAGCGGCTTGTGTATTGAAAAATATCCTGCTATAATCCGGACTATCTCGGAATTTTAGAAAGGAAGAACAGTATGAAGACATTAATTTTTTTTGCCGCAGTTTGTACGCTTGTGTTATTTCCCTGCACTTTGATTTTCTCGCAGTCAGAACCGGACATCAATGCCAAAGTTTCCCAACTGAAAATTGACAGCGCTACCCTAAATGATGTCATCCGTGTTTTCGGTGAGCCGACGGAGTATCGCTGGGGACAGAAAACGTATCAAAAGAGCGCTCTGCCTTCGGTTTACGTTGCGATTTACCCAAGAGGTTTCGGCGTCTTTATACGCGATGGTAAAATCGTGGAACTTCGTTTTGAAGGCGTTGACATCGGTTATGTTTTCGCCGGCAAAATACGAATCGGGTCTTCGCTCGACGAAGTTCTCAACGTCCTCGGTCAGCCGACAAACACAGTCACGGGCGGCAAAAATGAATTTCAGGATAATGTCCTTTATAAGGATGTCGAAGGCCGTAAGGGTTTTTGCTACTATGGCCGTAACAACAAAGGCGTTCGGCTGTTCTTTGCCGATTACAAAGTAACGGCACTGTATGTTACCCGTAGTGATTTTGATGCAGGAGGCAGGGGCAGGTCGTTTCAAACGGTCACTCCCGTTAGTTCGGTTAAAGAATTTGACGACGTCCGCTTCAAAGATCTCAGCAAACTCAATCCTTCGGCTGTTGCGGCTGTCATCAGAACCCTGACTTTCAACAAAAAGACCATTTGGTCAGACACAAATATTATACTGCCAGGGAGAAAACCAGGTGAGCTTCTTGAGAATGCGATGAACCCAGGCCTTGGAGTCCGTAAACTTCATGCGGAGGGAATTACCGGCAAAGGCGTCAATGTCGCGATTATCGACCAGCCGCTTTATCAGGACCATCCTGAATTTGCAGGTAAAATCGCTTCTTATCACGACGTTGGTTGTCAGTCCGAAAGCAGCATGCATGGCCCCGCTGTCGCCAGCTTGCTTGTCGGGACCAATTGCGGAACGGCCCCAGATGCAAAATTATATTACGTTGCGGCGCCATCCTGGACAAAAGATACGTCTTTTCAGGCAAAGGCGCTCGACTGGATAACAGAGCAAAACGCGAAACTTCCGGCAGGCCAGAAGATTCGTGTCGTTTCAGTATCGGCGGCGCCGTCAGGCCAGGGTTCGCCCTTTGACAAAAACCCGCAGATGTGGGATGCCGCCTGTTCCCGTGCCGAATCGGCGGGAATGCTTGTTGTCGATTGCACAAATCATCACGGCTTTATCGGTTCATGCTGGCTCAATGCAGCGGCTCCGGATGATGTTACCCTCTGCAAGCCCGGCTTTCCGAGTCAACCGAATCGCGGATTCAGGCCTGGTGTATTACTCGTTCCTGCAAGTCCCCGCACAACAGCGGAACAATATAATCAAAACGAATTTAGCTATCAATATTGCGGAGAGGGCGGACTAAGCTGGTCGATTCCTTACGTCGCGGGGGTTCTCGCTATGGGCTGGCAGGTAAATCCTGAGATTGAACCCGGACAGATGAAGGAATTGCTTTTCAAATCCGCCGCAACAGGACAAAACGGCGAAAAGATAATCAATCCTCCTCAATTTATCGCTATGGTCAAAATGGCTAAACCTTGAATTAGAAGTTACATTACTGATTCAACGCCGCAAGGATGCTCATCGCGTTAAAAAGGGCGTGGATGAAGATTGGGCGATATAGGGAGCCGCTTTTTTCGTAACTGTAGCCGAGGCACAGGGACAAGGTGAATAAGGCGGGCCAGTGTTCCGGGTTTTCGTGGAAGACGACAAAAACAAGTGAGGTGATGATTATAGCGGGCCAGGGCCTGCCGATGAATGAGCGCACGGCCGTCTGAATCATCCCGCGAAAAAGCATCTCTTCGGCAAAAGGCACAATCACAATCGCGGTAACGACAATCAGCGCCCTTACCTGCCACTGGGGATAAGCCATTATCTGATTAAGCTCCTCGTGGCGGGGCATCTGGAAATCCGGGCCGAAAAAAAACTCGCCGACAAACATTGTTAAAACAAGCACGCCAAGAATGGCAGGCATAATAGCGAGGAGGTTGAGCAAGGCGGCCCCGAAATCAGGGAGGATAGTTTTGGGATTCAGGCCGAAACCCTTAAGCCCGCGGGCGAAAAAGAACCGGGCCATAATAATACTGACGGCAATCGCTGGCGCGATGCCAATGCACATTATCAGGTTTTCGGCGAGGGCGTCCTGCCAGTCGGGCAAACCGGGCAGGGCGAATTCTTTCAGGGCGACCAGCAGCGAGACCGTCCCAAACCACAGGAAAAGCGGGACTATCGCCAGCCAGGGGGGCATATAGTTGCGACGGGAGGGCGCATACAGAAGCGCCTTTGTGCCGAAGGAAGTTTTTACAAGCCAGGCGAGCAGCACAAACACCCCGGCAGCGCAGACGGCGACATCAACGATGGTTATCTGTTCAGCCAGCTCGGAAGCGGCGTTTGAAAGGTTTTCAGTCATCAATTTCTTTATATTTCGACGTCTTTATGGTAAACTGCTTAAAATTAAGGAATAAGACGCGGCTTTTCAAGGAAAATAGATATGGACATATTTAGAATCGAAGGACCGGTTCGGCTAAGCGGCACGATAACGGTAAACGGCTCGAAGAACGCGACATTACCGATTATGGCGGCGGCGATACTCGCGCCGGGCAAATCAATCCTCAAAGGCGCTCCGCGGCTTTCGGATATCTCGGTGTTTTCGCAATTGCTGGCCGATATCGGGTGCAAGGTCGATACGGCCGAAGACGGGACAATCAGCATTGACTCGACCTCGATAGGCAAACCCGTGGGCGAATACGACATTGTCCGAAAGATGCGGGCGGGTATCTGCATCCTGGGGCCGCTGCTGGTGCGCTGCGGAAAGGCGCAGGTCTCGATGCCCGGCGGCTGCGCAATCGGATACAGGCCTGTCGATATTCATCTTCACGGCCTGCGCCAGTTGGGCGCTCAAATTGACCTCGAAAACGGATATATCATGGCTGACGCAACCCGGGGATTACGGGGTAACGAGATTTTCCTCGGCGGGTCTTTCGGCTCGACGGTCCTCGGGACGGCCAACGTGATGATGGCGGCGACGCTGGCCAAGGGAACGACCGTCATCGAATCGGCGGCCTGCGAGCCGGAAGTTACCGATTTAGCCAACTGCCTAAACACGATGGGCGCAAAGATAAGCGGCATCGGAAGTCCGCGATTAGTTATCGAGGGCGTCAAGCAGCTTAAGCCATTCAATTACCAGGTGATTCCCGACCGTATCGAGGCCGGGACCTTTATTGTCGCAGCCGCGATAACAAAAGGATGCCTGCATATAAAAAATTGCCGACTTGGCGACCTTATGGCCGTTGCCGCGCTGCTTCGCAATATCGGCGTTACGGTTGAACCTGAAAACACGGGCTGCATCGTCGCCTGCTCAGGGGCGGTCAAGCCGACAGATATTACCACGCAACCATATCCTGGCTTTCCGACCGATTTGCAGGCGCAGTTTATGGCGCTATTGGCGCTGGCCGAGGGAAACAGCATCATTATTGAAAAGATTTTCCCGGACAGGTTTATGCACGTTGCCGAGCTTGCCCGGATGGCCGCAAACCTGCGAAAAGAAGGTTCTACGGTCATTGTTTCCGGCGTGAAAAAACTTATCGCGGCGCCGGTTATGGCGTCCGACCTGCGTGCTTCCGCGGCCCTTGTCCTTGCGGCGATGGCGGCCGAAGGCACAAGTATTATCAACAGGGTTTATCACATCGACCGCGGCTACGAGAAAATCGAGGAACGCCTCAATCCCGTCGGCGCAAAAATCACCCGCGAAAGCGATTAACAATGAAAAAGATTCTCGCTATCATCGGCAGTCCGCGTAAAGGCGGCAATACTGACTTGCTCGTTCAGAAAATGGCCGAGGGGGCCGGGTCAAAAGGGGCGCAGGTTGAAACGCTTTATCTTGCGGGCTTGAATATTCGCGAATGCGACGGCTGTCATGTCTGCTGGAAGGGAAAACCATGCAGCAAACATGACGATATGCTCGGCCTTTATAATAAAATCATCGAAAACGACGCGATTATATTCGGCACGCCCGTTTACTGGTATGGACCTACGGCCCTTATGAAGGCGTTTATCGACCGTTTTGTGTTCTTTAACTGCCCTGAAAACAGGGCTAAAATCAGGGGTAAATCCGCTGCCCTGGCGATACCTTTCGAGGAGGACAATCCCGATACTGCCCGGCCGGTAGTGGAATTTTTCGAAAAATGCCTGTCTTATCTGGAAATTAATCTTGTCGGCTCTATAATAGCGGGCGGAGTAAGCGATAAAGGCGATATTCTTAAAAAACCGGACCGGCTAACCGAGGCCTATGAGTTGGGCAGACGTTTGGCCTGAGGTCCAAAGGGCGATATTATGAAATGGTCGTTTGGCGTCGGCAGGATATTCGGTATCGAGCTTCGCATTCACCTGACCTTTTTTCTTCTCCTGCTGTTCATATTCACAGTGGCTATGAACGAGCGGGGATTGCGCGTCGGGATAATGTCCGCGTTTTTTATCTGCGCGTTGTTCGCCTGTGTTGTGATTCACGAGGTCGGCCACAGCTTGATTGCGAAGCGCTTCGGCAAGGAGACGACGAGCATTACCCTTTTGCCGATAGGCGGTGTGGCTTCCATCGAGCAGATGACCAAAAATCCTGTTCAGGAGATAGCGATAGCCCTCATCGGCCCGTTTATTAATCTTGTGATAGCGGGCATTCTTTATATCCTCGTCGGAAGCCAGGTCGGCGTCGCGATACCGCAGTTGTTTATCGAATCGGGCAGCGACTTTCTCGCAGGGCTGATTGGCGTCAACATAATGCTTGCGATATTCAATATGATACCCGCGTTTCCGATGGACGGGGGCAGGGTCCTTCGAGGGCTGTTGGCCATTAAAATGGATTACGTCCGCGCCACTTCCTGGGCGGTCGCGATAGGTCAGGCGGTAGCGACTTTTTTCATATTTTTTGGGATGTTCTACAACCTCTGGCTTGTGCTTATCGGGGTTTTTCTCTACTTAGGGGCGGGAAGCGAAAAACAGCAGGTCGTTCTGCAATCGCTTCTGGCGGAGGTGCCTGTCGGTGAGGCGATGACTACGGAATATATAAGTTTAAGGCCTGAGGATACCCTCGCCAATGCCCTTGAGCATTTTCATCACGGCAGTCAGCAGGATTTCCCCGTAATCGATGATTTCGGCCTGCAAGGCGTCTTAACCAGGGACCGCATTCTCGCGACCATTCACACCAAAGGCCTTAATGTGCCCGTCAGCGAGGTAATGGACAGGTCGTTCGCTACGGTAAGCTCAAAGATGGGCCTTGACCAGGTTTACCAGATACTTTTATCGGGCAATAAAACAGCGGTAGCGGTTATGGATGACGACCGGCTCAAAGGCATAATAGGCCTCGACGGAATCAGCAGGTATTTTATGATTAAGGCCGCCTTGAAGGGCGTTGACGCTTCAACTATAATACCGTAAATGAAAAACGTGCCGGAGAAACAGGTTTTGTTTGAGCGATATGAATTGGAGGTATCGGAATATGCAGCACAATCAAGATGAAAAAATCAACAGAAGGAACCTGATGAAGTCGGCGGGCGTGGCCGGGCTTGGGGGCGTTCTTGCAGCGGCCGGCGTTCGAGCGGCGGACACAAACGTGCCGGATGAGAATTTGCCTCAGATGCCGCCTGAGCCGGAACCATTTAAACTGCAAAAAATCCCCACCAGGAAGCTCGGTAAAACAGGGGTCGAGGTCCCGATACTCGCGCTTGGCGGGATAGGCGAGCAGGTGGTCCTCAGGCAGGCGCTGGACTGGGGCGTCAGGCAATGGGACACGTCTCTTGTCGCAGGCGGCGGCAACAGCGAAATCGCCATTGGCCAGTTTTTAGCCAAAAACCCTGAGCTGCGAAAAGACGTTTTCATTGTTACCAAAGAGTCGAAATCGAAGACCGGCGAGGATATCGAGAAATGTCCTCAAACGTCGCTGAAACGCCTCAATACCACTTATGTCGATTTTTATTGCGGCGTTTATATGATTAGCGACCCGGCTGCGCTAACAGATGAGGTCAAGAAATGGGCAGAGGACGCCAAGAAGCGCGGGGTGATAAAATTCTTCGGTTTCAGCACTCACCAGAACATGCCCCAGTG
>Ga0105104_10004077_pt1 | contig 10236 bp, 9 predicted proteins | sample PPLLaktember2015_3_FD_87034 | JGI IMG/M metagenome (GOLD analysis project Ga0105104, IMG submission 87034) | Freshwater sediment microbial communities from Prairie Pothole Lake near Jamestown, North Dakota, USA - PPLs Lake P7 Core (6) Depth... | ecosystem: Environmental > Aquatic > Freshwater >... | reverse complement strand
ATGGAAGACTTCCGGCTCATGGATGGTGTGTATGAATATGACACGATTAACACGTTACACCCCGGATATTTATTTAAAATGTCGGCACGGGATGCGGCGAGGTTTGGAGAGCTCTTTCTGCAAAACGGTAAATGGGACGGAGAACAGATTATCCCGCAAAAATGGATTGAACGATCAACTACATCATATTCCACAACAACGACACCCGGCACATCATACGGGTATCTCTGGTGGATCGAGGAGGACTTTAAAGGATTTAGAATGTATTATGCTTCGGGGATTAGAGGGCAGAGAATCTGTGTGATCCCTTCTATCGGAATAGTTATCGTGGTCAATGTTCACACATATTACGGCCGGTATCTCAGTACGGAGAATACTCTTATTGCACGCCTGGCCATTGATTCACGAACAGGAAATGCGATCTCGGATCCTGAATATATGCCGCTCAAAGAACCCGCCGCGGTGCCTACAATTAAACTGAGCCAAGAAGAACGGCATCGTTATGCGGGAACTTATAGCATCGGAGATACCGTACTGACCATTTCAGAAACAGCAGGTGGGCTCATCGTAGAGGGAATCCATTATTTTTACAAATTCAATCTGCTTCCGATAGGGAAGGATAGATTTTTTATTGAAGACATTAACTTAGAATTGACGTTTGATATCGATGCGGGTGGAAAGCCGGCAAATCCCAGAATTAAGATGTCGACAGGAGAGTAGCGACATGCATAATGAGACCCATGCAGTGTACTCTCTAAACGGCGGTGGTTCGACTATTACACTTGAGACATCAGACAGCGATATTGAGATCCGTAAGATGTCTGCTGGAAAATAAAGTTGAGCACAAAGGAGAAATATATAAACTCTATTCGTCTAAGATATTCCTTATTGCCAATATTATTTTTTACTTCTTTGGCTTTTTCTCAAACATCATTTCAAAAGAATATCTATATGGATATTGCTCATGGCCAAAAATTTTGGAATGATCCAACGAGCATGATCGGTCAAGATGAAAACTGGGTCAAGCGTGTTAAATATATGACCGATCAAATTTTGAAAACGGCCTCTTCCCTTAATGCCGAGTTAAGATATTTAAAAGAAAAAATAAACTCAAAACAATTGATTGACTGTGACGTGCTGTTCATTCATATTCCATCAACAAGGTATGATTCCAGTGAAGTCAAAGCTATTACACACTATCTGAACAATGGAGGCTCTCTTTTCCTTGTAATGGATGAGGATTATTGGTCAACGTTAGAAAATGCAAACGTGAATGATATCCTAAGTCCATTTGGCATACAATTCGGAAAACTAAGTCCGGATTCTTCATTGGGAGGATATACGAAGGCGGGGCTCATTACTGAAAAGTCTTTGATAATAACATATCATAGTGGAAGAATCATTCGTGGTGGTACTCCCTTCTGTTTTAGCAACCAGAGCGAAGAATATCCTTTTGGCACCTTTAGAAAATTAAAGAACGAAGGAAAAATTATAGTCATGGGTGATGGTATGGTTTCATTGTACATGACAAGTTGGCAAGGTGTTAATGACTATCAGTGCGGGGAATTTATGCACGATGTATTAAAATGGCTTTTGAACTGAGGCCATCCAAGATCTTGTACCTATATTTAAGTTAGGACAAGGCGAATACATATCAAAGGGTTTATAAAGAAGAATTATTAACTGATGTTACGCATGAACTATACTTTATTGCAAAATCAGAATTATTATGCAGTTGTCCACCTCCCCACCGTCCCGATGGAAAAATATCGCATATGAAGTGCAATAAAACGGGACGGTTTCCCCTCCTCACACGAGGAGGGGAGCAAGGGGTGGTGTACATTATTCTCTTACATTTTATATTTATAAGTATAAATCATGGTTTTGCATAACATCATTTAGCTATATCTTTTTAGAATGCAATATTAATGAAAGCCCAGTTGCCGACAACGGTATATAGTTCATTGGCGGTATTCCTCATTTTTTGCAATTAATAAAGTAACATACTCTCTCGTCATGCTGCAGATAACAAATGCCATTTTTAAAAAATCCATTAAAAGTATGAAGAAAATTCTACAGCAGCTAATCACTGTGCCAAACGCGATGGCATTGTTCTTTTTCCTGTTAATCTTTATCGGTTCAAGACAATATGGATTCTATGGAGATGAACTCTATTATTTCGCCTGCAGCAAACATCTGGATTTTGGTTATGTTGACCATCCCCCATTGGTTGCTCTGCTGACGCTCATAAGCACTTGGATATTTGGGGAAACAATGATCGGTCTCCGATTCCTATCGGGACTTGCCGGCGCCGTTACTGTTCTACTCTCGGCAAAAATTGCTAGGTTGCTTGGAGGCGGTAAATTCTCGCAAGCTCTTGCGGCGCTATTGATCTGCTTTGCACCCGCATTTCTTGCTTTAAGCAGCTTCTTCTCGATGAACCCGGTTGATATTATGCTATGCACCCTCTTTATTGTTTTATTCTTAAAGATCATAAAAACCCCCTCTCCCACAAAATGGATTATCTTGGGTGTTCTTCTCGGGATTGGACTTTTGAATAAGTATACGTTTCTCGTGCTGGGATTTTCACTATTAGTTTCTCTCCTTATAACGAAGCAACGGAGCCTGTTAAGATCGCCCTGGATATATGTCAGCGGTATCATAGGTCTCTTGATGTTCCTACCACATATTCTATGGCAAATTCGTTATGATTGGCCCACACTTGAATTCATGCGCAACGCAACGGAGCATAAAAATCTCTCTTTGTCTCCCGTTGCATTTTTCTCGCAATTACTAATTGCCTTGAATCCATTCACCCTGCCGCTGTGGCTCTCCGGGATGCTGTACCTTCTTTTCAGCAAGGAAATGAAGAAGTATCAATTCCTCGGTTGGACAGCAGTCGTGTTTCTTGTCGTATATCTTATCCAGAACTCCAAAGTTTACTATGTCGTGCCCATTTTTCCGCTCTTGCTCAGTTCCGGTGCAGTCATGATCGAAAAGTTTTCACTGAAGCACCTGATACGTTGGCCCAAGTGGGCTGTTGTTTCAACAGTAATCGCTTCCGGTGCATTACTTATGCCTCTTGCAACCCCACTTTTTCCTGTTGAGCAATTTGTGCGGTACTCAAAGATACTAGGTCTTTGGAATTTGATTAGAATGGAAAAAGGAGAGGGTGATACTCTGCCGCTCCATTTTGTGTATCGATTTGGCTGGGAGGAGCTTGTGGATTCGATAGGAAGAGTGTATAACACATTACCTCAAGGAGACAGAGAGAAATGTGCGATCCTTGGTTCATGGTACGGCATAGCGGGCGCTGTAGATCATTTCGGACCAAAGTATGGTTTGCCGAATGCAATTTGTAGCAGGAATAGTTATTGGCTGTGGGGAATACGTGATTATTCCGGAGAAGTGGTTCTTGCTGTTGGCTACAGCGAACGTTTTTTAGAAGAGTATTTTGATAGTTTTGAACAAGTAGCATGCTGTAAAAACCAATATGCTTATGATGTGGCAATATACCTATGCAAGAAACCCAAATCTTCACTGAAAGAAATGTGGCCGCATTTTAAATCTTTCATCTGAAGGAGCACATACGATTCTGTAAATGATATGATTATACGTGCCGTTATTTTGAATAACGGCCTTTTTTTATCCACGAATGGTAATATTGCCAATTATGGACAAGGATAGGATGGTAAGAGGCGGTACCATCCATGTATAATTTACCGTAACTATAAACAGCAAAACAGCCAGAATGTTTTCATAACTGCCCTTATTGAGCCGCCGTCAAAAATACAGTAAATATTAATTCCCTTGAAATAAATACTATACATTCCGGTTGGGTATTGCTTTTCTATTTTACTTCTCATACATTTCTAATAATTCTTACCCCTAATTTTGCTTTATTCCATAGCGCATTAATTAGATATAATAAGGGAGCCAATGTAGTGTCTATCGTATTATCCATTCTCTTGCTTGAAGACGATCCGTCATCTATACGGCTTTTTACGCGTAAAGTGCAATCCGCTCCGGTAGAGATTGTAGTTAAAGAGGCACGAAATAGAGAAACGTTTGTTCGCGAGCTTGAGTTATCGAAATTTGATTGTATCGTAATTGATTATGTCGTTCCGGATATTTCGGGAATAGACGCACTCCGGCTTATTAAAGAAATGTCGCCCGATACTCCGACTATCATTTACACAGGGTCAGTGGGGGAAGAGAAAGCTGTCGAGTGTATGAAGGAGGGTGCATCCGAATTTCTTTTGAAGACGAACAGTATCCGTTTGGTTCCTGCCATTCTTTCTGTTGTAAATCAAAAACGCGAACATGAAGCGCGTTTGCATGCCGAGGAAGCGCAGAAGCAAAGTGAAGCGCAGTTTCGGTCGCTTGCGGAGACCAGTCCTGCCGCGATTTTTATTTATCGCGGTGAGAATTTTGTTTATGTGAACTCGGCCGCAGAGCAGCTTACCGGGTATACAAACGAAGAATTATTGCATAAAACATTTTGGGAATTGACTCACCAAGATCATCTCGAAATGATTAAACAGAGGAAATCCGCGCAGGAGAGGGGCGAAAGTGTACCCGCTCGATACGAATTTAAGATTATCACTAAAGACGGAACGGAACGGTGGCTGGATTTTGCAGCGAGCTCGATTCAATTTGAAGGCCTTCCTGCTTCTCTCGGAATTGCTTTAGATATGACAAGCCAGAAGAAGCTGGAACAGCAGGTTCGCCGGGCTCAGAAAATGGAGAGTGTGACGACTTTGGCAGACGGCGTTGCACATGATTTCAACAATATCTTTAATATTATTTTAGGGTATGCTTCGATGACTGAGTTTCATCAGCACGAGCCCGATAAATTAAGGCATGATATTAAAACAATTCTCGACGCCTCGGCCCGTGGAGCGGCATTGGTCCGCCAGCTTGTCACTCTTTCAGGAAAAACAGAGGTTGAAAATGACTCTGTCGATGTGAGCCAGGTTATGGACGAAATTATTTCACTTCTTCAGGCAACCTTCCCCAAAACAATTGAGATTATTTCGGATATCGATAGGGCAGCTTATATAGCGAATGTAAACCGCAGCCAGCTCCATCAAGCCCTGTTGAGTATTTCTATGAACGCGCGAGATGCGATGCCTAACGGCGGAACACTCCGGTTCTCAACAAAACGAATAAGCGGTAAAAAGCTTCAGCATCAAAATCCTAATGCATATGCAGGTGAATATGTGCATATAGCGGTTTCGGACACCGGGAAAGGAATGGATGAAAAAACAAAGACTAGAGCATTCGATCCGTTCTTCACAACCAAAGAAAAAGGAAATGGGGTAGGGCTTGGCCTTTCTGTTGTCTACGGAATTTTAGGAAGTTATCATGGATTTGTCGATATCGATTCTGCGGTCGACCATGGGACAACAATGCATATATTTCTTCCGATTACAACATTCACAAAGCCGGTTTCACAGGCCAAAGAAGAGTTTATCAAGATTAACGGAGGCAATGAAACTATTCTGGTTGTTGAAGATGAATCTACACTTCGTGAATATCTTAGGGTGATTTTGGAAGAAAAAGGATATAGCGTTTTGCAGGCTTGCGATGGAAGCGAAGGAATGGTATTGTTCGGTAAACATCAAGGAGAGATTGCGCTTATCATTTCTGATCTCGGTATGCCGAAACTAGACGGACTAAGCCTGCTGCGAAAGGTCAAAGAAATACAGCCTGCAGTGAAAGTTATCATGACAAGCGGCCTGGTCGATCCGGATCGGAAGGCTGAAATTATGCGCGCCGGGGCGGTAGACTTTCTCGCTAAACCATATAGCGGAAGAGAACTCCTTCTCAGTGTGCGCGAAATTCTTGATTCTGTAAATGAATAAGTCTGTCGGTTATTCAATTATTAAATGCTGTTCAGATATTTTTTTTTGACTTTCTTGACTAACATGCAAGTTTCCGGTATATTACCAATACATTAAGGCTGATTTATTTCTATCGGAATGTATTGTAGTACCTCATGTTAACTGAATTTGGCAAAGCCCTCATCTTCATTTTCCTCGGCGTTATCTTTGTAATAATCGGCCTTTTTGCCGCAGGGCTTCTTCGGCCTCGCCGCCCGTATCCTGAAAAAAATGCGACTTATGAATGCGGTGAAGAGCCTGTAGGAAGCGCCTGGATCCGCCTGAATGTCCGCTTCTATGTTATTGCGCTAATTTTTCTGATTTTCGATATAGAAGTAGCTGTTCTACTGCCATGGGCCCTGGTCTATCGGCAATTTGCCCTATTTGGGTTTTTGGAAATGGCAGTCTTCCTTGTGATTCTTTTTGTGGGTTATGCATATGTTTGGCTCAAAGGGGATCTTAATTGGGATAAGCCGAAACCGGAAATTCCCGGCGTCAAGCGTACAATTGTAAATGATGAGGAAGTTGACAATATGGATGTTTTTGTAGATGATGACGAAATGACGGAGTAAGAGACAGTGGGACTTCTTGATCAACGATTTGAAAATGGCAATGTTTTTATTACTTCTCTGGATGGCCTCCTGAATTGGGCGCGTCTTTCATCACTCTGGCAGATGCAATTCGGACTCGCATGTTGTGCGATTGAAATGATGGCGGCTTCGGCTTCGAACTTCGATATCATGCGATTTGGAATTATTCCGCGTGCAACTCCCCGGCAGGTGGATGTGATGTTTGTCGCCGGTACTGTTACAATTAAAATGGCTTCCAGAATTAAACGGCTCTATGATCAAATGTCCGAACCGCGGTATATAATATCGATGGGAAGTTGTGCAACTTGCGGTGGACCATATTGGGAACATGGGTATCATGTCCTGAAAGGCGTCGATCGTGTTATTCCGGTAGATGTGTACATTCCCGGCTGTCCGCCCAGGCCGGAAGCCCTGCTGGAAGGGATAATGAAACTGCAGGAAAAAGTTCGTAAAGAAAGCCTGCTGAAGAAACGAGCATAAGGGTATGACACCTCAAGAGATATTCAAAGTCCTGAAAGCCAAATTCAGCGATGCGTTGATTGAACCGACAATTTCCGCCGCGGGCGGATCGGCGTCTGTCGGATATGCAATGCAGCTCTGGATTCAAATTGCACCGGATCGGCTGAAGGAAATCTGTCTTTTCCTCCGGGACAATAACGCGATGCAATTCGATTATCTGTCGTGTTTAAGCGGAATGGATTACAGCAACGGAACTTTCGGTGTTGTGTATCACCTTGCTTCCATCGTCCATAAGCACAAGATCATCCTTAAAACATTTTGCACAAAAGACAATATACATGTTCAGTCTGTAAGTGCGGTGTGGGGCACGGCTAACTGGCATGAACGTGAAGCATTTGATCTCTTTGGTATCATTTTCGATGAGCATCCCGATCTGCGCCGCATTCTTATGCCCGATGATTGGGAGGGGCATCCGCTTCGTAAAGATTATAAAGTACAAGAATTCTATCACGGAATTAAAGTTCCTTACTAAATTAACTAATTAACCGGACTATGCTTCAGCCGCCAACACTGCCTACGGATTATACGGTCAAACAAGGTCATATCAAGACATCGACCGGAAAGACAATTCGTACGGAAGAGATGATAATCAATATGGGCCCGCAGCATCCATCGACCCATGGTGTGCTGCGGCTTGAGATCGTCGTCGATGGCGAGATCATTGTAGATTGCATTCCTCATATTGGCTACCTTCATCGCTGTTTCGAGAAACACTGCGAACATATGACGAATTACCAGCAGGTCATTCCTTATGCAGACCGGATGGACTATTGTTCGGCAATGACAAGCGAGTGGGCGTTTGCTCTTGCAGCCGAACGAATGCTGAAGATCGAAGTACCGGAACGTGTTGAATACATACGCGTGATTATGGCGGAACTGCAAAGAATCGCCAGCCACTTGATTGCAGCAGGAACATACGGCATCGACTCCGGCGCGTTCACCCCGTTCCTCTATACATTTATCGACCGCGAAAAAATTCTCGACTTGTTCGAGATGACATGCGGTGCACGGCTGCTGTATAATTATATCTGGATCGGCGGACTCTCTCATGATTTACCGCCGAAATTTATAGAACAGGCACAGGAGTTCGTAAAATATTTCCGCCCGCGTATTAAGATGCTGAACGACCTGCTGTCTTATAATGAAATTTTCGTAAAACGGACTGCAAACGTCGGTGTACTGCCGAAAGATGTTGCCGTAAATTATGCGGTTAGTGGACCGCAGCTTCGCGGCTCCGGCGTCAATTGGGACCTGCGGCGTGACGATCCGTATTCCGTTTATCATAAACTTGAATGGGAACCGCAGGTTGGTAAAGGTGAAATGGGAACGGTCGGCGATTGCTGGGATCGGCATATCGTTCGTATGCGAGAAATGGAACAAAGTCTCAATATTATTGAACAGGCGCTTGCCGGATTGCCGGAAGGCAATGTAAAGGCGGCTATCCCAAAGCGTATTCGCCCTGAGAAAGATGCCGAAATATATGTTCGAACCGAATCGTCGCGAGGCGAGCTGGGATACTATATAGTAAGCGACGGAACAGCGAGCCCGTTCCGTGTGAAAGCACGCGGGCCGGCATTTGTAAATCTAAGTGTTCTGCCTGAGATTGTTAAAGGCGCTATGATTGCCGATCTGGTGCTCATCGCCGGAAGTATCGATATTGTGCTCGGTGAAGTGGATCGTTGAACTCAAAAAGATCGAGAAATTAGGATTCTGGATTTTATAATGGAATTTATTCAAACATTGCTTGCAAATGAATTGATTGTTGCGGTCCTTCTGAGCCTGCTTCCTCTTGTATTCATTATTATATATGCGCTTGTAGTACTTTACACTGAAATGAAAGTTGCGGCGCATATCCAGGACCGCGTTGCTTATATGCGTACCGGCTGGCATGGCCTGCTGCAGCCCATAGCCGATATGCTGAAGCTTTTACAAAAAGAAGACATCATTCCCGATAAAGCGGATAAATTTCTTTTTCGCTTAGCACCGATTATTGCATTTGTCGGAACATATGCTGCATATGCTGTTCTTCCGTTCAGCAGCATTTTTATCGGGTCCGATATAAATCTCGGAGCGTTCTTTCTGATTGCAATCGGCTCACTCGTTGTCGTCGGCATACTGATGGCAGGATGGGCGTCAAATAATAAATGGTCCCTTTTCGGCGGCGTCCGGGCAGCGGCGCAGATGATCAGTTATGAAATTCCGACTGCTCTAGCTGTCGTCATAGTAGTTATGATTACCGGAACGCTTAACTTGCAGGAAGTTACAATATTCCAGGATGGCGGTATTGGTAATTGGATAGTGTTCGGCGGTCCGCTGCCATGGCTGCAGAAACTCATGCTGATGCCGTTTACTATCATAACATTATTTATTCTGTTTGTTTCTTCCATTGCCGAAGTGAATCGTACGCCGTTCGATCTGGTGGAGGCTGAATCCGAGTTGGTTCAGGGATTCAACACTGAATACAGCGGTATGCGTTTTGCGATGTTCTATCTTTCTGAATACGCAAATTTGTTCACAGTATCGGCTCTGGGCGTAGCACTGTTTCTTGGCGGCTGGTCAAGCCCGTTCGGCAGTTTTATGTCAGGGCCTGTGTGGGGAATTTTCTGGTTTGTCGCAAAAGCATATGTGTTTGTGCTGATCCAGATCTGGATACGCTGGACGCTTCCCCGTCTGCGCGTAGATCAATTAGTATATGTTTCGTGGAAAGTGTTGACACCGTGGCTGTTTGTTTGTCTTCTTGCGGTCGGATTGATATTGGTATTATAATAAAAGAAATTAATCGTACATCGTTCAATTTTAAATCATAAATATTTAATGTCTGCTATCGGCTCATATTTTTACGGAATATTTCATTCCATCTATACTGTTATTGTAGGGATGAGGATCACGATCAAGCATATCTTCACACGATCGGCAACAGTGCAGTACCCGGCCGTTAAAATGAAAATTCCTGAACGCGCACGCAATAGATTATTTGTTAATATTGACGACTGCATCGGCTGCGACCAATGCTCTATCGCTTGTCCCGTGGATTGCATTACAATAGAAACAATCAAATCGACACCGGATGTTGATCTTGGTTTGACGTCGAAGAACACAAAGAAACGTCTTTATGTTCCGCGTTTCGATATTGATATTGCAAAATGCTGCTATTGCGGGATGTGCGTGTGGCCATGCCCCACTGATTGTATCGTAATGACCGATGTATATGAATTTTCAGAATATGATAGAAAGAAATTGAT
>Ga0105104_10004076_pt1 | contig 10236 bp, 8 predicted proteins | sample PPLLaktember2015_3_FD_87034 | JGI IMG/M metagenome (GOLD analysis project Ga0105104, IMG submission 87034) | Freshwater sediment microbial communities from Prairie Pothole Lake near Jamestown, North Dakota, USA - PPLs Lake P7 Core (6) Depth... | ecosystem: Environmental > Aquatic > Freshwater >... | reverse complement strand
TGCCTCCGAGACGATAGCACTTTGGCTCGGATATCCCCATTGCGTTCGGTTGAATACGTTGAAGAACTCAACCCGGACGGCCAATTGATGACCTTCCCGCCAGCCAGGGAAGAGCTTCGAGAACTGGATATCGGTGTTATTGGCACCGTGCGCAAAGAAAGTGTTGCGGCCTAAGTCTCCCTGATTCCCCACGCCGGGGAGGAAAATCCGTTCGGTCGTGCCCGGGATGGGGAAGATATCAGTCGGTTTGATGTAAGACTGGCTGATTTGCTTTCCTGACGCATCGCGCCGGGCGTTGTCGATGCTGACGCCCAGAATCGAGGGGTTCTTGAGAAACGGGCGGTCGCTTGACAGTCCGTCGCCGTTCACATCATACCCGGCATTGATTGTGAACGGGTTCCCGCTCGCGAATGTCGTCGTTCCTGCCATCATCCAGCCGCCGATCACGTGCCTGAGGACTGGCGTTCCGCCGAGTGCCGGCAAACGATAGCTGTAGTTGAAAACAGCTCGGTGCTGCTGATGGAACAGGCTGAGACCACGCATGGCGGCTGCAGCATTTTTCAGGTTGGTCGAAGAACCCCAGTCCAAACCAGTTGCAGTCGCTTCGGAACCGGTGTCAATCGCTTTCCCGAAGGTGTAGTTCCCGCTTATAGCGAAGTTGCTGCTGTACTTCTTCTCTACAAGGATCTGGAGGCCATGATAGTAGGACCAGGAACCGTTGTAGATGCGAAGGTAACCAGTGTATCGAGGGTCCGGCCGCCGGTCGGTGGTGCGGGGCTGTGCCAGGCTGATGCAGCCAGCCGCGGGATTGGTGTTCGCGGGATTAGGGTCGATGCAATTCATGAGGACACCCCGGTTCAGGGCACTCACATTGGGGCTGTTCGGTGCGGTGATCGGGAATTCAGCCCGGTTAAGCGCATCATAGAACAGGTTTGCGATACCGTGATTTCCCGTGTAGCTGGCCGAGACGGATACACGATGCGGGAACTGCCTTTCGAGCGTCAGGTTCCACTGTTCGGTGTACGGCATCCGCAGATCCGGATCGACCACCGTGGGTGTGTACCGGGCAGTTGGAATCGTTCCAGGCGTGAACACATATCCGCCGCTCGGGTCAGCCGGCCCGAAGACGTTGCTGTAAGTCGCGGACATGGCATACGGGGGATTGAATCGGACGCTCGCGCCATTCTGCGAGAGGATCGATTGGAAGATCCGGCCGTGGAAGAAACCGCCGCCGCCGCGGACGACAAACTGTCCTGGTCCGCCGGTTAGAGTTCTCAGGAATCCATGATCAACCGACGGACTCCAGGCAAAACCAAGACGCGGATCGACGTAGTTGTCGCTGCCAAACCCATAATCAATCAGATCGTTGACTTCACTCGTCTTGAGCACGCGCTCGACTCGCGCCCCAAAATTCAGAGTAACGTTAGGCAGCGCTTTCCAATCATCAGTGATGTAGAAGTTGAATTCCCCACCCCGATTCCCGAGGAAGTTCGGTCCCCAGGACTTCTGGAAAGAGTTCACATAACCTCGGCGGAAGTTCTGGATCGCGGTCATTCCCCCCGCCGTGCCGAACGTCCAGTAACCTCGTGAGAACTGGTCGGACCGATCATTCAGGTGCTGGCGACGGATGTCTGTCCCCACCTTCAGTGCCTGTTTGGTCGTCAGCAGGTGCGACAGGTTGTAGACGAACTGAAAATCAGTCTGGTAACGCAGAATCGGGTAGACACCCGAATTGCCCATGGTCGTTCCTCGGGTCAAGCCCGAAAAGCGGACGATAGGCGTCTCGTTGCCGTCCTTGATGTTGACCGTGGTCCGCCGGCGGCCGACCGCCATGCGGAATTCACCGACCGTTTTCGGCGTAAAGACGTGCGTATAGGCGCTCCCGAAGTTCTGTTGCCGGTGGTCCTGTAAGGCGCCCTCGCCCTTTATCGGATAATCCTCGGTGTCGAACATCTGGCTGCTGAGCTGATATCGGAACCAGACATTGTGGTTGTCATTGGCCGGCAGGTCGACCCGGGTTCCGTAGTCCGACGTCGGATAGTTGCGATCACGCAAGGTGGAGAAGACCCGGGGCCCTAGATTGGGGGCATTCGGTGCGACGGCCGGGAACCGGTCGATGATGCTCATAATCCACGCCTTGTCCGCCGCCGACAAGTTGGTGGCCGTGGGATCGACCGACCGCTCCTCAGGCAGCAGGATATCGACGGAGCGCAGGCTCGACCCCTTGTCTTTGACCCGTTCCAGACTTTGGAAGAAGAAGAGCTTGTCCTTGACGACCGGGCCCCCCGCGGTGAAGCCGTACAGGTGCCGGTGGATCGCTTCTTTCTTGGCCCCTCCAAGATTGCCGAAATAGCTCTGAGCGTTCAGGATGTTGTTCTGGGTAAACCAGTAAGCGTCACCGTGAAACGAATTGGTCCCCGACTTGGTTTGGACGAGGACTACCGCGCCCGCACCACGGCCGAATTCCGCCGAAAAGTTGTTCCGGAGAACCTGAAATTCTCTAATTGCGCTCAGGTTGACCTTCTGTCGCGCCTGGTTCTCAGAGGAATCGTCGTTATTTACGCCGTCCGTTTGAAAGGTCGCAGCGCGGGTACCAGTGCCGTTGATTTGAACGGAACTGCCGCTTGAAGCAGTCGGATTCTCCTGCCCGGCAACCGGGTTCGTCTGAAAACCAGGGACATCCGCAACAAGGGAGAGCATGTTCCGTCCGAGCACCGGCTTGTCCTCAATCTGCCGGGAGTCGTACGAAAACTTCAGCTCGCCGCTGGTTGTGTTGACCGCCGGCGGCTCAGCCGTGACGGTCACCATTTCTTCCCGCTCGGCGACGCCCAGTTGCGCGTCAACCGTGACGGTGGTGTTCAGTCGGACCTCAACATTGGAGTGAACAAGTGTCTTGAACCCGGGCATGACGAACTTCAATACGTACTGGCCCAAAGGAGCGAACGGGACCCGGTAGCTCCCCGCATCATCCGTGACTGTGGTCCGTTGGGCCTGCGTCGATTGTTCTGTCGCAGTCACCGTCACGCCGGGAATCGCGCCGCCGGTTTGGTCGGTCACCCTCCCGATGATCGTGCCCGACACTGTCTGAGCGGAAGCAAAAGGAACAGCAAGGCCAAGAATCAGCAAAAATACCAGGACAGGCTTCTGGAAATGCATCGAGCGCCTCCTTTGAAAGAAGCCGTTATAAGATGCCATTGACCAGCGAATTCTACTCGGTCGAGCCGACAGGGGCAACCCGCCCGGAAATTTTCGAGCGTGAACCTTTTGCCGCCAGGGTCGGTCTAGTCACGAGGAGGATTGAGAAATGCTCCATCTCCTTGAACGGCTTGCCCGCGTTGTCGATAAACTACTCCCCCCTGACAACGTCACGGTCACTCGTGGTTCTCTCGACCCGATGCTGCTTTACGGTGACATGCCCACCGAAAGGAGGTGTCTCGTCATCGCGAGCATCTTTGCTTGCCTGTTTCATCTGATCCTTTTCCTGGTGGTCGATTTCCCTGTTCACCGCACTATCTTTGAACCGGCCAAGCAGGTGTTGGTACTGGCCAGGCTCGTCGATCCTCGGCCCGCTCTCGCCGGCGGCCACCCACGTTCCGGCAGCTCACCGAAGTCGGCGCCAAGGCCGGCATCGGTATTCGTTCCTATCCCTGACCCCACGCCGGCCGATCCGGAACCGATCAGGCGCCCCGAGGTGACTCTGACTCTCCCTACCATTCGCCTCACCGGGGAAGATCTCACGGTCGGAGAGATCGGCCCACCCTCGGACCAGCCGGGACAAAACGGAAACGGCCTTAGCGACCAACCAGGCGCTGACACTGGGACTTCTCCCGGCGGGACCGGCGACGCGCTTAGCGGTCCTGATGTAAGAGCCCCCATCCTAATCAGCCACCGCTTGCCGCGATACACCGACCAGGCCATCAAGGCCCACGTCGAGGGAGTCGTCTTCCTCCAGGTGGTGATCCGGAAGAACGGCAAAGCCGATACTTTTCACGTCGTAAGAGGGCTGGGTTACGGACTGGAAGAGAGAGCGATCGAGGAGATCACCAAAACCTGGAGCTTCCGGCCCGCATCACGAAACGGCGTCCCGATCGACTACCCGACGCTTATTGAGGTGACCTTCTCGCTTCGCTGAGGCGGGCAAGCCGGCCTCAGTCTTTTTTTCTCCTGCGACGGCCTTTTCAGGAAAAACGAGGCTGAAACCCGCATCGCGCCTGCCTTTCCATACAAGTAAAATCGCCCTAGCTTGTTGACTTCTTTGTAACGTACAATCGTTCTAACCCTTTTCCCCAACATCACATCTTAGTTCACTAACAAGGAGGAGACTGCATGAGAAGAGCGAAGTGTTTGCTCTGGTTCGTCGTGGTGTCTGCCCTGATCGGCCCAGTCGCAGCGCAGGCGCCCACCGCCACGTCCGTCTACACTCTGGTCGGACTCTGGGAGGTTACCGGCTCGGATGCGAAAACATTTGAAGATCTGTTCGGTAAGTACCAGAAACCGATCCTCGATAAGTTTCTGGCAGACGGGACGATCATCGAATACGGCTTTGACAGCTCGGCGCTCCACCGGCCGGACGGTTACACGCACGCCCGTTGGATCGTCGCAGAGAGCCGCGGCAACCTGGAAAAGGCGATTGGCGCTATCGTCGCCGCCTTTGACAAACTGCCGGTCGAGCAACGGACCAGAATGGACAAAGACTATGATCGGATGATCAAGAAACACCGTGACTACCTCAACAGCACGGAGGGCTACCGGAACAAGCCGGGGCAATACACCAAGGGGTACGCAATCGAGTCCTTCTTCCAGGCGAAGCCAGGGAAGTTGCGCGAGTTGAAAGACCTGTGGGCCAAGTACAACAAGCCGGTCATGGAGCAGCTACTCAAGGACGGCGTCGTCCTGGCGGCGGGCATGGACACCGAAGACTACCATACGGATGAGCCGGGAGGGGTGGTTGTCTGGTACATCGTTCCTGATATGGCATCAGACGACAAGGTGGATAAAGCGTTCAACGACGCGCGAGAGAAGCTAAGCCAGGAGGAACGGGACAACTTCACGAAGACGATGCGCGAGCTGACTGAACCAGAGAAACATCGCGACTTCCTTTCCGTCATCCGCTTCTACGCCGCAAGGGCCTACCAGCCTGTCAGCTAAGCTCGCTCGAAGGCTTCCGGTTCGGTATGATGCCGACGATGGAGAAGGAATGAGCCAAATCTCATACCGAGCCGGAGACGAGCTGGATCTCGATTCGGTCCTGGACCTCTACCGCGAGTCAGGCCTCGGAGAAAGAAGGCCTATCGACGACAGGCAGGTCTTTTCGGCCATGCTCTCAAATGCGAACCTGGTCGTCACCGCCTGGGATGACGACCTCCTCGTTGGAATCGCCCGCACTCTCACCGATTTCGCCTACGTCGGATACCTCAGCGACCTGGCCGTCAGGCGCTCGCACCAGAAGCAAGGTGTCGGAATCGGCCTCATACAGGAAACTCGGGAAAAAATGGGACCGCGATCAATGCTTGTCCTTCTCGCCGCGCCCGCAGCCCGCGAATACTACCCGAGGATCGGCTTCACCCGCCATGAAAGCGCCTGGATCTTGAGGGCATCCGACCCGTTTCCGGCAGAGTGACAAGGTGACAGGGACCGCGAAAAAAGGGTGAGCCTACCGCGCTGGGCTGGCAGGTCGGCTGCCACTGCGGTATTCTGGCCTCAAGGCTTTTGCCCACCTTCCAAAATCAGAAAGGAGTATAGCCATGCCTGAAACCATGACGAGAAGCGGAGTATTGGCCGCTGACCAGACAAAGGTGCGGGAGATCATTCGTGAACTGACACGCTCTTATTGGATGGAGCTCGAGACGGTCCAGAACTATATCGCAAACTCGGTTAATCTCGAGGGCATCCGGGCCAAGGAGATCAGAGAGTCGCTGGCCGAGGACGTTGATGCCGAACTGGGCCACGCCCGCCGGCTTGCCGAGCGGATTAATGTCTTGGGAGGAACAGTGCCGGGAAGCCTGGAGTTTCGGGCCGAGCAGCGGGCCATTCAGCCGCCCAAGGACAACACCGACGTTGTCTCCCTTGTCCGCGGTGTCATTGAGGCGGAGGACCAGGCGATTGAGCAGTACCGGAAGATCATCGAGATCTGCGACCAGATTGACTGGGCGACTCAGGACATGTGCATCGAATTGATGGCTGACGAGCAGAGCCACCGGCGCGAATTCATCAGCTACCTCGCCGAGTATGACCGGGACGAAGCGCGTCGCCTGGCGACCGGGTAAGGCCGAGGGCGGATCCCAGTCAATCGCAAACGCACGTCGCGCAGCATGAGTTTGATCCGACGGATTGGACCGAAGCGACCGATCCGTCGGATGACGACTCGAGCGGCAAATGTCTTGCATCCCGTCGCCTCTGTGCGTGGCCGCGCCCCGCAGACTGTACAATAGTTCCAGTACCTGCATGCCCAGTGTTAAATCGATCCGTAAGCGCGGCCTGTTCTTTCTAGTCTTCGCCGCCGTCTGTCTGGGAGTCTTGACGGGGAGTTCACACTCAACCACGGAAACTCCCAATTCTCGGAACTCTCCTTCCGCGTGCCTGGCGCGGTCGTTCGGCTTAACGGACAGTATGGGCTTTTGAGCGAGGACCTGGATTTCCGGGGTAAGGTGCAAATGGACGCCAAGCTGTCCGAGGCCACAAGCGGCTTTAAGTCAGTCTTCCTCAGGATTGTGGACCCCTTCTTCAGGAAGGACGGCAAAACCGTCCTGCCGATCAAGATCTCAGGGGACTTGGATCAACCGTCATTCGGGCTTGATCTGTAGGGTGTGAAAAGACATTAGACGGATCCGACCGATCGGTCTGGTCCGTCCGATGGAGCCCTCTACTCGTACCTCAACGCCTCCACCGGATCCAGGCGGGACGCGCGGAGCGCGGGCAGGAAACCGGCGATCAAGCCCACCGCGCTGAGAACCGTCAGCGAGATCAAGATTGACCAGCCGGACACGATCAGAGGCAGCCGCCCATATTCCGACGACATCTCTTTCCCGGCTGCAAAGCCAAGAAAAGGCAACGATCCGATCGCAGCAGCCGCAGCCATGCCCAGCAGAACTCCGAGCGCTCCGCCAATTGCCAGGATCATCAGCGCTTCCACCAGGAATTGCGACAAAATCGTGCGGCGCCGCGCCCCAAGCGCCTTCAGCAATCCGATCTCGCGGGTTCGCTGCAAGACGGAGGTGAGCATAATGTTCGCCAATCCTACCGCGCCAATGCCTAGAGTCATGCTCCCGATGAAGGCGAGAACCACGCTGAGAGCAATTGAAATCGCATCAATGAGCCTGAGGGTATCGCTGTACTCCTGGATACGAACCGCCTGCTCGTCGGTCGGCACAAATCCGTGAATCCGGCCCAGCGTCTCCCGCACCTGCCTGACCGCCTTCTTGCGAACGGCAGGACTTTTGGCCATCCAAACCATGTTGTCCGGAAATCTTGTAGAGCGCCAGGCCTCCATCGTTTCGTAGGGGATGTACAGGCACTCATTGTCGGGATCGCTGTGAAGCGCGAGCTGCACTTTGGTTGCAGCCTGGCCGATCACCGTAAATCGCAATCCTCTGATCAGGATCTCCTCCCCCACGGCCGGACGATTGCCGAAAACGCGGTGTGCAGCCTCAGCCCCCAGAATCACGACTCGGCGGCGATAGCGATTGTCATCGGCATTGATCCAGCGTCCCTTTTCGATTGGGATGTTTCGGATGTCACCCCATTCCGGGTAGACACCTCGGACCAGCAGTCTCTTAACCCGGTCGCCCTGCTGGATCATGGAGCGGACGAGAAGCTCGGGGGAGATTCGCGCAACCAAGGGCACGGATTCCCTGATCGTCTCGACGTCCTTCCTTTCCAGCCGGATCACGCGGCCCGCTCTCATCCCTCCGGCTTGGAGGCTGGTCTGGCCGCTGATCATCCACACGACATCCGGTCCGATACCCAGGACCGCGTGCCGAAGGGAGACATCGAAACCGCGGCCATAACTCATCAGGAGCAGAAAACACGCCACCGCCCACCCGAGACTGACGATCGTCACAACAGACCTCCGGCGATTGCTCGCCAGGGCGGTCCAGCAGCTTTTGAGCAGCATTCCGAACGTCATACGATCCTACTTACTTGTCAAAACTCAGTGCCTGGACCGGGGTCATTCGTGCGGCACGCCAGGCGGGCGGCAGTGCAGATATGATCGCGACGGCTCCCAGGGTCAGGGCAAGACCCAGCACGAGGCGGCCGTCCACGGCGATTCCGGCAAATAGCGGAGGCAACGGTAAACGGTTGATCAGAAGGGCCAGAAGAGATACCAGGACCATACCTCCAACCCCGCTCACGAGAGCGAGCAAAAGGCCCTCCAGCGTGAATTCGACGAGGATCCGGCGGCGCGTCGCCCCCAAGGCCTTCTTCAAGCCGATTTCGGCGGTCCGCTCGGTAATCGACGTCATCATGGTGTTCATTACACCTAAGCCGCCAAGGCTCAGCGTGATCAGGGCGACGGACGCCAGGAACCTCTGTAGAGCCGTATGCATGTCATCGAACATGCCCGATTCCTCGATCGTGTCCCGAATCGGGGTTGCGGCTTCGTCGCGCGGATCGAATCCCTGCCGGCGGGCGATCACCGCCCGAACTTTCTGCTGAGCCTCCTTCCACCGCTCAGCAGACCGCGGCCGGTAGATGATCATGCTGACACGCCCGCGCGAAACCGCCTCGGGGGCAGGCGGGAAATCCTGCAGCAGCGAGCTGAACGGCACAACCACCTTTTCATTGTCCCAACCATCCATATTTCCCTGCGTCTCGGTCTTTTGCCCCATCAGCCCAATGACTTCGTAGCGGTGACCATTGATCCTGACCGCCTCGCCGAGGGCCTGCCGGTCCTGGAACAACTGCTGGCGCACGAGGTTCCCGAGCACGCAAACGCGCGTCTTGTGATTGACGTCCGGCCACTTGATGTTGCGGCCGCTGCTCGAGCGGAGGTTGCGAAGCTGCTGATAATCAGGATTGGCGCCGATGACCAGGAAGCGCCCAGAATTGAAAGCGCTCTCTACGGCGACTTCATAGCTTTTGACATCGGCCGTAACGGCTTCGACCTCCGGGCACTGCTCTCGGATTGCCGTCACGTCGTCCCAATAAAGCCAGATGCGGCGGCCTGCCCTCTCGCCGCCCGCCTGCATTTCGGTTCGTCCATCGAAGATCATCACGACGCGGTCACCGAACTGTTTCCAGCTGTCGTGACTCCCCCGTCGGAAGCCTTCGGTCACCGCCAGGATCAGCGCAAGCGAACAGACGCCCCACCCGATGCCGAACATCGTGAGAAAACTGCGCAACTTGTGGCGCAGCAGCTCCTGGCAGGCGTGCTCCAGCATCAGAAAGAATCGACCCCAAAGTCTCATAAACGGCGGCTGCCATTATAGCTGCGCTATCATTGAAGTTGCCGAGGGAAAACGATGGTTATCTGGCTGCTCCTGCTGTTGCAGGCTGTGACGGGATGTGAGGGGATGAAAGACGATGTCTTTCTGTATATAGGAGGGCAGCAGGCCACGCCGCTGAGCGCGCAGAAGTACATACTAAAGAAGTTTCGCGCCCGCTCGGTTGCCGGTATTCCGATTCCTGGAGGGTCATCAGGCCCGCGGTATGAGGTCCAGCTCGCCGGAAAGCCGCAGCCCGTTGCGGTCGCGGAATCCAGGCCATTATTTCATCTCGCGTCAAAGACTCCTATTGAGCGCATTCTCGCCGTGCGCCTGAACGCATGCGGAAAAAACCAGTGCTTTAATCTCTATGAGGACGGCCCGGCGGTGATGGCCGTCGTCAGGCTCGAATGGCGGGAGCTTGGACCGGGTTGTTACGAATTCCACCCCGAGCGGTCGCTGAGTCCAGGTGAATATGCGCTTGTCATCCTCGGGCCCGACTTGAAGCCCCTGCACGTCGCCCGGTTTGTGGCCGGTCCCGCAATGCCTCCAATGGAGATGCCGAAGTGAAGCTTGTTTTCAGAGCCGGGAGCGTAACGACGGTGTTAAGAAAGGGTCCCAGCGACCCCAAGGGGGTCCCGTAGCAAAGCCCAGGGTTGGCCGCGTTTTGTGCGGCCTACCCTGGGTCAGGGGACACCGCGCACACCCTACCCTGAAAGGGTTGCGTATCGGGCATGAGGCGCAACCCTTTGAGCATGGGCTGGACCGCGGGACGGTCCGCGAGTCGGACCAAGGAAGTGGCACCCGTTTTTGT
>Ga0105104_10004075_pt1 | contig 10237 bp, 11 predicted proteins | sample PPLLaktember2015_3_FD_87034 | JGI IMG/M metagenome (GOLD analysis project Ga0105104, IMG submission 87034) | Freshwater sediment microbial communities from Prairie Pothole Lake near Jamestown, North Dakota, USA - PPLs Lake P7 Core (6) Depth... | ecosystem: Environmental > Aquatic > Freshwater >... | reverse complement strand
GGTCGGGCTGTCGTTCGTGGGCGGCGCCTGGTCGGAGCCGACCCTGCTGCGGCTCGCGTACGCCTTCGAGCAGGCCACGCGCCACCGGCGCGCGCCGGCGTTCGCGCGGACGGTTGGCTTCGACTGAAGGCTGCGAGGGGATTCGTCCCTATGCGCACTTGGGGACTCTTGGACATCTGTGCTTCGCAGCGGAGTCCCTTGCGCGCCGACCGCGCTGCGGGGCACCGCGACTCCGCGCGACTCGGCGGCGGGCGTCTCCGCTGAAAGGTGTTCCTTACGGGCGCCCAGCTTTCGGAGTGAGGCCAGTGCGCGTCGGGTTGCGTGCCTTCCGGCGGATGGTGTGCTCGGCCCGCCGCCCGGCTGACTGGCTACGCCCGCCGCCTGAGCCGCGCTCCGCGCGATACCCCGCAGCGCGGCCGACGCGCCGCGCGGTGTGGATGCGCGTTCGCAAGGGCCCGACCAAACAGCGGCGGCGGTGTCCCAGCGTTCTTCTCGGATGGCTGAGCACAAGCGCACCAAAGAGCTTGTCTCCTTTGGCCATACGCGCGGCGCCTGGGCGGGCGGTGGGGTATCTCACGAGGCGACCGTCAGGCGGCGGGCGTATCAGTTGCGCGAGGGCGGCGGGCCGGGTGCGCGCAGCCGCAAGGCACCACCCTCGGCGCGGCAAAGGCAACACTCAGAAATCTGCGGGCCCGCAGGAAGCGTGGCGCGCTGAATGACGCCCGCCGCGACGGGCGAGGAGGGAGGTGCCCCGCCGCCCGCCCAGGCGAATGAGACCACCCGAAGCTTCAGGCCCAGCGGACTACCGAAGCCTCACGCGCAGCAGAGCATCCGAACATCAAGCGAAGCGGAGCCCTCGGCCGATCTTGCGCAAGAGAAGACCTGGCGTGCTACCGCTCAAGCGATCCTGAACTTCGCGATGTGGGCGCGATCGATCCGATCCTTCCACTGCCACACGGCATTGCCCGCGACCGCCAGCTGGCCCCACGAAGCCACCGCGTGCCGCGGTCCGGTGGCGATCAGGTACAGCGCGCGGCGCGGCGGCCTGAACGGCGTCAGCGGCCGGCCCTCGAGCGTGGCGATCAGGTTGGCGGCGAGCGGCGGGCCCGCGCGCACGGCATACACCCCGGACCGGGCGCGCGGAGTGTCGATGAAGGTGGCGGCATCGCCGGCTGCGAACACGAACGGATGCGATGCCGACTGCAGGTTCGGCGTGACGGCGATGAATCCGCGCTCGTCGGTGGCGAGCCCGCTCGCGCCCGGCCACGCCTCGGCCGCCGCGCCGGTGACCAGCAGCGTCGCGTCGGACGGGAGCACGCCGCCGTCCTCGAGCTGCGCCGAGTCACGCTCGAGATGGCGCACCACGCCTTCGACCAGGCGCACGCCCTGCCGCAGCAACGCATCCTTCAGCAGGGCGCGGGCGCGGATGCCGTGGCCTGGCACGATCGAGCCCGCGCCCGTGACCAGTTGCACGCGCACCCGGTCGCGGCACACGCCCAGGCGGTACTTCATCGCCAGGGCGATTTCCACACCGCCCGCGCCGGCCCCGATGACGGTCAGCCGCAGCGGCATTTCGGTGGTCAGCGCGTGCGAGTGGATGCGCGCCCAGCCCTCGATGAAGTTGTCGAGCGGGCGCACCGGCAGCGCGAAGTCGCGCGAGCCCGGAATCGAGTCGAAATCGACCGCCGGGCCCGATGCGATCGAGAGAAGATCGAACTCGATCAGTTCGTTGCGGTCGGTGCGGACGGTCTTGTGCTCGAGGTCGAGCCCCACGACCCGGCGCTGCACCAGGATTGCGCGAGCGGCCTCTGCCAGCGGGGCCAGCGGAATCGTCAGTTCCGGCAGCGTGTAGTGGCCGGCGATCCAGCCGGGCAGCATGCCGCTGTACACGAGGCGGTCCGACGGCGTCACCAGGACCACCTCGACGTCGCGCGGCGGACTCGCGGCCAGCGCGCGCAGCACGAACGCGTGCGCCTGGCCGCCGCCGACGAGCAACAATCGCTTCACGGCATCACGCTCACTCTGCCGCCAGTCCGATGTCGCCGTACCACGCCGACGCCTTGCTCTTCGTGTTGTCGGCGTCGGTGGCGAGCGCGAGCGCGGCCGCCTTCGGTTGGCCGAACGCGGCCTCGCGCGGAAACGCCTGCGCGAAGTCCGCGCGCAGGTCGCGACGCTCGTCGATCCAGCGCGACGGCTCGCCGCTCGCGCCCGATCGCAGCACGAGCAAGCGCACGCGATCCGTGTAGGCACTGTTGATCCAGCGGCCGGCCGGCAACGTGCGGTCCCAGACATAGCAGATCGTCGACGCGGGCAACTGCGGATCGAACAGGGCACGCCCGAGCTGGATCTTGGTGCGGTCGACCACGGACAGCCGCTCCAGCGGCACGTCGAACAGCACGCAGACCTTGGCGGCGACGTCGTCGCCGGCGCGGGAGGTAAGGTCGGAGTGTTCCGGGAACCGATCGACACGCCACGCGAAGCGCAGGATCGGGTGCGCTCCGATCTCGGCGTTCAGCGGATGGATGACGATGGCGTACGACGCGTCCGCGTCCGCCCGCACCGCCGTGCGTCCGTCGTGCTCGGCAACCGCATAGCGCGTATGGCGCGCGTCCTTCGGCCCCGTGACGATGCGCCACGGGGCCGGCAGTTCCGGGCCGCTCGCGCTAGAAAAGAGGGCGACCTTCGGCTCGGTGGCGGCGAGCGATGCGCCGGCTGCGGCGAGCAGGGAGAGGGCCAGCAATGCAGGAAGCATCTTCATCACTCCAACGGGAGATCGACGAGGCCGAGCGCGAGGGCGCGATCGAGATCCTCGCTCCGATCGAGATCCCAGCTCATCGGCAGTTCAGCCAGGCGCACGCGATGGTCGGTCGCGCGCGCGCGCGTGGTGGCGAGCACCGTCGCGCTGCCCCACGCCACCTGCTCGAACAACGCGGGATGGAATTGCCTCATTCCGATCAGCACGTAGCCGCCGTCCTCGGCGGGCTGGATCACGGCGTCGGCCTCGCGCAGGACTGCGATGGCGGTCTCGAGATCGGCCGCAGTCTGCGCCGGGCAGTCCGTGCCGATCAGCAGCATCGGCCGCGCGCCATCCAGGGTTTCGGCGAACGCGTTCGACATGCGCTCGCCGAGGTCGTGCCCCTCCTGCAGGCGGACCGTGGCGCGCGCGGCCTCGGCCAGGGCGCGCGTGTCGGCGTCGTCGGCCGTGGTCCACAGCGTGACGCGCGCCCCGCGCACCGACTGCGCGCGTTCGAGCGCGCGTTCGGTCAGCCGGCGCTGGAGACGTGCCGCCCCCGCCGCCCCGAGCCGCGGGATCAGGCGCGTCTTGGCCTGGCCGGCGACCGGCGCCCGCGCGAAGACGGCGATGTCGACGCTCGGATCAGCGGGCATCGCGGTAGGCCGCGGCGAGGCGCGCGGGATCGGCGCCGAGGAAGTACGCGAGGCGCAGGCGCCACATCAGCAGCACGGTCCGGACGACGCCATGCCGCTCCCAGCGCCGGCCGGAGGTCGTGGCGCGCGCGCGGATGGCGATCGGCCACGCCACCCGGCGCGCGCGGCGCGAGAACTCGATGTCTTCCATCAGCGGAAGCGCGGCAAAGCCGTCGAGCGCCGCGAACAGCGCGCGGGTCGCGAACAGGCACTGGTCGCCGGTGCAGATGCCGGTCGCACGCGAGCGCAGGTTCATCATCGCGGCCACCAGCCGCAGCGACGGCGCGGCGCCTTCGATCCGCACATCGAAACGGCCCCACGCGGACGGGCGCCCGGCGCACGCCGCGCGCACTTCGCGATCGGCGTCGTCCGGCAACCGCGTGTCGGCATGCAGGAAGAGCAGGGTGTCGATCGCCGGGTCGGCCAGGGCGTGGCGTGCGCCGGCGTTCATCTGCAGCGCCCGGCCGCGCGGCGCCACGAGCACGTGGTCCGCGGCCGCGCGCGCGCGCTCGGCGGTGCGGTCGCTGCTGCCGCCGTCGACCGCGACCACCAGGGCCCCGCGCGCGCGCAGCGGCGCGAGTTGCGCGAGCGTGTCCGCGATCGCGCGTTCCTCGTTCAGCACAGGGACGATGACAGCCAGCCGCATGGTTCAGCGCACGCGCACCTTCCGCGGCAGCGCGGCTGGCATCGTTTCCTCGACGATGGCCGTGAGTTCGGCCGCGCCGAGCACGTGGATTCCCGGTCCGGCGCGTTCGACCGCGTGCAGGATCGCCGCGGCGGCCGTGCGCGCGCGCAGTGCCTGCAGGCGCTGCGGCAGCATGATCTCGAGCACCATGCGCGTGAAGGTCCGGACGAGTCCCGGCAGCCATCCGCCGGAAGCGTGCGCCGCATCCACCGTGGGCCGGATCACCAGCAGCGTCTCGAACCCCAATTCCGCGAGCTCCACTTCGGCGGCGCTCGACAGCGTGTGCGAGGCGGCGTTCATCTGGAGCAGCGCGGGCAGCGGCGACACCAGCACCAGCCGCGTCGCGCCGCAGTCGCGCGCCGTGCGCGCGGCCCTGGCCACGTCGGCCGGACCGACGCGCTGCATCGGCGTGGCCGCCGGCACGAACGTCTCCGGGCCGGTGATGCAGATGTAGGCGTCGTCCGCCACCACCACGCCCTGGCCCGGGATCCACGGCTTGAAGCGCGCCGCGGCCGAGCCGATCCACTGCTCGACGGCCACGTGCACGGTGGCGTAGCGGCTGCCGCCGACGAGTCCGGCGAGGAGTTCCTCGCCGAGCGCGCCCACCATGCCGAGGGCCAGCGCGTTGCGGGGGCGGTGCGGTGCTGCGGTGGACATGGGCGGTGCGGCCGGAGGCGAGGCGTGCTGCATTCCCGGAAGCTTAGCGGGCCGCGCCGCGGAACCGTGCCGGGCGACGCGGCGTCAGGCGGCGAGCGCGGCGCAACGCGACCGTGTGGAGCGGCCGAGTGCATCGTCGATGCGGAAGTCGGGCCCGTCGACGATGCGGCTGCCGTAGGAGATTGCGGCGTCCGACCCCGCGGGCCACAGTCGCGCGAAGTCGAGGTCCCACGCGGTCGCATCGAAGCGCACCGCGAGCGCGTCGACGTGGATGCCGTCGAACTCGCCTCCGTACAGCCGCGTTGCCTGCAGCGCCGCCGGCACCGGAACGACCGCGATCCGCGTCAGCACGCCGCAGCGCTGTCCGCGGAAGTTGGGCATCCCGGCAGCGCCGTTGTTGACGATGAAGCGCTCGCCGAGCGGCGTGTCGAACGCCTTCAGCGCGGGCAGGCACGTGTGGCTGGACGCGAAGCCGTCCACGGCGGCCTGCTCGAACAGCGCGCACAGCCGGTCGGCCGCCGCCTCGGAGTGCAGCGCATCGTGCGCGAAGCGCCATCCGGCGAGCGCCCAGGCGTCGCCGTGCACGACCGCGATGCGCGCGCCGCCCACGTCCGCCACGAGGTGCATCGGCAGGCCGGCGAGGCGCTGCATCAGTCCGGGCGACAGCGACTCGGCACCGCGCGCGGCGGCGCGCAGACGGGCGAGGATGCGATTGGAACGCTCGACGTCGTCGTCCGGAACCGACTCCGGATAGGCGCAGCCGCAGCCGTTCGCCTCGTCGTCGTTCGCGATCTCGGTCTCGACGTTGCCGCGCAGCGCCGTGTGCCGCATCACACCGCGCTCGATCGCGAGGAAGTCCGCCGGGTCGGCATCGAACCAGTGAAAGTCGCCGTTGAAGACGATCCGCGCGCGCTCGGCCTCGAGCGCGGCCATGCGCTCAATCTCGCGCAGGGCCGGCAGGTTGCCGTACAGGCCGCCGACCGCGTAGAGCACGTCGGCGTTCAATTCCGGCGCGCGGGCGAACGCGGCCGGCGAGTAGCCGTAGCTGGCGGGGCAGGCGCGCCCGGGCGCGCCGGTGTCCCTGACTGGACTGCCCTCGCGCTGCGCGCTCGGGATGAGCGCTTCGGAGCGGCCGAGCGCGCTCACGCAGCCAGTGCTCCGCCGCACGACGAGCCCTGGCCCGCCGTGCATGCGTAGCAGTGGTCGGCGACGGCGATCGGGTTGTCCGCGAGGTCGCGCGCGAGCAGGTCGCGCAGGTGCTGCGTTGCGCCGCGGCGTCCGTCGGCGCGCAGCGGCATGCCGAGCATCTGGTTGAAGTCGCAGTCGTGCAGGTTGCCCTGCCAGTCGACCGACACCAGCGAGCGGCACATCACGCCGGGCAGGTTTTCCGGCCGGTGCGCGCTGCGCAGCAGCGCCATGTAGTCGCGGAACTGCCCCTTGCTGATCAGCGTGCTGCCGAAGCGCGCGATCGGCTGGTTGGTGATCGTCAGCAGCTGGTTGAAGCGCACGCCGAAGTTCTCGGCCAGCAGCCGCTTGTAGTCCTGCTCGAGCCGGACCTGCGGCGGCGGCAGCGACGGTCCCTGCGGGTTGTAGACAAGGTTCAGCGTCAGCTCCGATCCGTCGGCGCCGTAGCCGAGCGCGTTCAGGCGCTGCAGCGCCCGGATGCTCTTGTCGAACACGCCTTCGCCGCGCTGGCGGTCCACATTCGCCTGCGAGTAGCAGGGGAGCGACGCGACGACCTGCACCCGCTCGCGGCAGAGGAAGTCGGCCAGGTCTTCGTGGCCCGGCTCCTCGAGGATCGTCAGGTTGCAGCGGTCGATCACGGTGGCGCCCAGCGCGCGCGCGGCCACGACGAGCCGCCGGAAGTGCTCGTTCAGTTCCGGCGCGCCGCCGGTCAGGTCCAGCGTGGCGATCCGCCGCGCGCGCATCACCTCGAGCACCAGGTCGACCGTCGCGCCGTCCATCTGCTCGGTGCGGTTCGGCCCGGCGTTCACGTGGCAGTGCAGGCAGGACTGGTTGCACCGGTATCCGAGATTGACCTGCAGCGTGTCGATCGAGCGACGGCGCAACGGCGGGAAGTCGGTGACTTTCAGCAGCGGAAGGGTGGCGTGCACGTTGGTGGTTCCTGGCCGGGGTTCAACTCTGTCGGTCGAGGTTGCTCGACCTTACATAAAAGGGCGGCCGCGCTGCCGCACGGCGCGCGGGGTCATTCGCCGAGCCGGCGCATGGCGCTCCGCAGGAAGTCCATCTGCCGGTCAACGCGCGAGCACATGCCGCAGAAACGCAGGTGCAGCCAGAGCCGCCAGCGCTCGCCGCGTTCGAGCGGACGGTCCATCCGGTCGGAGAGCAGGTGGTGCGCTTCCTTGCAGGTGATCTTCAAAGAAGAGTTCACGCTGCCCCTTTCGTGGCAAACCAATTCATCTCGAGGCACTCGCGCAGCCTCATGCGCGCGCGGTAGAGCATCACGAAGCAGTTGGTCGGGGTAATGCCGAGTTCCTTACAGATCTCGCTCGTGTCGTAGTCGAGCCACTCGCGCATCATGAAGATGCGGGCGAGGCTCGCCGGCAGGTGGTCGAGGCAGGCCTGCAGCACGTCGAAGAACTGGGTGCGCTCCAGGCTGCGCTCCGGGTCGCCCCATTCGAGCGGCATCGAGGCGCGGTGCCCGTCCTGCGCGAAGAGTTCGTCGAAATTCTCGACCTCGGCGGCCTCGGCCGCGGCGTCCGTCGAAACCTCGCGGCGCGCACGCCGGAAGTGATCGATGATCTTGTGCTTCAGGATGCCGACGACCCAAGTCTTCAGCTGCGACTGCGCGGTGAAGCGGGGCGCTCCTTCCAGCGCCGCGACCAGGGTCTCCGACACCGCGTCCTCCGCCCACGTCTCATTGCGCAATTGCAGGCGGGCGATCGCCAGCAGGTTCGGCCGCAGCGCGGCCAGTTGCTGTTCGATCCCGCCCGCGGCCACGGCCGGCGACTACTTCTTCTTTGCGTGCCGCAGCCGGCGCACCAGCGACGACGTGTCCCAGCGGCCGCCGCCCAGCGCCTGGACTTCCGAATAGAACTGGTCGACCAGCGCGGCGACCGGCAGCGGCGCGCCATTGCGGCGGGCCTCGTCGAGGCACAGGCCGAGGTCCTTGCGCATCCAGTCGACGGCGAATCCGAACTCGAACTCGTCGTCGACCATCGTCTTGCCGCGGTTGTCCATCTGCCAGCTCTGCGCGGCGCCCTTGCCGATCACCTGCAGCACCAGCTTCATGTCGAGGCCGGCGGCCTGGCCGAAGTGGATGCCTTCGGACAAACCCTGTACCAGGCCGGCGATGCAGATCTGGTTGACCATCTTCGCGAGCTGGCCCGCGCCCGACGCACCGATCAGCGTCACCGCCTTCGCGAACGCCATGGCAACGGGCTGCGCGCGCTCGAACACCGCGGGCTCGCCGCCGCACATCACCGTCAGCTGGCCGTTGACGGCGCCGGCCTGTCCGCCGGACACCGGGGCGTCGATGAAGTGCAGCCCCAGCTTCCTCGCTTCGGCGTCGAGATCGCGGGCCACCTTGGCCGACGCGGTCGTGTTGTCGAAGCCGACCGCGTCCTTCGACATGCCGGCGAACGCGCCGTCCGCGCCGAGATAGACGCTGCGCAGGTCGTCGTCGTTGCCGACGCACGAGAAGACGATCCGGGCTCCCGCCGCGGCCTCGCGCGGCGTGCGCGCGGCCTTGCCGCCGAACTCCTCGACCCACTGGTCGGCCTTCTTCGCGGTGCGGTTGTAGACGGTGACGTGGTGGCCGGCGCGCGCGAGGTGGCCGGCCATCGGATAGCCCATCACGCCGAGGCCGAGGAAGGCGACGGTGTGCGGAGCGACGGGTTCGTAGGTCTTGGTCATGGCTCGTGCAGGTCAACGGAACCGCACGATTCTACTGGCGGACCCGCGGCCCGCCGTCCTGACCAACCCGGGGTGCGAAGCGGCCCTTACCCGCCGGCGGACTCGACGAACTTCATGTTCGTCAGGCCGGCATCGGATTCGCCGTGCTGGCTCTTCGAGGCGCGGATCGCGTTGACCATCTCCAGCGCGGTCTTCGTGCACGGAGGCAGCTCCGCGTCGCTCGTGCCGAGCGGCGTCACGCGGTCGCCCCACTTCACCAGGTGCGAGCACAGCGTCAGGCCGCCGCCGAAGCCGGGCATCAGCAGCAGGTTGCCCGGCTTGACACGGCCTTCCTCCAGCGCGTCGACCAGCGCGACCGGCACGGTGGCGGCGGACATGTTGCCGTAGCGCTGCACGGTGAGGAACACCTTCTCCATCGGGATGTGCGCGTGCTTCGCCACCGACTCGATGATGCGCAGGTTGGCCTGGTGCGGCACGACGAGGTCGATCTGCTCGGGCGTGACGCCGCACTTCGCGAGCACCTTCTCGGACGCCAGCGCCATGCCCTTGACGGCCTTCTTGAAGATCTCCTGCCCGTCGAAGTCCCACAGCGTGTCGCCCAGCTGCACGCCGCGGTTGGCGTAGCTGCAGCCCATGCCGCGCACGCGCAGGATCTGGCGCGCGTCGGCGTAGCACCCCAGCTGTTCGCCGAGGAGCCCTTCCTTGTTCTCGCTCGCCTGCAGCACGACGGCCGCCGAGCCGTCGCCGAACAGCACGGCCACGTTGCGGTTCTTCCAGTCCATGTACGGCGTGATCAGTTCGACGCCGATGACGAGCGCCGTCTTCACGGAACCCGTGCGGATCATCGCGGTGGCGGTCGACAGGCCGTACAGGAAGCTGGTGCAGGCGGTGTTCACGTCCATCGACGCCGCGTTGCCGGCGCCGATCAGCACCTGCACGCCGGAGGCGCTGTTGGGCACCTGCTCGTCGTTGCTGCAGCTGCCGTAGACGATCAGGTCCACGTCCTCGGCCTTCACGCCGGCGCAGGCCAGCGCGCGCTGGCTCGCCACGGCCGCCATCTCGATCGCCGAGACGTGCGACACGCGCCGCTCCTTCATGCCGGTGCGGCTGATGATCCAGTCGTCGTCGGTCTCGAGGAACGTCGCGAGGTCGGCGTTGGACAGCACGGCCGGCGGCATGCACTTGCCCCAACCGGTGATGGCAGCGTAGGTCATCGTGTCCCCTTGTCCCTTGGTGTTCGTGCGCCTTTCGCGGCGCATCCGGCGGGCATTGTCCCAAAAAACCGATGGGCGGCGCGGCGAACGCAAGTGGACCGGACTTGAGCGCGGGCAAGTGCCTACCGATTGAGCGCATCTTCGCAGCGGCCCTTGTGCGCCGACCACGCTGCGATTGTGCTGGCGGTTTGCGTGACTTGGCGCGGAGTCCGGTGCGCGCCTGACGCTCTCGGCAAGCTTCGGCGATGTGCGGGTCGCAGCGAAGTCCCTTGCGCGCCGACCGCGCTGCGGGGCACCGCTACTCCGCGCGACTCGGCGGCGGTCGGCCACTGCCCGGGGCACTTCTTGCGGGCGCGCAGCTTTCGGAGCCAGGATCCCG
>Ga0105104_10004073_pt1 | contig 10239 bp, 11 predicted proteins | sample PPLLaktember2015_3_FD_87034 | JGI IMG/M metagenome (GOLD analysis project Ga0105104, IMG submission 87034) | Freshwater sediment microbial communities from Prairie Pothole Lake near Jamestown, North Dakota, USA - PPLs Lake P7 Core (6) Depth... | ecosystem: Environmental > Aquatic > Freshwater >... | reverse complement strand
GGCATATTATCCGTTGAAAGAAGCGGGGTTGGACGTCATCGATTTCGAGACAGCGACCGGCATCACCGGTCTGAGCGATCCCAATGATATCTCCCGGCTGGAAGCGCGCCGTTACCTGGGCGGCGAGACGGTTGGGTACAAGGTCGCGCTCTGTGAGCGGGACGTGGCGATCTACGCCGCCATCCTGTTTTTTGGCCTGCTCTTTGGCCTCACGGGACGCCGTTTCCCGCAGTTGCACTGGTCGATCTGGATCCTGCTCGGGCTTGGCCCGATTGGCCTGGACGGTTTCTCGCAATTGTTCAGCCAGTTCGACTGGCAACCTCTGGCGACGATCTTACCGTATCGCGAGAGCACCCCCTTCCTGCGTGTGCTGACCGGTATGCTGTTCGGTTTTTTCACAGCCTGGTTCGCTTACCCCAATATCGAAGAATCTATGCGAGAAACGCGCCAGTTCTTCGTCAAGAAGTTTGCACAGGTGAAGGCTTCTCCGATAGGCGAGTAGACGGCTGGTCTCCCTGGCCTGTCGGGGTTAGCCTATTTTCAGGTTATTTATGCCTTTTTCCCAGCAAAACGGTCTCCGTTACTACAGCTTCGAAATCTTTCCCCAGAACATTACCCAGGCGGTCTTCACCCGTCAAGGGGGAGTCAGCCCGCGCCCCTGGGATTCGCTCAACGTGGGCGGCGCGATCGGCGATGACATCAGCCACGTGCGTGAGAACCGTATCCGTTCATTCGAGGCGCTGGGACGCGCCCCCGAGTCCATCCATGACGTATGGCAGGTGCACAGCACGGACGTAGTCTATGCCGATGCTCCGCGCGCGCTGGATACGCCCTACCAGAAAGCCGATATCCTGCTGACCGATAACCCGCAGGTGACACTCTTCATGCGCTTTGCGGACTGCACGCCGGTTTTGTTGTATGATCCCAAAAAGCGGGTGATCGGCATCGTCCATTCCGGCTGGCTGGGGACGGTGCGTTTCGCGGCGCGCGCTGCAGTGCAGGCCATGCAGGCACGCTACGCTTCGAACCCCGCAGATCTCCTGGCAGCGATTGGTCCCGCCATCGGCCCTGACCATTACGAGATTGGTGCTGACGTGATCGCGCAGGTGAAACAGGCCTTCGGCGCGGATACAGAGTCTTTGCTCGAAGCCCATGGAGATCGCATCCACCTTGACCTATGGAAGGCCAACCAGCTTACCCTGGAAGAAGCCGGGGTGAAGCAGGTCGAAATTGCGGGCATCTGCACGGCCTGCCACACCGATGATTGGTTTTCACACAGAGGCGAAAAAGGCAGGACGGGGCGTTTTGGGGCGATGATTGCTCTGAAGAATTAATCTCTTTGCGAAACTTTCGGGAACCCAAAAATTGAACCGAAGATGAACAGAGATAAACGTCAATCGGTTTGATAAACAGCATGAAATTTAAGGATCAAAAGTAGATCTAAAATGTTGATTCCGAGACGGCGAAGGATGCGTTTATCGAATAATTCTTGTTCATCCCCGTTTACAGAGTCCACTTTGGGAATCCCTGGCGAATCTGAATTGCTAAACACTCACCTATACATCGTGTAAAATAACAGGGATGGAAATACTCATTACACAAATCCGCGAACGCTACCAACGAACCCTCGAAAGCATTGCCGCTGTCGCCCGGTCGGTTGGGCGTGACCCCGAATCCGTGCGGCTGGTGGTGGTCACCAAGGCGCAGCCGCTCGAAGTAGTGCAAGCTGCCGTGCAGGCGGGCGCGCGCATCTTGGGCGAAAACTATCCTGAAGAAAGTGTAAGTAAAATATTAGCTATCGAACCTGAAATTGGGGTAGAATGGCACATGATCGGTCATGTGCAGAGCCGCAAGGCGCGCCTGGTGATCGAACATTTCGACCTTTTACAATCCCTGGACAGCGTGAAACTGGCGGAACGTCTCAACCGCATGGCCCAAGAAGCCAATCGCGTGCTGCCAGTGATGCTGGAACTCAATGTCGGCGGCGAGGAGAGCAAATATGGTTGGCTCGCTGCTCAGGAAAAAGACTGGCCTGCGCTCTACCCGGAGATTGAGACGATATTGGGCTTGGAGAACCTCCGTTTGCGCGGATTGATGACCATGCCTCCGCTGGAGACGGACCCCGAGCAGGCGCGCGTCTATTTCCGGGCACTGCGCCTGCTGCGTGACCATCTGGCCGCCCGCTATCCCCAGGCCGACTGGCGTGAACTCTCGATGGGCACCAGCGCCGACTACGAAGTGGCCGTCCAGGAAGGCGCGACCCTCGTCCGCATTGGGACAGCGATTGTGGGACCTCGTCCTGATCGTTAAGGAGTCATATGTTTATTCTGGTACAGTTGATCAACATCATTTCACAGTTCATCATTTTGATGGTGATCGTCAAAGTGATCCTGTCCTACTTCATGGATCCCTACCATCCGATACGCCGGACGCTCGACAACCTGGTAGAGCCGATGTTGGCGCCCATTCGCAGGGTTGTTCCTTTGATAGGGATGTTCGATTTTAGCCCACTCATCCTCATCATTCTTGTGCAGATCTTGTCTTCTGTACTGATTTCATTCCTGAATACCCTGAGGTAGCTATGGCACAAAGAGATTACAAACTCCACAACGGCAAGAAAGGTGCGGCGATTGCCGTACGGGTGACTCCACGCGCTACTAAAAATCAGATTGTTGGCGCTTTACACGACGGTACCATCAAGATCCATATCGCGGCTGTACCCAATGAAGGGCAGGCGAACGAAGAATTGATTGAATTTTTAGCTAGCATTTTAGGTGTACCCAAAGACCATATTGAAGTCGTGGCCGGGGATACGGGCAGGGACAAGTTGATCTCGATCCTCGATATGGACTCGGAAACCCTGCACAAAAAGATCGTCGAAAATATCGAATAACAGATAAAAAACTGGCCGTTCGCGGCCAGTTTTTTGAATCTCTAAATTATGTCACTGCGAGGAACGAAGCAGTCCCCTGGTACGAATGAGGAGATTGCTTCGGGCGATCCTTCGACTGCACTCGACGAACACTCACTCCGCTCCCCAGTAGAACACTGGGACTTCGCAGGAAGCGCCCTCGCAATGACATTTTGAAATTAAGTGACCGGGCTGTACAACGCCCGGTAGATGGCGTAAATCTCGTAAATAAAGCGGATGTAGTCGCGCGTTTCCCGGAAGCGGACAACTTCCAGGAACAGGTCCGGGTCATTGGGGGCCAGCTCCTGCCAGGCGGAGGCGTTGCCCGGCCCGGCGTTGTAGGCCGCCAGGCTGGCATAGATATCTTCGCCCAACAGCCTCTGGTTGGAGGCCATGTACTCCGCTCCCAGGCGCACGCTGACGTTCGGGCGATACAGATCTTCGAGGTCGAAGGTCGGGGGCCATCTGATGGATTTGGCGACACTCGCGCCCGTACTGGGGACGATCTGCATCAGGCCGCGCGCGCCCGCGGTGGAGCGGATAAATCCCTCGAACAGGCTCTCCTGGCGCACCACGCTGAAAAGGAACAGCGGGTGCATGCCCTGCGCTTCTGCGTTGGGGATAATGAGTTCAGAGTAATACGTGCCGTAGCGGACGTGGTTGAAATAGGCCGGAGCATTCAAGGATGTGGAATGTTCATCCAGCCCTGCCAGGGTCAGGACTTGCCGGGCGGCAAAGATGGCCGAACGATATAAGCCGAGATCGAGCATGTAGTTGGCCAGGCGAAAGCTGTTTTCCGGGCTGACGCTGGCGGATTCGCGCAAAGCTTCGAACTCCAGGCGGGCCTCTTCGTACAGGCCCAGTTCCCAGAATTCCGTGCCGCGCACGATGCGCAGATCGCCGGCCAGCGGACCCAGCCCGTCCAGGTCGGTATCGGCCGGCAGGCCGAAGGTAACGCGCAGCCAGGAAGCGGCGTCGGCGCGTTCGGCATCCAGGTCGAGATTGATGTTATAGGTGGACGGCGCGCTAAAGGGCGCGCGGCCGATCAACAGCTCGCGGGCGCGTTCGCTATAATAGCCGCTCGGGTCGACGGACTGGGCTTGCTGCCAGGCAGCCGTTTTGGCAGCCTGGTCGCCCAGCTGTTCCTGAACCTTGCCGACCCACAGGTAGGCGCGCGCCTGTTCTTCCGGTTCTGCCGTGAGCAGCAGGCTGCGCTGGAAGATGGGCAGGGCCATGTGATAATCGCCGCGGCGGTACTGCACGATGCCTGCCAGGAAGAGCGCCAGCGAGGTCTGCGGGTTGTCGGGATATTCGTCAGCAACGCGCTGCCAGACTTGCCCCGCTTCTTCGAGGCGATTATCCCGCTCGAGGGTGCGGGCGGCGCTCATTAAATAGTCAACAGCCTCGGGCCGGGTGGGAGCCGCAGCCACAAAGTCCAGGTAGGTCTGTGCTCCGTTGCTGTATTCCCCGATATTAAACCATTGTATGAAGGCTTTGTCGCCCCAGGCTTCGGCCCAGCGCTCATGGTCGGGATAGTCTGCGATGAAACTGGTCAGCCCGGTAACCGCATCCTGAAATCTCTGCAGATCGCGCAGGGTGAGGGCGCGATAGTAGCGGGCCGTGCCATCGCTATCCAACCCGGCGGCAATGTGACGGTCGAAGGCAGCCAGCGCCACGTCATATTGACCCGCGAAGAAGTCCACCAGCCCGCGGTCCAGCTCGCTGACAAGCACATCTGCGTTCACCAGTTCCACCAGAGACAGGTAGGAGTGATAGGAAAGCGGGAAATTGCTGACGGCGTGCTGGAACTTCTGGTTCGCCAGGTCAACCTGGCCGAGTTCTTTGTGGGCCAGCCCGGCCAGGTAGTCCATCTGTGCCTTGACGTAGTCGTTATCCGAGCGGGCGAAGATGGCCTCGTAGATCGAAATAGCGGTGCCGAAATCGCCGGTCTTCGTGCGCACCTCGGCAGCCTTGATCTCCAATAAGAGCGGATCGTCGATCTGCGGTGCGGCGATGGCCGCGTTGTAGGCCTCCAGCGCCTCGACGAAACTGCCGTACTCGTAGAGGGCATCCCCGCGCAGTTCCTGGACGTAGGCATCTAGCACGCCCGGGCGCATCTCCAGGTAGATCTCGTAGTTGGCTACGGCTTCCAGAAAACGTTTTTGTTCGTGGTTGATTCTGCCCATCAGGAAATTGGCGTAAGGGATAAAGGCTGAATCGGGGAACTCGCTGAGGATCTGCTGCAGCGCAGCCAGGGCACTCGGGATGAGACCATCCGCGTATTCAGTACGCGCCAGCCCCCACAGCGCAGCCGCCTTGACCTGTTCACTGCTCCCGTCTCGATAGGCGGATTCGAACTCGATTCGCGCAATCTCGTAGTCCCCGTAAAAGAGGGCTTGCTCGCCCTCCTGGATGCGCGTCAGCGGCGGGACAGTCGGCACGGGCAGAGGCGTGGCCGTCCCGGTCGGCGGGGGCGGGGCAGCCGGCGTGGACGTGGCGGAGGGCGTAGCGGTCGGCCCGAGGGAGAGCGGCAGCCCGCTGCAGGCAGTGAGGGCGAGCGCCATCAGCAGCCCGAAGGCAGTGCGGAAATGCTTCATGGGGGTGCTTATACTGGTAAACAGGAGGCGTGTCAATGGGTGAGGGGTTTGCGGGGATGGGGATTAACCACAGAGATCACGAAGACCACATAGCTTTTTTGGGGGAGAAAGGAGTGGAGCTTGTTGTAAAGCGCGACTGCCAGGAAGACGCCGGAGAGGTTATAGCGCCAGTATAGGTTGAATATAGGATGAACGCATCAAAAACTGGTCACTAAAAGGCGTGTCGAATGGTGTGAAGGAAGGTTGCCAGATTAAGTTGTCGCATTTCTTTTTGCTTACAGTTAGCTTATGGGGCAAGAATTTGCTTATATACTTGTATATCAACTAATGTTACCACTAGCAAGGGGTTTAACCCGTGCACAAACAATTATCACTCAAGCTCACTCATAAGGTTGTCACAGAGTTCTATAAAGAAATTGAAAACTTGGGTCAACCAAACCTGTTTTACGAAGGCGCGGTTTCGCCAGCGTTTGCGAACCTGCTGAAACGCTGCGTATCGTAGTTCGGTTGGACGCTCTTGGAACAGCATATGCCCAAAGGCGGCAAAACCTATTTGCGGTTTGATGGCGCGTTATTGGATGAGTTCAAACTGGCGCATGTGGTTTGGAAAGCAAAAGACACGCGGGACGATTTGCCCGTCGAAGCGGCGAAAAAGTTCAAAGCGGGGTATCCAAGAACAATATCGTGTTCCAAAACCCGAAGCGGGCATTATGATCTGGTTATCTTGAACCTCGAATTTGTCAGCGCCCATGCAGCAGAAACGGTAAAAAATCGAAATTTTAGATTGGAACAAGACAAAAATGCCCTGCCGTTGCAGGCTGTTGTGGAATTTAAGTTGGATAATCTTGGTTGGAGCAACGGGAGAACAAAGGGCGTACAGGCGGAAATGGGCAAGTTGGTACTAAGCCAGGAAGATGTCGAGTTGAGATATCTGGTAGCGGTGATGCGATACAAGGCTCCCAACGATAACCGCTGGAAAAATATTGGCCGCAAGTGGAACAAACTGCACAGTAGCGGTGCGAGGCAAAAAGTCTCTTCGCAACTCGATGGATTTCCATAGAAAAAGAGTCACAAATAAACAAATTTGGGAACTGGCTTTCAACTGAGGATTGGAATAACAGGCGAGTCTAACGCCATGAACTTGGACGTTTTAAGATTATGCCATTCTTGTTGATCTGGTCGGGCAAAAGACTTTTGGCAAGTTCGAGGTGCCCCATACGCAAGGTTCTTGCAGAAACACTCCTGAGCGCCGACGAAAAGCGCCCAGGAGGAAAGATAGAAGTCACTTTTTTGTTTGGAAATAACTGTTGAATCGAACGAATTGGGCTGACCAAGTCGCTGTCGGCTGATATGAGAAAGGCAGTATCAAAGCGGTCCTGGAAGGCGTCTTTCATCAGTTGGACGGAAATGTTGACATCGGTCATTTTTTCATGGTGAGTTGTGTAAGTATGTCCACAATGTCGACAAGTAATGTTGTCTGAAAGAAAATGACCGAAGTACATAGACAAATTCGGAATTGTTTGTAAAGCTTCCAAAAATACCTGCTGACGAAGGCGTTTATCATCGGGGTACTTGACGATCGTAGTGAAATACTTTGTTTCCAAAATTACTTCGTTGGGTCTTAGAAATTGCTCTGCCAACTGCTGGAGATTAAGGCAGTAGAATCGTTTCCAGCCCCGCTCGCGCAGACCATAATAAAGGTTGTATCCGTCAATGTATGCGACGACTCTATCCATGATAAAATTCCTGCTATTAAGGGACAGCCCGCCTTTTCGGGCGGGCGTCGGCCTGAAGATGCTATCTCCAGGGGGGTATGTTTTGATTATACATCGGGTTTAGATTTTGTCAGTCATTAGCAATTGCGGAAAGACCGGTATGTTCCTGGCGCACTTAAAAGCATTCACGTCAGGGTTCCCGGATTTGGAGCAGGGCGATGAGGTCGTGGCTTAATAAGTGTCATCGGGACGGAATGACGCGGCGTGAGCCCGCCTTTTTGTGCACTACATCGATCGGCAGCACCGTTTTTTGGTATATTTCGTTGAGGATCTGCGCCACAGCCGTATAGATGGCGGAAAAGCCGCAAATGATCCCCTCGATGCCGGCAATTTGCTTGATCAGGGCGCTGCCGGTGGCGTCACCCACGGCCAGCAACACAAACAGGATGGTCAGGGAACCAAAGATGAATTGCAGGGCCCGGTTCAATTTGAGCGTGCCGATGAACATGCAGCCCTTGAACAGACCCCACATCAACAGGTAGGCAATCATCGCACCGTTCGAAGAGGCTTCAGCCCAACCCATCTTGGGCATCACCAGCAATCCGACCAGCGTCAGCCAGAAAAAGCCATAAGAAACAAAAAAGGGATTAAGTCTCGAAACTGGTTCCCTGACCATCTTCCTTACCTTTCCTCCCTGGGGATATTTGCAAGCAACAGCCCTCCATTTCCAATCTCAGGACAGGAATGGAGGGCTGTGAATAGACGGCTTGTAAAGGTTATTTGTTTTTCTTCTTTTCCTCTTTTAGCTTTTTCCTTTCCTTCTGGGTAAGTTTTGGTTTTTTCTTATTTTCTTTTTTACCTTTATCTTTACTGCCTTTGTCGCCCATCGCGTCCTCCTTAGAAATGGAATAAAAGGTGTCAGATGCTGAGGCCAAATGCCTGTCGAGCAGGTCTTTGGCCGGTCAGCTATTCAATATTATAGAACAAAATCTGCGCACAGGCTACCGTTTTAGCGGTGATTGCGCCCTGTATGGTCCGTGCACGGATACGGCCCGCGGGTCGGAAAGCTGGTATCCCCACGTAGGCGGCATGTTTTTTCCGGCGGGTGCGCGCGGTAGGGTTGATCTTCTCGCCGATACCCCCGTCCAGCGCCTTTTGTGGAAGTTCGGCGAAGACTTCTTCGTCTTACGGGCTTTCCTGCAATTGGTTTTTTCAATTTCTTTGACAATCCGCCTTTCCCGTGTTAAACTACGCCCGCTTGCATCGGCGCTCTCTAAGGAGAGCGCCGATTTGTGCCAGCTACGTGAGAAAGTGATCATGCGAACCGTTTTCTGGGATTACGAGACCGACGAATTCAAAATGATCGATCAGCGCCGCTTGCCGGGTGCGTTCGAGATCCTGGCCTATCGCGATCATAAATCGGTAGCACAGGCTATTACAGACATGGTGGTCCGCGGCGCTCCGGCGATTGGCGCGGCAGCAGGATTTGGCCTGGCCCTGGCAGCGCGCGAATCCGCCTCCACCTCGACCGCGGGCCTGCTGGCCGATTTAGAGGCCGCCTCCGCCGTTTTGAAAGCCGCCCGCCCAACCGCCGTCAACCTGGCATGGGCAGTAGATCGTATCATGCGGACTGTATCTCCCACTCCCTTTCAGCGAGAGGGTCGGGGTGAGGGTGAATCCCCAGCAGAAATTCGCCAGAAAGTCTTAGACGAAGCCCAGCGCATCGCCGACGAAGACGTCGAGATCAACAAGCGCATGGCCGAGCACGGCGCAACCCTGATCGAGGATGGCGACACCGTCATCCACCACTGCAATACCGGCGCGCTCGCTACTGTGGACTGGGGCACCGCCCTTGGCGTGATCCGTACCGCCTGGGAACAAGGTAAGAAGATCCACGTGCTGGTCGACGAGACCCGTCCGCGCTTGCAGGGCGCGCGATTGACCGCCTGGGAACTGGAGCAATATGGCATTCCCTACGATATTATTTCGGACAACACGGCCGGTCACTTCCTGAAAACTGGAGGAGCCCAGAAGTGCTTTGTCGGCTCCGACCGCACCGCCGCCAACGGCGATGTGGCGAATAAGATCGGCACCTATATGCTGGCGCTGGCCGCCCATGACAACGGTGTGCCTTTTTATCCGGTTGTCCCTACTTCCACAATAGACCTCTCCCTCGCCCATGGCGGGCTGATCCCCATCGAAGAACGCGATCCCGCGGAAGTTTTGGGCTTGCAATTCGAGGGGGAACGCGTTGCACCGGTCGAGGCCCAGGCGCGTAACATTGCATTCGATGTGACCCCGGCGCGGCTTGTCACAGCGATCGTGACAGAGAACGGGATTGTCTATCCGCCTTTTGACGTGAACCTGAAAAAGGTTGTTATGTCTTAATGCTGCAATGTTTCAGGGGAAAATGTTTTCAAATTTAGATTGAAAGACCGAATTGATTAAGGACAAGATCATTTATGCTTATTATGCGCTTGCTCCTGATGACTGGCAATTGATTATGCGTCTTGGAGATTTCTTCGAATTCAACCGGGTTGGATTGGGAGTGACCAATTCGGACCATGCCGGGATCGATTCCGAGCTGGTGGGTAGTTTCGATACCTTTGAAATTACCCGACCTTAACTTTGACAATCCATTCATCCCGTGTTAAACTACCCCCGCTCACACTGGCGCTCTCGCGAGAGGGCGCCTTTTCCTGCGCAAACCCTCTTGGAGGAAACCTGTGGACATTCTCCTCACCGGCTCTGTCGCCTACGATTACCTGATGACCTTCCCCGGCCTGTTCAGGGAGCATATTCTGCCCGAACGGCTCGAATCCATCAGCCTCTCATTCCTGGTCGAATCCATGTCACGCCAACGCGGAGGGATAGCTCCCAATATCGCATACAGCATGGCCCTGCTGGGCGCACATCCGCGCGTAATGGCGACGGTCGGCGAAGACTTCGAGGAATACCGCGCCTGGCTCGAAGCCAAAGGCGTGGACACCTCCCTGATGAAAGTCGTCCCCGGGGT
>Ga0105104_10004072_pt1 | contig 10242 bp, 12 predicted proteins | sample PPLLaktember2015_3_FD_87034 | JGI IMG/M metagenome (GOLD analysis project Ga0105104, IMG submission 87034) | Freshwater sediment microbial communities from Prairie Pothole Lake near Jamestown, North Dakota, USA - PPLs Lake P7 Core (6) Depth... | ecosystem: Environmental > Aquatic > Freshwater >... | reverse complement strand
TCACTTTGAAATAATCCTTGCGGACGCTGGCGAACAGCAGGTCAGGATTGGCAAACAGGTAGGCAAAAGCCATCAGTGCGAGGAATCCGAATGCTGAAAGGATCAGTCGCTGTGCATTGATCTTCTTTGACACAAACCCGGATATAAGATAGACCAACACCACCAGAAAGAAAAAAAAGCCAATACCCTTTATCCCGGCGGAATAGCCGCACATGACGGCAGCCAGGTAAAAATCTTTTCCAAAGTTCATTTGGTCCCGCTCAAGGAAGAAAATGATCAGCATGGCAAACAGGATAGCCAGCCCATCAGGGTGCCACCAGAAATTGTTCTTGATCACCGCGGGCAGAGTGAATAGAAAAACCATCAGGACAATCGCACGGTATCCCCTCAATCGGGTTTGAAGGAAAACCAGGATCCAGATGGACAGGATCATCGGCAGGATACTGACTATCTGGCGTAAAAGCAGCATGCCCAGCGCAGTATTGCCAAGCTCGTTGAGAGCTTTTAAGGGTAACAGCACAAGCGCGGATACGGCAAAGTAGGGATATCCATAAAAATAATATTTATAGAATATAAAATTTTTGATTGTGTCTTTGAGAGTTTCTGCCGGCCGGATCATGTTGAAAACATAAGGCAGCGGTACTGCCTCGTCCGGTTCGAAAACCCGCACCATCTCGATATTTTCGGAAGCTGAAATATTGGGCGGGATAAAAGCCAGAAAATAAATGATGCTGAGAACTATTAAAATAATCAGATTATTTTTCTGACTGCTGACCGAACCGTTTTTTGAATTCTTGTCGTTGCGCGAACGCCAATCTCTCATTTTTTCCCGGTTGGATAGGATACTCCCGATTCATCTACATTTTATAGCATTGTCACTCTCTGGCAAGTATATGGAACCGGTTTTTTTTAGCATTTTATACTTATACCTTGCGGGCGAAGTTTTCTTTAATTATGGTTTTCTCGCCATAATACACACGAATTGGCGGTATTGGTCAGTAAATGTTTGGGCCTGAACATTCTTGAATCCTATTTCAGCCAGCTGTTGAACGACTTCTTCGCTATCGTAAAGGTGGATATGTTTCGCGAAGGTTTTACTTTCAATCGAGTTTTTGCAGGTAAAACACAGCGCTGCCTGGCCTGCACGATCCAATACGCGGTAGATCTCCTTCAGCCCTATTTCAGCATCCTGCCAGTAAAAGATGGAATTGACGCTGCAGACCTTTGTAAAGTGACCATCCGCATATGGCAGGGACTCCACCGCGGCGCAGGTGAACTTAATCTTTCCTGCACTTGCTTTATTTCGGAACCGTTTTTCAGCCTGCCGGACAATTGCCGCTGAAACATCCACGCCTTCCAGCCTCCCTTCTGTAACAACTGCTGACATTCGGTCAAGCAGATACCCGCCGCCAAAGCCAACATCCAGCACGTGATCGTTGGGCTGCGGTTTTAGCAGTTCCATTACGCGCTCATTAAGTTCGGCGTTTCTCCGGTTCCATATGCCGCCGGCAACTCGCGCAAAAAATCCTGTCGGATGCCCAAGTTGGGAAGCGGAAAGTTTAGAGAATTTCATCTATTAATCTCCAATTTTGCCTTGGATGTTTCCAAATCATTTCCCTATAGTGATTTTTCACCTGATGATAATCAAGTTCAAAATCCAGCCTACTTAGGTATTTAGATTGTAAAATACTTTGATATTTTTTGCGATCTTCGGATCCGGTTTATTTGAGGATCAAACGTTTTCCCATCTCAGTTTGTGTGTGAAATGTTTATACTTAACATTGATAAATATTTCTCTTGGAGGGCATTATGGCAACCAACAAAGTTTTTCCCAACCCGGGCGATCTGCAGAGGTCAGCCCTGCTGATCATTGACGTCCAGCGCGAGCTGTTTGAAAAAAGCACGCAGGTCTATCAGGCTGATCAGTTGATCGCGAATATCCTTGAGCTTGTTGCCCGGGCTCATCAGGCGCAGATGCCGGTCGTTTTCATCCAGCATAACTCCAAGAATTACCTGGTCAAGGGCTCAGAGGGTTGGCTGCTTCACCCAAAGCTGACTCCCAAACCGGAGGACGGGCAGGTTTTCAAAGAGCACGGCAATGCCTTCGAGAAGACCAACCTGGGTGAATTGCTCACGGCGCACGGGGTTGGGCGGGTGGTGGCAGCCGGGCTGGTCACGCACGGCTGTGTCAAAAGCACCTGCCTGGGTGCCCTGGAGCTTGGCTATCAGGTTGTCCTGGCTGGTGATGCGCACAGCAGCTACAATGCCGACGCCGCAGCCGTGATTTCCAAATGGAATCAGCAGCTGTCCGCGCAGGGCGTTCAGGTCACGGACACGGCGCAGGTCAATTTCGCCTGAATAGGATATAAAATATTCCAAAACGATGTCAGAACAATTTGGCAGATTGCTGGTTATCCTCGGAGTGGTGTTGGCGGCGTGCGGCTTGCTCATCATGCTTTTCAGCCGCTTTGTCGATCTTAATCACCTGCCCGGCACCCTTAAGATAGAAAGCGGCAATTTCAGGTTGATCTTTCCCATCGCAGCTTCCATTGTGCTCAGCATCATCCTCACTGCCATCCTTAATATTGTTATCCGGTTTATCAATCGATAATTGATCCCCAACTCAACAACAAATTTCTTTCCTTTCAATAAAAGCGGGGAGGTTTATACGTTTCATATACAACCTACAGATCAATATCCATAAAAACAGGATGGTTTCTCAATTTGTGTTCTTAATAATACTGCCGGGATCGAGCTGTGAGGTACTGCGCAATCTCTGTGGTTCATATGTAAATTTATCTTTATGCCGATAATGCTTCATGGCTTAACAATAGTATTATTAATTCGGGGTCACCCTGAAAGACTTTATAGGATTCGTGTCATGGAGTTGATCTCATCAAGCTGGCATTTTCTTGTCCCTCCTGCTTGAAGCTAATAGATACCTTCGGTGGCAAAGTAATTAATTTATATGAAAGGAAGATAATAATTATGAAGCGCATGGCAGCATTAATTTATTCGATCATTTCCGCAGGTGTTGTTGCCTTCCAGTTCGCATTGGCTCTTGGTGCCCCTTGGGGTGCGTATGCGATGGGGGGGGCTTTTCCAGGCCGGTTTCCGCCCACGCTTCGCATCACGGCTCTCCTGCAGGCGGTTTTGCTTGGTGGAATGGTTTTGATTGTTTTAGCCCGGGCAGGGCTCATCTTGCCTGGTTGGTATAAACCATCGCGTTGGCTCGTCTGGTTGGTCGTGGCATTTGCTTTGCTAAGCCTTTTCCTTAATTTGATCACGCCCAGTGCGGATGAGCGGGCTCTTTGGGCACCAATTGCATTTCTCCTGCTGCTGACCAGCACTATAGTGGCACTCAGTGATCTTAAGATATCCGCTGTTCGATAATACGCTGGGTATATCGCTTCTTCCTATTTATACAGCATCATCCTGAGGCGATTCTGAATGAGGTCTTGCGTGTTTTCAGGAGCTGGTCTTACTGGCGGTTACTGTGCTTTTACCATAACTTCACTCACACTTAATTGATCTTCGTTTAAGCTCCTGAATTAATTTTACAAATTTCTGACATTCGCCCTTCGCGTCAATGCTGTAAGATAAACTCATGGCGAAAATGACTGATATTAAAAAAGAGCTGTCAGCAGAACAGCGCGCAGGATTGCTCTCCTCACTTAAAGCCAGATTTGAAAAAAATTTGATGCGTCATACAGGCATGGATTGGGCTAAAGTGCTGGCACGGCTGGAAGCGCACCCCGAAAAACTCTGGTCGCTCAACGAGATGGAAAGAACTGGCGGTGAGCCGGATTTGGTCGCAATGGATGCCAGGACAGGTGAATTCATTTTTAACGACTGCTACGCCGAAACTCCCGACGGTCGTAAAAATGTTTGCTATGACCAGGATGCTCGCTTGAAAAGGAAAGTCGCTCCGCCTGCGAACAGTGCGGAAGAAATGGCAGAGGCCATGGGCAGCGAACTCCTGAAAGAAGCCGAATACCGGGAATTGCAGACATTAGGTGAGTTTGACCTCAAAACGTCATGCTGGCTGAAAACGCCCGCCCCGGTCCGCAAGCTTGGCGGCGCGTTTTTTGGCGACCGCCGCTACAGCGCTGTTTTTGTCTATCACAACGGCGCAGATTCCTATTATGCAGCCCGGGGCTTCCGCACTTCGCTGAAGGTATAAATTCAACCCTGAGAAGCCTTCAGGTTGTCATCCGCCCTGAATAATGCACTTTGATTGAGTAAAGTAAGTCCACCTTTGCATCTTTGTATATAAAGGAAGGTGTATTATCAATTTAAATCTAATAATCACGTAAGGAGGAAGCCAATCCATGAGCAAGAACATAACTGAAATACTTGAAGCGGAACACCGAGTGATCGAGCAGGTGGTCAGCGCCGTGCGCGAATTGAACAGCGGTATCGAAGCGGGCCAGAAGGCGGATGTGGATTTTCTGCGCAAGGTCGTCGATTTCATGCGCGTTTACGCTGACAAATGCCATCATGGCAAAGAAGAAGAGCTGCTTTTCCCGGCACTTGGCAACCTGGGGGTGCCCATCGAAGGCTGCCCCCTGGGCGCACTGATGGGCGAGCACACCCGCGGCAGGTTCTTGGTGACCAACCTGGCTGAAGGCGTTGACCTGCTTGCCGCCGGTGATGAAAAAGGACTTGAGAAGATCAAAAAAGGTCTAACCGGTATTGTCAGCCTTTATCCCAACCACATCTGGAAAGAGGATTTCCTGCTTTTCCCTATGACCCACAAGGTCATGAGCCCTGACGCTATGAAGGACATGCTTCAGCCTTTTATGGACGTGGATGAGCGTATCGGGATAGACGCTCTTAAGAAGTATCGCGCTTTCGCGGAGGAAGTTTCAAAATAAGCGCTTCTCGTTGATCATGCTTTGCTGCGGGGAATTAATTTCCCTCAAATAAAGGTTTCCAAAAATAAAATAAATGGATCGCTTTCTGATTCGATAGCTGTGTTTTTATTCATTGTTCACTGAAGATAAAATCCAGCATTAATTTTGCGACTTTTTCATGCTGCTCGGTCAGGCTTATTGATGCAACCACGTCACCCTTTTGGGGGCCGTAGTCCCCAAATTGAGCGTGGCTTGCGCCTTCAATGGCACCAAAAACCGCATTTTTTGGCAAGAGGTACCTTGTGTCATTGAAGTTCTCGGTATTGGGAAAGTCGTTCGTTGTGCCAAAGATGGAAAGAACAGGTATATTGTTATCCGACAGGTTGGCAGAATTGGGCGGATAGGAATCCCAGAATGCGATCGCATCGATCTTTGCCGGGTTGTTCTCTGCAAATATTGCTGCGGCGGCTCCCCCCAGCGAATGCCCGGCCAGGAACCATCGAGATATGTTTGGGTATTCTTTAATAACTGAATTTGCGGCACCTGTATTCAAAATCGCCAGATTGAAAGGCATGGGGGTTACAACAACAAATACGCCTTTTTCTGCGATCATATGCAAGACCGGTGCATAGGCAGCTGGCTCTACCAAACCGCCCGGATAAAAAATCAATCCGATATTTGTATCTTCGTAAGGGTCAAAAACGATATATTTATCCTCTGTTACTGCAACACGATCTGTTGACTTCAATGCGGATATTGCGACTGTTTTTGCTGAATATGTTCCTGTTTTTGACCACAGCAACAACCCTAAATATCCAAGAACGAATATAGAGGCCAAAATAAAGATAATTATCTTTAATACTTTTTTTATTTTCATAAATGCTCCTCTGACCCGACCTGGAGCACTCATTGCGAATTGAACGTGCCCCAAGCAGTATCAGGAATAATACCATTTGAATACTTAAATAAATAATCTGTTTCATAAAAGCTCAATAAATGCAATCAGTTGAACAATTTTCAACACTATAATTGACAGCTACAGGGGCAGTCATAAATTAAAATTGATAAAGAATCTATCTCAGAGCGAAAATTGGAAAGGCAAATTTGACATATAAAGTAGTTTTTTTTACCAGAACTGGCACCTGTAAGCGGGTTGCTGAAAAGATATCTGAAGGGCTATCCTGTGAAGCCGTACAGATTTCAGATAACATGAATTGGAAAGGATTTTTGGGGTTCATTAAAGCCGGGTTCTATTCTTCAACAAACAGAAATGTGAAAATAGATATCCCTGAAAACTTGGTTAATGCAGTTGATGAATATATTGTTGTAGCGCCATTATGGGCTGGTGGATTAGCACCTGCCATCCGGGCGTTATTAAGCCAGCTTCCAACTGAAAAAGTGCACTTGGTTGTTACTTCAGATGGCAGCTATCTCAAAGATCGCTTGGGTTATAAAAGCGTATACGATATTTCAAAGAACAGCAATGATGAGGATTTGGTCATAAAGGGAATTGTAAACAATTTGCAAGCTGCCCACTTATAAGCGGGCGCTGTAGATTTTTTCCACAGTTTATTTTTATTTAGTAAGTCCGGGGATTTTTGGATCGGATGTCATGCCTGAATGATTTTCGGTCGTTGCATTAATTCTTTTATTATGCATATTGATGGCTGTTCCAGATCAATCCACCCTGACCTTTTTTTAGATAAAGGAACCTCATCCGCGTATTTTCCTGTCCTGCAAATTTACTTCCTCAACCGGGCGCAGGGGCAGCCGGCTGATCACGAATGCAGCCAGGGTGCTTGCCACCGATGCCAATCCATAAAACGCGATGTTGGGCAAAGCCAGCAGGTAGCTGCCAATCATAGGCCCGAGGATCAGCCCGCTGCTTTCCACCGCTGAATTCAAGCCCATCATTTCGCCTAACTCCTGCCGGCGAACCGATTTGCTCATCATGCCGTTCATCACATCCAGGCTGCAGGATGTGCCGAAGCTGACCATCGCATTTATCGCCATGAATTCCCATAAGCGGGTCGCAACCATCAGCCAGGCAAAAGCTGCCAGATAGATCATCAGCCCCAGGGTATAGGTTCTTCGATCTCTTAACCTGTTCAAAACCAGGGGGAATAGCGTGACGCGCCCCAGCAGGTTGATTGCGCCAATGGTCGTGAATACACCGCCAATCTGTGCGATAGACAGACCGAGCTGCCTGGTGATATAAAGCGTCATGGTGGTGCTGAAAATAAAATGCGCCAGAAAGACGAACAGGTTCTGTCCGAGCAGGATGGCGGGGTTGTGCTGCCGCAGCAACGCCAGGGAGAAGACTGGCTGCTTTACCTGTGCTGATGTTTTATCAACCGTACCGGGTAATGAAACCTGAACCTTGCTCTCTTTGAGTGTTAACAGGCTGATAATCAGGGCTGCCAGTGATAGCACCGCGCAGAATATGCCGATGAGTCCAAGACCATTTGTGGAAAGGATCGCCCCAAGGGCCGGGCCGACCAGGCCGCCGACGATCCAAGCGATTCCGATCTTGCTCATTTCATTGCTGCGTCGTTCGGGATGGACAATATCCCCCACAACGGTCAGAGTGACGAGGACACTCCGCGAAAAGACGCCGTCCACGATCCTCGCGATCAGCAGCATGGTGAGATTGGAGGATAATGCCAGTAAGATATATCCGGCAATAGCGCCGATACGGCAGATGATCAGGATTGGGCGGCGTCCATAGCGGTCCGATAACCGGCCCCAAATAATGCCGCTGAAAAAGCCGATGAACGCGTTAATGGATAAATAAAAACCGATCATGGGCAGCGAGGCGCCCAGATCCAACAGGAACCGGGGCAGATAAGGGAAGAGGATCGAAAACCCGATCACATCCAGGAAAGCACTGACCCAGATTTGGGCCAGCGGATCGGCTAACTTTTTTGTCACAATCGCTTTGATCGTCATTTTTTATATTAAAATAATGGACAGTTGTAGTATATTGATCATCAGAACATAATAATAGTTTTAATGATCGAAAAATGCAATAAGCAATCGTTCTTCATTGCATGATAATGGACAAAAAGAGGTTTTTGTATGGACAAAACCATTGATCGAAGGATCCGCAGGACCCGCAAACTCGTCCAGGACGCCTTGTTCGCACTGATGAAAGAAATTCCCTATCAGAGCATCCGCATTAGCCAGATCACCGAGCGCGCGGATATTTCGCGTTCTACGTTCTACTTGCATTACGAGACCAAGGACGACCTGCTCTTGAGCATCGTGGACGAGATCATTGATGAATACTTTCAGGCCATTGATGGTATCACCAATGACAGCGCTGAAAGTCCCGCTTTTCTGCTCTTTTCAAAATGGAAACAGAATCTTGAAAAGATGCGCCTGGTTCTGGACGCGGGCATGGAATTTCGCATTTACCAGCGCTTGAGGATCTTCAACAACCAGCGCAGCGCTGCATCCGATACGAGCAATCCGTTATTGAATGATTACATCCGCACCATGCTGGATGGTGCATCTTTTGCTTTGTTGATCCGCTGGACACGAGACAATGCTAAGGTGCCTGTGCGGCAGATGGACCAGCTGTTTAACGGGCTAAACATTTCCGAACTCTTTCAGTCGATGGAAAAGCAGCTCTCGGATTTTGGCAGTTAATCTATGACCCCGCATGCTTAAAATTAAATGATCGATTTCCCTTCCTCTTTAGAGGAGGCCATGGCGCGAGGCGCTTTTGACCTTGCGGTGCGTAGGGGAGGAGAAAAAGTAAGGCATGCTTACGCTCTTCGAGTCATACCTGGGAATAATTATGGTCTTCAATCCTATGAGCTTACAGCTGTTGCTTGCACCGCCAAACTTCCCATCATTGAGTAAAATTGCACCAATGCCTGCCAAGAAGGTCTTTCCATTCTCTGAGACAGCCAAAAGTATAATATTTTGGGTTCTCGTCGCCGGCTACACCTACATCCTGCCGAACTTCCGCATAATCTACGAAGCCATCCTTAACACGTATGGAGTTGAAGTCGTCGGCAAAGTACCGCTGGTCATCGTTGCTGCTTTTGGCGCGGCCTACGTTCTGGCAACCCTGCGTACAAGCAAGAGTTTAAAAAACCTGCTCTTTCTACTCCCCGCCGCGCTAATCGCTTATATCATCATGCGCCTGGAGCCGAACCCGAACAAGCATATCCATATCCCCCAGTATGTGGTCATGACCTGGCTTCTCCTGGCGGCGCTTTCCCGCGATTACAAAGGCAAAGGCCTTTTGCTCCTCATTTTCATCTGCGCCTCGCTGCTGGGCGTCGTGGACGAATTGGAGCAGGGCATCCACCCTGCCCGTTTCTACGGCTGGAGCGATATGCTTGTCAACAGCTCATCAGCTGTGATCGGCGTCCTGACCATCCTGGGGCTGAAACCGCAAAAAGAAGGCGATTGGTCCTGGACAGGCCATTTAAAAGAGCACAAGGTCCTTTTTGGAGTGGGCGCCTTCGGATTAGCCGGTGCGGGGCTCATGTGTTTTTTCCTTTTCCGGGTCCAGGCTGCTGAAATGTTCCGGGGCGTCTACCCGGTGTGGTTGTTGGTCTGGAATCTGGGTTATCTTATTCTGGCTGTCATATTGGTATGGATCAGCCTGCGCCGTCAGAAAACCATGCTTCCTTCAGCCGGGAACAAAACTGCGTTAGAGTCTTCCTCCGCCTCTCGAACCGCCCGCTTGTGGGTCTACCCGCTTCTGGCGATCCTTTTCTACATGCACGCCCTGCTGGTCTTTGTTTCGGTAACGGGTGCAGAATTTGGGTAAATCCGCGATTATATTTTTTAAACCCATTAATTGCGTTTAGAATTTTATGAATATCCCACAGTTTCATTTGGAAAGGAAACAACGATGAGAAGTCAATTTGGAAAGTTCATTCTCGGCTCACCCAAGCCGTTCGCCATGCCCATCGGGGTTTATGCCGGGCTTGAGATCACTGGAAGTTCGGTCAAGGATGCGGTCACAGACCCCCGCAAACAAGCTGACGCGGTTCTCGCTCTTCATGAACGGTTTAATACGCAGGTCATGCTTACAGCCATGGACCTGAGCGTTGAAGCCGAACTGTTCGGTGCCCTGATCCGTATGGAAGATGATGACATTCCAAATGTGATCGACAGGTTAGTGACCAATGAGCAGGAAGTTGATCAATTGAGATTGCCAAAAGCCGGGCAAGGGCGGACGGCGGTTCACCTGGAGGCATCCAGGCTGTTGACGGTCGAAGGAGCGGGCTGCCCTGTTCTGGGCGGGATTATCGGTCCTTTCTCACTGGCTGGGCGCCTTTATGGAGTGAAGGAAATTTTGCTGTTAACAATGACTGGCGCGGACCTGCTGGAAAAGCTGCTTCTCAAAACGACAGAATTTTTA
>Ga0105104_10004071_pt1 | contig 10244 bp, 9 predicted proteins | sample PPLLaktember2015_3_FD_87034 | JGI IMG/M metagenome (GOLD analysis project Ga0105104, IMG submission 87034) | Freshwater sediment microbial communities from Prairie Pothole Lake near Jamestown, North Dakota, USA - PPLs Lake P7 Core (6) Depth... | ecosystem: Environmental > Aquatic > Freshwater >... | reverse complement strand
TCAGTTGAAGTTGACAGGGATGACAAGACCTCGCCGGGATTTAAATTTGCAGAGACTGAGCTCGCAGGAATTCCACTGCGTATGGAGATCGGTCCCAAGGAGATGGAAGCAAAAGAAGTTGTCCTGGTGCGTCGGGACACTGGAGAAAAAATGAAGGTGCCGGCAACGGGACTTGTCGAGCGGATCCGGGGCCTGTGTGACGAGATACAGAACAACCTCTTTCATACTGCGCTTTTGAACAGAAAAAATCATACTCATATTCTTTCCACCTACAAGGATCTTGTAACCCTCATGGAAGGCGATGGCGGGTTCGTGGACACAGGTTGGTGCGGTGATCCTGCCTGCGAGGCTAAAATCAAGGAAGAGACAAAGGCCACAATAAGGAATATTCCACTAGGCCGTGAAGAACTAACGCACAAATCATGTATCTATTGCGGGAAAGACTCTTGCCATGATGTCATTATTGCAAAGGCATACTAGAATGACCTTTCGATGTTGTCTGCTTCTGGCTCTGGCTGTGTTTCTGGTGTTTTCGTGCGGTGAGGAGAATCTTGCTGCCCGTGGCACATGGTACCAGCTTGCGAACGGAAATGTAAATGAAGTCATGGTTCCATCAGTTCTGACTGACGTTGAAATGAAACCATGGCCTTTGCAGAACCGCATTTCGGATATTGTGATGTTTAACGGCAAACCGGCATGTCTGGTCAGCGGATTTGGCATCTTTATTGTCAGTGAAAATCCAAGCGAGAATCGTATTGTCGTGCATTATGACGAGGATATTTTTTCTGGTCGAACAGCTACAATGCTTCAGCCTCATTTTGATTCGGTGTTCTGTCACCTGTACAGGGATGCGGCTTTTGGCCTGGAGCCTGCAAAGACTCCTGGAAACAGGGAATTCTGTTTTGCCAAAGTGACTTTTGACCAGAGTGGGGAAACCGTGTTCCAGGTTTTTCCATCAACTGTCCAAATGGAGAATAAAGCATGGCAGGCTGTAGTCGCATTTCCCTTTGATGCACAGTCTGTTGCGCTGCAATTAAAGCTTTCTGAAAGGGACCGCACGCAATTCGCATACACGCTCTTTGATCTGGAAAAGGCAACAGATGAAATCAAGGATCACGATTGGTTTTTTTCCTGCTACAATGTGCAGGATACCCAAGGTGTGATCCCGGGAGACGGGATTCTCACCCAGCTTTTTTCCGAGATTATCGGGATTGTCGGTAATGAAAAACCAGTGACAATCCATCTTGTTGTTGAGGATCAAGAGACATGTGTCAAACGCCGTTATGGATACCAGTCTGGGGAAACAGCTGGAAAGCAGACTGAGTATATAAGCATACCAGTGGCAATCCAGGGTAGTGAGTATGTTGCCATGTTTCCAGACGGACTCATGATAACGGTCAGTACGGCCAAAAACCGTGAAATACATCGTGGTAGACTGCCTGAATTGCCAGAAGGCTGCATATATTCAGATTTTGTAATTGCTAATGACTTTTACGCTGTAGTTTGGGAACAAGTTGATTTCTACAAGGTCGGTAGTTCAGGTCTTTTTCTGACAGCCAGGAAAATCCTTCAATAACCTCAGTTTTTTAAAGACTCCCAATGGCAATTACCATGAAAATGTGATATAATTGTTTTGTCGTATGAAAAACCTTCTTTTTGTCATTTTAATATTCACAGGAATATCCGCTTTCGCGGTTCCCATTATTGACGCAGAAACCGGGCTGTTACTGCTGTTTATTAACGAGGACGAAAGCGCACCCAGCCCTGTGATAATGCAGGGACTCGGGCTTTCCTTTCCTTTTTTCCATGGAGAAGGCTTTTTCCTGGATTCTGGAATCTTTTTTACTGGTACACAGTACCAATATCTGAACGACAGGGCTTTCCCCGCTGATATAGAGCGTGCGGATACTGTTTGGGTATTCTTTATACAGCTTGATGCGAGAATCGGATATACAATTCCCGTATCAGAGGTCCTTTCCATTACGCTTTCTGTGGGTCCCGCACTTCTAATCCGGATTCCGCTTTTTGCCACTGATGATGGCGATCAATATATGGATGAAATGTCATCTTTCTTTTATTCCAGCCTGCGTTTTTTACTGGCGGAGGCACAGGCTGCATTCAGATGGAAATTGTCAAAAAGTGTCACTGTTGCTTTCAAACTGCGTGTTTTATATCCTGCAGACAATATTATTGAATTATTTGAGAGGTCTCTGTACAACGGGCTTCAGATACAGGGATTGATCTCACTTGAAATCCCGTTAGGCAGTGAAACTGCTCCTGCACAACCCTGACAGCTTCAAATGCAACGTCGCATATCCACGTCTGTTTGGGGATTCCCCTCGTATTGAATCAGGTATGCTGTAAGCCATGATGTCAAAACATCCAGAAGCGTTCCAACACAGACAAGCAAGGGTGCAATCTGGGCCAAATCCAGGTATTTGTCAGGGAGCATGCTCGGATGAATGTAGGTCAGGCAAACAAAGGCTAATGCCGCGTATGCACCCGTCTGGGGGAAAGGAAAAGTCAGCAGTCCTGAGAACATTCCGGCCACGATACTTGCACCGAAAATCCAGAAATATTCGTAGAAGGGAATCTCAGCACCGAATGTGACCTTGCGCAGGAGAACAAAAGAAACACTCACGACGAGTGCGGTCCCTGCCCGTGAGAAAACAGTGGCTAATGAAAATATAGGATTGTTTGTAGCGCGCGGTCCCATCAGATTTTCACGCGAGTGTTTGGTAAGCATGCCCAGTGAAAGATAGGGATCCCCGCTTAAAAACGCGGTGATTGCAGGTCCAAGCCCAGCATACATGATTTTGTAAGGATTTTTCTTTTTTGTGAGAAAAAACAGGATTAGCGGATAGACACCTGCAACGATAATAACAACATCTGCGATAAGGGTAATAAAGAGGGGCAGAAATGCTTCTGTTCCCTTGACGGTTTTAATTGAGAAAAATCTGGCTGCACCCACGGCAATCATGCCGATCCAGAAAATTTCCACAAACAGTGAATTGATATGATACATGGTTCTGGACATGCCATCTGCGAAGCTGATTACAGGACGTGTGAACTGTTTTTCATAGTCTACATTCAGTCCTATGAGCAGGGCCAGGACGATGATTGGGAACAGTGAGAATCCTGACTGGATCAGGATTGAAAACAGGTTGTCCGGGAAGATGTTATTCATAAAAAGTTCAGTGAGTGGAATTGCTGGAATGGTGAGGTCGCCAGCACCTGGTATTTTCTGTGTGGGCAGAAGAATTCCGCTAATTGTGCCTATTGCAGACAACAGTACTGTTGACAGCAGAAGATAAAAGAAGCATTTCTTGAAAAGTGCGAGGAGTTTTCTTTCCGCCCGCAGTTCCCATATGGAAATGATAAGCGAGAAAAACACAAGCGGAAAAATAGCATATTTCCCTATATTGATTACAATCTGCGCGATCTGGCCCAGGATTATCCCTGTGTCCGCGCTTTCTGGCAGGAAAAACGCTATGATAAAACCAATAACTGCTCCAAGCAACAGTTTTACCCAAATTTTCATGATAATTGCTCCCTGGTAAAATGCAGGAACCTGAAGTACCTGCCATGGTTATCTGTATACTGGAATACCTCGATTTTGTATAGGGGGATTGAGTTTCAGGAGATATAGTGTGGATAAAATTGATTTCTATTACTGGGAGCGTTCCTCGATTTCACGTATTTTATCCCGTATGCGGGCTGCTTCTTCGTAATTTTCCGCTTCAACCGCTTTTTCCAAATTTACTTTAAGTTCCTCTATCTGGGTTTCCTTCTCTGTCTGTTCAAAATTATATTGGGCAGCTTCCTGTACAATATTGACGGATATACCCGCTTTGTCTACAACCAGCTCGTCAATGTATAACGGGCATTTGACCCGGACGGCAATTGCAATGCAGTCAGAGGGCCTTGAATCTATACTGATATCAGTCCCGTTCTGGTTTAAGATGAGACGGGCAAAAAACGTGTCATCCTTAAGCTCTGTAATTTCAATGCGGGTTATTTCTGTGTTCAGATGCTTGAGGGTTGAAATCAGAAGATCGTGTGTGAGAGGCCTTGGGATTGATATGCTCCCCAATCCAATGAGGATCGCCTGGGCCTCTGCCTGACCTATAAAAATTGGCACTGCCACATCTGAACCAACGGGTCTGATTAGTACAGCGCTGCCATGTTCGGCCTTTGCCACGGTCCATACTTCAGCTGGAACAAGCATTAGAGGATCCTTTTATTTGTACTTTGAAGATAATTAATCACAGCTTGAATGTCTACAAAACCCATGTCAACGGCTATTTCTCCAAACAGTCTGGGATCTCCGTTTTTTTGGCGTTTCAAAACCGCGCTTACCTGATCCTGAGCCATGGCGCCAATTCGCATCAATCCTTCCCCTATTTTTTCTTCAATAACCTCATTACTTCCCATATTTTTTCCTCGTTTCCATTCATGCATTGAAAATGCCATTCCTGATTCTCCCTCAATAATATGACAAAAAAGCCAGGTTTTCAAATATTTGGGGCAAATATTTTGTCACTTGCAACGCATGTGTTTTTCCTCTATAACTATTCGGGTATTAGAATACGCAAAAAAGCGAGGTGCAAACCATATGAATAATGAACGCAGGGTCGTTGTGACCGGAATTGGAACTGTAAATCCGCTTGGAAAGAGTGTAAAGGAGACCTGGGAAAAGGTTCGGGTTGGTAAGAGCGGCATTTCCAATATTACTAAATTCGATGCATCCAATTTTTCTTCAAAGGTAGCAGGTGAAGTCACGGATTTTGACTACAAAGCATTATATTCCGAGGAAAATGCAAAGACAGCAAAGAGACTTGAATCGTTTGTGCACTACGCAGAGGCAGGTCTCCAGGAGGCTCTTGGCCAGTCCAGGCTCGAAATAGCAAAAGAACCAGAACGGGTTGGTATCTGCATAGGAAGCGGTATTGGCGGAATACATTCACAGCTGGAAAACTCAGAAGCACTGATCACCAAGGGGAACAGGAGGGTGAGCCCGTTTTTCATACCAGCAACAATAGGGAATATCGCCTCGGGGTTCTTGAGCATTGTGCATGGAATCATGGGGCCCAACCTGAGCATGCAGACCGCGTGCGCCACGGCCAACCATTCAATTGGTACAGCGCTCATGCTTATCAAGTACAATATGGCAGACGCCATGATCGCAGGAGGTACAGAAGGCACAATCATGCCCCTGTCTTTTGCCGGATTTTGCAATATGCACGCGCTTTCAACACATTTCAACGATGAGCCGACTCGTTCGTCCAGGCCCTTTGACAAGGACAGGGACGGATTTATCATGAGCGAGGGTTCCGGAATCTTGGTCTTGGAGGAGTACGAGCATGCGAAGAAGCGCGGTGCTGATATTCTCTGTGAGGTGCTTGCGGTTGGAATGTCTGGCGACGCGTATGATCTGACCAGTCCCGAGCCTGAAGGCAAGGGCGCCATACAGTCCATGCGCCAGGCCTTGAAACTCGCTGGACTTACCGGAAAAGATATAAACTATGTAAACGCCCACGGGACTTCAACTATAGTAGGTGATGTTGCCGAGTGTAAGGCCATAGCAGAGATTCTCGAAGGCAATACTGAAAATATATGCGTGGGGTCCACCAAGTCATTTCATGGACATCTACTTGGCGCAACAGCGGGGCTGGAGGCCATCCTGTGTATAAAGGTCATGGAAGAAGGTCTTGTACCACCGAATATCAATATTGACAATCTGGATCCTGGAATCACCCTGACTTGTATCAACAGGGAACCTTTAAAAATGGCCGTCAATGTGGCGCTATCCAATTCATTCGGTTTTGGCGGGCATAACTCTTCTCTGCTTTTAAAAAAGCTGTAACAGGTCTGCCAGCTTTGGGACACCAAACTCTGCTTTACAGACAGTAAACATTCTGCTATAAATTTTCTATGAAGAAATTATTGGTGCTCCTGTCCTGTTTCTGCCTTTTATTTTCCTGTAATGAAAAAGATGAATTTGATAAAACAGTCCTGGATTCCCAGGGCGAGGTCATGGACAGGGAAGAAAAGTATATCCAGGCAATTGATGAATACGCTTTCCAGGGGATCCAGTTTGACTTCGGAAAAACGCGCAGTGAAATTCAGGCCAGGCTCGGGACACCAGTAAAGGTCGTTGAAAGTGAGGTCCAGAACATCCACAATCCGGAGCAGAAGGACAAACTGTACATGCTCTATTATGAGGGCCTTTACATCCAGCTCTATCATGTCGTTGAAAACGGCAAGGAGCTGATCATATCCGTTGAAATATCAAGTGACACCTACAAGATCAAGTACGGAATTTCTATTGGAACGCCTTTGTCAGATGTGAAGAAGATTCTTGGGGAGCCAGATTCAGGTACCGAAGATACTCTCCGCTATAATGCCAGCGAGTTCGTTATGGGCATTGTGGATTTTTCGCTCAAAAATGAAAAGGTGGCGGCGATCCGCTGGACATTTCTCCTGAATTGATCGCTGTTTATTTTTTGCCTGTCGCCTTTTCCATAACCGTCTGATACCCGTAATGCATCATGAGATGATCCAGAATGACGAGAGCTGTATAATTTTCTGCAACGGGCCATATCCTCGCAACAATGGTGGGGTCTCGACGGGTAATTGCTTCAAGGTTTTTGTTTTGAAGTGTGTATTTGTCTATGGTGTGCTGCGGCAGTGCGATGGTTGGAGTTGGTTTGATAGTCAGTTTGACAATGATATCCTGGCCAGTGGATAATCCGCCAGTGATGCCTCCAGCCTGATTGGAATCAAAAAACACCTTGCCCTTTTCCGAATGCATCTGGTCATTGCTCTGTATCCCTGTCATGTCCTTGACCCCGAAACCTGCGCCAATTTCCACTCCCTTGACTGCACCAATGCCAAGCATTCTCCCCAATTCCGCGTCAAGCTTGTCAAAAACGGGTTCCCCGAGCCCGACAGGCGCTCCGCATACACGGACTTCAACAACGCCGCCGGACGAGTCTCCCTTTGCGCTGATTTTAAGCGCGGCGTCTGTCATGGCTTTGGCCGCTTCTACATCAGGACAGTTCAACACTGGATGAACACCATATTTTTCACGGATCTGCGCGGAATCAAATTTGGGTGATTTGGCACGGATCCCGTCTATTTCATTTTCTATTTCCGCAAATATCCTCATTTTTTCAAGAAAACGCATATCTTCTGTTATTCTATTTTTTTCATATACTTCCTGATAAAATGGGTCATGATCACAGCGCATATGTTTATAAGCTGTACACTTCTTCATGGCCGACTCTGAGTCTGTCTCTGACATTCGCACGCCAGCCGCTTCACGGACAAAGGCAAAGACTTCAATACCGCATCTTTTAAGAATATTCTTGGCTACAGATCCTGCAGCCACGATGGTGGAGGTGTACCTGCCAGAGAAAATACCTGCTCCTATTGAGTCATCCGCGGGACCATACTTTTTAAATGAAGCATATGAAGCATGACCAGGTCTTGGAGTCCTGTTGGTGTCCTGGTATTGCTTGATGTGTACAAAGTGTCTGTCCAGGTTTGGGATAAGAATGCACAGGGGTGTGCCGTTTGTATGATTTTTGTTTCCTGCATTTTCAACCGTATCAGCGGCATTGACTCCGGTATAGATCACAGGAAGGTCTGGTTCTTTCCTGGGTGATGACAATTCATCTGCACCAGGTTTGCGCAAAAGAAGATCTGCGTAAATCTCTTTTTCAGTCAATAGAATCCCCGCAGGTACTCCCTGGAGCGTCGCGGAAAGTCCCTCCTGATAGGAACCTCCCGATATTGTTGTCTGGAAGAGTCTGCCGAGGTGACATCCGTACATTGCGGGTACTCCTTGTTGATTTTCAACAACCTACTGGCTGGATGTAAAATTGTCAAGGTAGTTGTCCCAATGCCTTTTTATGCGAAGTTTGGTGCAATGGGACAACTACGGAGTTTCGTTGCTTTTATCAGTGTAATGAAGGAATGCAACGAAACTCCAGTGTTTCATTTTTTTCTGATCAGGAAGAGCGAGGCGTCATCCGCGAGATTACCGTTGTATTTTTTAAGATCGCCACTCGTTGCATGCTCGCGAACAGTGTCCATGATAGTTATCATGATTTCATCAAGGGATTTTGTGGCATTTCCCGCAAGGATCTCTGCAAGCCTGGAAAGGCCAAACTGGGTGCCATACTGGTTCTTGGATTCTATAATGCCATCTGTGTACAGGAGCAGGACATCGCCCTCATCCATGGTAAAGGTTCCTGCTGATGTCTTTGAGGCAATGTGTTCAGATATGCCCATAAACGCAGTACGGTTCGCGAGCTCCGGGAGTTCCCTTGTACTGTTTTGATTCTTCTGATAAAGGATTGCAATAACATGGCTTCCAGCATGCGTGATTGTGTTGTTTTCTGCATAAAAATAATTTTGTGTCATGAACTTGTCGCTGCCTATCCTGTCCCTGTTAATCCCGCACAGAATCTTGTTGACAAGGTCGTAAATCTCATATGGTTCAAGCTGGCGACCAACAGAATTGGATGTGGCAATGGCTGTTTGAAAGGCGGTCAGCTGGATCAGAGCCGTTATTCCAGCAGGAAGGCCATGACCGCTGACATCGCCAATGCCGAAATACGCCCCTTTTTCAACAGGATAGCAGTCATAGGCATCTCCGCCCACTTCTGAAGCAGTAACCATGGAGGCTCTGCATTCGTAGCCAGGTATCTGGATTGTCCCAGGGACAATGGAGGTCTGTATTGTTTTAGCTATTTCCATTTCACCCTGCAGACGGTTTCGCTCATGCTGAATGGCCTTTCCTTCAATGATGGCAAAGACAACTTTCAGGTTTTCCGTCAGGGTCAGGCATGCGTTTTCCTCCTCCGGGAATAAGCGGTCAAAGGAATCCTTGAATATGACAATTATACCACGCAGTATGCTGCGATCGAAGATGGGGTAGAGGGCAATAAGTCTCTGGAGGCCGCGCATATCCTCTGGCATTTCCATGAGAATTACGGGTGCCTGCTTTTCAACCAGGTCCTTCACAAGCATATCTCCGCTATTGGCAAGTCTCTCTCTGGGTGTCTGGTTGATTGCCGCAAGATCAAACGGAGTCTTCAGGATGAACTCGTTAATTTGTTCCTGTTTTTTCAAATGTTTGAGCACATCCGTTCTGTTTATGGGGATGCAGTAGCCATAGATATACCTGCTGGATGCAACAGAAAGGAAATTACCTTTTCTTGAATATATTATTGCACCAGAAATACCGTATTCTTTCACGGTCTGGTGTGCGTTTGCACGCTCTATTTCATCTTCGAGCATATTGCGGATAATTGTGAAATCTTCCTCATTGGTGCTGCTTATTACCCTGCCTATAAGTTCATTTTTGAGGTTAAGAGTGTCCTCCAGTTTCAGGATACGCCTGTCAAGATTCTGGGTTCGTTGAAAGAAGTACTCGCCAGTCACGCGGACTAAAATGCCGATGTTGCATAAAATAAATGCCGGAAAAAAGATCGGGTTGAAAAAACCGCTTAGAAAAAAGTGGATGAAAAAGAAAACAAACATGAAAATTGCAATTTTTGAAAGAAGCGAATTTTCGCGGATGACTCCTTCCTGAAATCTGAATATCCGCTTGTTGACTGTAAACAGTATAATTGCCTGGATGAATGAAAAGACAATAAAGACAATGGTGGTGAGTATGTGAAAATCTTCCCATCCAAGGAGCCCTTTTTCCTGCAGTTCTGTCAATGCATCAGAACTGTAAAGTCCGCTTGAAGTTACAAGGGATCCGTCAAATGAATTTCTGAAAAGAAACAGAATCACGGCAAGTATGGCAAGAAAAGAGAGTATTGCATAGGAAATGATGAAACTCCTGAGCCTGGGGGCAAACTCGCCCTCGAAAAAACTCTTTGTAATTCTCTGGCAGTGAATCGAGAACTCAACGAAAAAATTTGCGACAAGATAAAGGATGGTGAAAATTGTGTACAGCATGAACGAGCTTTCCTGTGGAAATTCTTCTGGCAGGAAAGCGGACAGGGTAAAGAGAATTCCGGTGAAAAAAAGCATAATGATTGACATGATAAGGTATTTGGGCCGTTTTCCGAATTGAGAGCGTTCGCCTATGTCCTTCCAGAGAATGAAGGCAACTGTGAGGACGGGAATGAAACTTACAAGATGTATTACGATGAAAATGTTCATCATTCCCTCCTAAAAAGCGAACGGGTTTTAGAGTTCTGTATCTTTATTTTCCTCTGCTT
>Ga0105104_10004070_pt1 | contig 10245 bp, 16 predicted proteins | sample PPLLaktember2015_3_FD_87034 | JGI IMG/M metagenome (GOLD analysis project Ga0105104, IMG submission 87034) | Freshwater sediment microbial communities from Prairie Pothole Lake near Jamestown, North Dakota, USA - PPLs Lake P7 Core (6) Depth... | ecosystem: Environmental > Aquatic > Freshwater >... | reverse complement strand
CCACCTCGTGCCGTCGCTGGGAGCCGTGGCGCTCCCGGCCCTCGGACGGCGTGACGTCGAGTTGTACAAGGCCGGGCGCTCCGGCGCTGGTGCCGGCGCGAAGACCATCAACAATGAGCTGACCGTGCTCCGGCTCGCGCTCAAGACCGCGGTGGAGTGGGACATCCTCACACACGCACCCCGGGTGTCTCCGCTCCGGGTGGCGGTGCCAGAGTTCGATTTCTTCGACATGCTCGAAAGCGAGCGGCTCATCGCAGCGGCCGGCGACCATCGGTGCATGGTGATCGTCGGGCTCGACACCGGGCTGCGCCGCGGCGAGCTCATGGCGCTCCGGTGGTCGGACGTCGATCTCAAGGCTCGTGCGCTCCGTGTCCGCGTCTCCATCTGGAGAGGGCACGAGACGGCGCCGAAGTCTGGCAAGGGGCGCACGGTGCCGCTCACGAGCCGCGCCGTCGAGGCGCTCCGGGCTCACCGCCACATCCGGGGCGTGCGGGTCTTCTGCTCCGCGGACGGCATGCCGCTCAAGGCCGACGCGATGCAGTCGATCATGGACAGGGCAACGGCACGCGCCGGGCTCCGCGGCGCAGGGTGGCATGTGCTCCGGCACTCGTTCGCGAGCCACCTCGTCCAGAGGGGCGCGCCGCTCAGGGCGGTACAGGAATTGCTCGGTCACTCGAACATTCAGACGACGATGCGATACGCCCACCTGGCACCGGCGACCCTGCGGTCAGCCATCGACGCGCTTGAAGTGGGCACTCAGTGGGCACAAGGTGCCCGCACGAATGGTAAGTAGGCGGGATCACGCGGTACCTGCCGGGCAGGTGTCCCGGCGACGAGGGTTCTCGGAAGTGCGCGACGGCACTCGGCTTTCCGACAAACCTCCCGTGATTTCGCCTTGATGTAGTCGCAGACGGATTGCCACCGAGTGCGTCCGAGTCCGTGGCGTGCTGCCGATAGCCGCCGGATTTGGGCACCAGGTGGGCACTTGGTGGGCACCGAGCGCCGGAGGTGTGTCGTGGTGTGGAGCAAGGCCGATGCGAAGGCGTACCGAAGGCGCCACTACGAAGAGCACCGCGCGGAGTACATCGAACGGGCCAAGCGATCGACCCAGGAAGCCAGAATCAGGATTCGCGAGTTCATCAACGAGTACAAGCTGCACCACCCGTGCGTCGACTGCGGCGAGGGCGATCCGGATCTGCTTGAGTTCCACCACGTCGGAACGAAGTCCGCAGCTGTTGCCAATCTCGCGAGGCGTGTTGTCTCGGTCGCGCGAGTCGCGGAAGAGATCGGGAAGTGCATCACGCTCTGCGCGAACTGCCACCGCAAGAGGCACGCAATCGAGCGCAGTGAGCACGGCTGGGTGTCGCCGCCGAAGCTCGGCGACGAGCGGCAGGCTGAGTTGTTCGAGGAGACCTAGAAACCACCCGCCCGGGGTGTACCGCGGGGTGTACCGAATGCCCCGCGCAGAGGAGGGTTGCATGTCCGGGGTGACTCACACGTTCGAGGGCGAGCTCGTCGAGCTCGACGGCGATGCGGCCCGCCTCGCCATCGACGTCGGCGACGTCGCGATGGTCCTGGTGCCGATGTCCATCGAGGGCATGCGCACCATCGGCGCCAGCCTGTACGAGCGGGTCCGCGTCGTCATCACGGTCGAGCGCGCCGCCGACGAGAAGTGCGACGCGATGCGGGACGCCGTGGCCCACCTCGCCCGCCGCCTGACCGACATTGCCGGCGACGACTGGCGCGCGGCTGACGGCTCCGACGACTGGATCGTGGTGCCGCCGATCGGCGAGTGCCACGGCGACGGCAACTGCCCGGACTGCTCGGTTCCTCCGAGCGAGTGCGACGCAGGAGCCGCCCCCGCGAACGAGGGAGGTGTGTCGTGAGCGAGGACTATCCGATCCTGCACATCAGCTACATGGTGCCCGACTCGGGCGGCGCCCATCGGTACAGGACGGCCACCGACGAGGAGGTAGCGCAACACCCGATCGTGCGTGCCGCCATCGAGCGCGCTGAGAGCGCCGAGGCCACTGTTGTTGATCGCAACGCCGAGATCGTCCGGTTACTAGAAGTCGAGGCGTTGTGGTCGAAGGCTTGCGACGTGGCGCGTAGGTACTGCCCGGTTCCCGTCGGTCGGAGCCACTTCGACCCTGGTATCCCGTTGCTGGCGAAGCGCACCGCCGCAGCCGAGGCCGACCGGGACGCCTGGAAGGAGCGGGCCGAGCGGGCGAGGGCGTGGATAGTCTACGCCGCATCGTGCGGCGACTGGCTCAATCCACCGGGTGCCGCCCTCTCCGACGACCCACCGGAGGTGATGCGATGACCCGCGACTTCAACCCGTTCGCCCCGTTCAATGAGCTCCCCGCCGACATCCGGCGAGACATCGAGACGGAGCGTGGCTTGGCTCGCCCCACCTCCCGCCCCATCGATACCGCGCTCGCGCTCCAGGCGCAGGCAGAGCAGGAGGGCATCTCCTGGCCCGCCTGGCTACCTCCGCAGCTCCTCTGCTCGCTCCGGGACGCCGAGCAGGTGGCCGTGGGCTGTATCGACATCGGCACGGCGCAGCACGATCCAGTGCTCTCGGGCTCCGGCGAGGCGCTACGGGACGCGCTCCTGGCGCTGGCCTCTGCGCTCGAGGCGCAGGCGCCGGGCAGGATCGGGCACGCGCTGATCGCGGTGCACGGGCTCACGGAGAACTGCCGGGCTGTGGTGGGGAGGACGTCATGAAGGACCCAATCTGGACTGCCATCGAGGTGTTCATCACCACCATCGGCGCCGCCATCGCCGTCGGCGTCTGCCGGCTGCTGATCGCGGTGACGGAGTGGGTGTGGCCATGATCGATCTCCGACTCGGGCGCTGGCAGGACGCGCTGGCGGACGTCGAGTGCGACTCCTGCGTGATGGACCCGCCATACAGCGAGAGGACGCACCGCGCGAACGACGCCGTCGCATCGCTCAAGGGACACCACGCCATCAACTACTCCCCCCTCTCCGACGCCGACGCCGTCGCCCTCGTTGAGCACTGGGCACCACGGACGCGCGGCTGGATCTGCGTCCTCACCGATCACCTCCTCGCGCCGGTGTTCAGCCGGGCGCTCGAGGACGCTGGCCGCTACGTCTTCAGCCCACTCGCGTGCGTGGACCCAGGATCGCGCGTGCGCCTCGCCGGAGACGGGCCGAGCCAGTGGGCCTGCTGGCTCATCGTCTCGCGTCCCAGAGCGAAGGAGTGGGCACGGTGGGGCACGCTTCGGGGCGCCTATGTCCGAGGCTCGCGGCCAGCGGAGCGACTCGCAATCACCGGCGGCAAGCCGCTCTGGCTCATGCAGGACATCATCAGCGACTACACCCGCCCCGGCGACGTGGTTGTTGACCCCTTCGCGGGCTCCGGCACCACCGCGATCGCCTGCCACCGGCTCGGGCGATCGTGCATCACGAGCGAGCAGGACCCCGCTACGCACGCGATGGCGCGGGCGAGGATCGATCGCGAGCTGGCGCAGCTCGGACTGCCGGGAATGGAGGTGGGGGTGTGACGCTCAAGGCACCAATGCCCTGGTTCGGCGGGAAGCGCACGATCGCGGCGCTCGTCTGGGAGCGCCTCGGCCGCCCGAAGCAGTACATCGAGCCCTTCTGCGGTTCGGCCGCAGTGCTCCTTGCGGCACCCGAGCCCGCGAGCCTCGAGGTGATCGGCGACCTCAACGGCTTCGTGGCGAACTTCTGGCGCGCGACGAAGTACCAGCCCGAGGCTGTCGCCGCTGAAGCCGACTACCCCGTTTCCCACATCGACCTCGGCGCGCGGCATCGCTGGCTCATGGGCGAGCGCGCCCGCGTCGGAGAGGCGCTGCAAGACCCGCTGTGGCCCGGCGACGCCCGAGTGGCGGGTTGGTGGCTCTGGGGGCAGTGATGCTGGATCGGCTCTGGCTGGTGCGAGTGGGACGGCCAGGTCCCCCACGCCAGCGACGCCGGGATGGGCGATCTGTGGACGTCAGGGGGGCGCACGGCATGGGTGTGGCTGCGCCGGCTCGCCGACAGGCTCGAGCGCGTGCGGATCGTTCACGGCTCGTGGGATCGCTGCCTCAATCACCACTACGGCGACACCGACGCCGCGGTGTTTCTCGATCCGCCCTATCGTGGCTTCGAGGATCTCTACGGCAAGGTGGGCGCCGTCGCCGACGAAGTAGAAGCATGGGCGCGCGAGAACGCCGGGCTTCGCGTTGCGCTCTGCGGGCACGCTGGCGACTACCCATCGCTCGCGGCGTGGGAGATCGTCAACTGGTCGCGCGGGAGGCTCACCTACTCCGGCGGCAAGACAACGGAGCTCGAGGCCGTGTGGTTCTCGCCGGCATGCCTCCGGCCCGTGGAGACGCCGCAAGGCGACCTCTTCGCCGAGGCCACCCCATGAAGGCCGCTCCCCCTCCCCCGCCTCCCGAGATCCCCTGCCCGTGCGGCCTCCCCGCTCCGCGCGTAGTCGTCGGCTGCGGCGTAGACCTCCACCACTGCGCGTGCGGCGCCTGGCTCGATCGCTGGTGGTGCTGTGGCGCCGTCTCGGAGCGCGGGGAGGATGCGGGATACAGGAGCGCAGGGATCTGCCCTGGGTGCGGACGTAGCCGGTGGCGGGAGAGCCCGGCACGGATGGTGCTCGCGGGTGGCGTGCGACTCGAGGACATGGCGGCTCGCGCGAGAGCCGAGGATGCGGAGTCAGAGGAGGAGACGTGTGGCTAGAAAGGGATGTCGGAGTCGTCGAAGCTACCCGACGTGCTAGGCGCGACGGCCGGCACCTCCGACGCCTCGATGCCGATGAGTGCCGCGATGTCCGGGAGCTGCGCTCCGCGAATCTCGAGGAGCTCCTCGGGCGTCAGCTCGTGATCCGGGAGCACGTTGTACTTCGTGTCCGTCGATCCCTTCGCTCCGCTGCGAGTCACCTCGAACGCCCACTTTTCCGGCGAGAACTTCTTGACCGCCGCCAGTGCGGAAGTCTGCCCGCTCTTGGGCATGTCCCAAACCTTGACGCTGCGGCTCAACATGTCGTAGACCGCGATCGCCGCGCGCATCGACGGCTTCGCCGAGGCCCTCGGCCCGTGGGCGGCGGCGCTGTACTCCTCGTAGCCCTCTCCCGTCCACAGCACGTAGTGAATCACGGGCTCGCCGAGGAACGCGACGAGCGCGTGATCCCCATCGTCTGCCAGCCGCATGTACGCGCCGCTGGCCCCACTGTCACTCTGAACCCTCTTCTTCGCCAACGTATCCCAAACCATCAGAACCTCCATGCTGCACTCGGCAGCGATGCGCCAGTGCGTAGCTTGAAGCGTGCCAAGAACGAACAGAAGAGAGGAAGTAAATGAAACTGAGAATCGGAGAACGTCTCTTCGCGAGCAAGAACGATGCGACGGCGGCCGTTCGCAAGGTGCTCCATGGATACAGCCCGGGCCAGACCATTGGAGCCGCGGACGAAGCCTTCATGCTTGACGTCTTCGAGCGTCATCCGGAGTGGTCGCTGAAAAAAGGCGCCGGGGTGGCTTCGATTGAGGTGGAGCAGAACCTTGGCTCACGAGGTTTTTGGATCACGAGGGTGGACGGTTCTCGCACCGACATCAGCTTTGTAAAGTGCCTGACGAGGCCGACGCACGAGCACGACGTGCGAGCTGCTTTTCGCGCCGAAGTCAGGCCGCAAATCCAGGCGTTCAGGCACGCAAGACTTGCGGCCGATGCCCGTTGCGAAGTGACGGGGGAGCCGCTCACCCCAGAAAACACGCACGTTGACCACGCGCCTCCGACGTTCGACGAGATCGTCGCTTCTTTTATGGCCTTCAGGTGCTGGGACAACATCAAGGTGAACGAGACAGTAGACGGCAGCACGGAGACACTTCTGGATAATCTGGAACTGGCGGCTTTGTGGCAACGCTACCACCGCGAACACGCGAATCTGAGGCTCGTCACGAAGCGGGCGAATCTCAGTATTCTGCGGAAGAAGTAGTCTGACCCGGCACGATCGTTGCTGTGTGTTGACGGACCAGCTTTGCAGGATGGTGGGTGATGGAATCGGTGGGTGAGAAGCTTTTCTGTCGAACATGTCAGGCCGACGTCGAACCGCTCGTGGAGTTGCTCGAACCGAGGCCGGGCGGGCACTATGCGAAGGCGATCTGCTCGTGCTGCCACTCATACCTGAAGTTCCTACCGAAGCCGATTGAGGAGGCCGGGATCTCGCGCCGGAAGCACGAAAAGAGGAGCCGCGCCGACATCAGCCTTTGCGCCGTCGTTCGAGCCAATGCCACGCGCTGCGCCTACTGCGGACGCAAAGCGCAGAACTATGAGGCGCACCACTCCTGGGCGCTTGAGGACGGTGGGCCACAGGCCGACTCGTCAAACGTCGTCGCGCTCTGTCACGAGTGCCACGGCCTCGCGAACTGGCGACAGAAGCAGGAGCGTGAGCGCGCGGTGCGGGATTCCATTGCCGCGCCGGAGGAATGCGGAGAATGACCACCATCCTTCAAGCCGCCCTCGCCTACGCAGCCCGCGGCTGGCTCGTCCACCCGATCAACCCGGACACCAAGCGCCCATGGTGCAACTGGCGGCACGGCGACGGACACCCCGAGAAGTTCAGCCTGCCCACCGTTCCCCTGGCCGACGATCCGTGGTGGGAGACATGGGCGAACCTGCCGAGCACCACCGACGAACGAACGATCCGAGCGTGGTGGATCGCGAAGCCAGGAGCCGGGGTCGGAGTGCAGACCGGGCGACAGAGCGGGATCGTCGTCATCGATCAGGACGTCGATGCGGGCAAGGGCATCGACGGCGGCCCCGGCCTCGCCCGACTCGAGGCGCGCTGCGGTGTGCTCCCAGCGACCGTGGAGGCGAGGACGCCTCGCGGCGGGCGGCACCTCTATTTCAAGTTTCCCGTCGCATGGCGCAAGGTGAAGACCACCGCGAAGATCGGCGACGAGATCGGCGTCGATGTCCGCGGCGACGGTGGGCAGGTTCCGGCCCCGCCGACGCTCCGAGGTGCCGGGGCCTATTCCTGGGTACCAGGGCGGGCGCCCACGGAGATCGCCCTCGCCGAACTGCCCGACCGCTGGCGCGAGGTGCTCGAGGAGCCCGCTCAACCACCGGCCCCGCCTCGCCGCTCCGGGTACGTCGGCATCAGCCCGGGCGAGGGAACACACCCCTGGGTCCGGGCGATGGTCGAGGCCACCCTCGCGGACCTCGCGGCCGAGCCCCAGGGTGGGCAATCCGTGCGCCTCTTCTGGACCGCCCGGCGACACGCAGAGTTCGAGCGGTGGATCGACGGACCCATCGAGGCCGGGCTCGTGGACGCCGCCAAGGCTAACGGGTTGTGGGAGGCGAAGGGGGAGCGGCACTGCATGGGCGTCATCCGAAGCGGCATGGAGAAGGGCCGGGCGCACCCCCTCGACCCCCCGGAGCCAGCGCCACAGGTGGACTTGAGCGAGTGGCCGAGGAGCCCGGCGAAGGCGCCGGTGCCTACGGAGGGCACCCGGTTCCCTTTTCCAGGAAACGACCTCGAGAACGCTGAACGCTTCGTTCGCGAACACGGGGAGATGCTTCGTTACGTCTATCCCTGGGACGCCTGGCCAGCCTGGGACGGAAGGCGATGGAACCGGGACGTCCCTCACGTCGTAGAGGGCCTAGCCGCGCAGACCACGAGAGACATGCTGCGCGAAGCAGTAGCGATCTCGAACGACGACGAACGAAAGCGCGCGCTCAAGCACGCCAGCTCTACCCACGCAAACGGGAAACGAAAGGCGATGATCGAGAGCGCCCAGCACATGCTGTTCGCCGAGCCCTCGGACTTCGATTCGAGCCCCTGGCTCTTGAACGTCACGAACGGAATCCTCGACCTCCGAACCGGAGAGCTCGGGCCACACCGCCCAGATGCGATGCTGGCGAGGCTGGCAGACGTCGCTTACCACGAGGACGCAAAGGCTCCGACTTGGCTCGGGTTCCTGGACCGAGTGCTAGACCACGACACCGAACTGATCGCGTTCGTCCAGAGGGCGATAGGCTACACACTCACCGGCTCTCGCCGAGAGCAGTGCATGTTCCTCATGATCGGCGCCACCGGGTGTAACGGGAAGTCCGTCTTCATCAAGGTTCTCTCATCGATCCTCGGCGACTACCACTCCGACATCGCGTTCAAGACGCTGCTCTTCGACTCGAAGGGGCACGGGAAAGACCCGGAGCTCGCGGAGCTGGACGGACCGCGCCTGGTGACGGCGGCAGAGCCCAACCCAGGCGAGCGGCTGGATGAGTCCTTGATCAAGCGACTGACCGGCGGCGACCCCATCACGGCGGCGAGAAAGTACGAACGGCCCGTGACCTTCGACCCGGTCTGCAAACTCTGGGTGGCGTGCAACGCACCCCCTCGGCTCATGACCGGCGGCAACGCGATGAGGCGTCGGCTCTCGGTGATCCCGTTTGACGTGACGATCCCTCCGGAGGAGCAGGACGAGGACCTCTCATCGAAGCTTCTTGCAGAGCGAGATGGAATTCTTGCGTGGGCAGTCGAGGGTTGTCTCTCGTGGCAAGAGAGCGGACTGAGAATGCCGGAGCGGGTGACGGAAGCGAGGGACAACTACATCGAAGACAGCGATCCGATCTCCGAGTGGCTCGCCACGTTGACTCGGAGGCAGGGTGACAAGGCTTCGATGAAGATCGTCTACAACTCATACAAGCAACACGTCGAGGCGGCGGGCCACCATCCGAAGGACGCGAAGGCCCTCGCCGACCTCCTCCGAGAGCACGGTTACGGCATCCAACGGAGCCACGGAATGAGGTGGCTCATGGACGTCTCCGCACCCGAAATTTCAAACCCAGACCGATTCCAGGAGGACTTCGCAAGTGGCCGAGAATATTGAGTGGGTGTCGCTGGGTGCCGGTTTCCCCAACTTATTATATTTTTTTTTCATGGAGACTTCCGGGGAAGAGGCACCCTGCGGCACCCGGCACCCGAAAACCGACCCCGGAAACGGTGCCTCATGAGCCCCTGGAACCCGACCCGAAACAGGAAGCCCGTTCGCTGCTCGACGTGCCGCGTCATGATCGCCCCTGGCGACGGACTGGTGTGGAGGTGCGGCGGAGCGAGCACCGGGCTCTGCCGCGAGCATGGACATCTCCCAAGGGGTGGCTGGCACTGCCACTGCGCGGACGAACGCGCGTGCTGGAAGCGGGCGCGAGAGCGACACAACGCAGCCAGAAAGCGACGAGCGGAAGTGAGCGAACTGCGAGAGACACACTCGGACGGGGAACAGGTCGATCTCTTCACTGGACACGAGGAGCCATGACTACCTTCGCCCACGCGCGTGAGCCAGTCGTCTACTCAATCGCAGAGGCCATCGAAGCGGCGTGGCACGGCCGCGAGGTGACGCTCTCCTGCGCCACCGACGAGGACGTGCAGCGGAGCAAGCGCCTCCTGCGCGATCGGCTCGGCTCGCAGGCCGATCTGGTACGGGTTGTGCTCGGAAGCGAGGGACCATGACAGACATCGAAAAGAACTGCGACAACTGTAAGCACACCGACGTCAACGGCATCGATGAGCCATGCGTAGACTGTGACGCATACGGGGCCAGCGTTCCCGAGAAATGGGAGCCGCAGGAGGCAGTCGCCCCGGCCGACGAGCCCGCCCTCGTCGCCGAGATCGTTCGCCGCGCGCTGGCCGGCGAGCTTTCCCCGGCCGCGCTCGACGTGCTCTGCGCGCTCTTCAGCGGCGAGGACGAGGAGGGGGAGGAGCCATGATCGCCGTCGTCGATACCGAAACCACCGGCCTCTCGCCGCGCACGCACGAAGTGATTGACGTGCATGTGCTGCTCGTCACGGACGACCTCGCCGTCATCGTCGGCGAGGCCGGTGGACGCTCGCCGCTCCTGCGCCCAGAGGCCGCGACGCCGGAGGCTCTCGCCGTCAACCGCTACGACGCCGAGGAGTGGGCACGCACCGAGAGGCCGCTCGCGGAAATCCTGCCGGCGGTGCTGGCGCTGATCGGCTGCGCCGATACGTGGCTGGGATCGAACCCCGGCTTTGACGTGGGCTTCGTCGCGGCGGCTGCCCGCACCGCCGGAGTCGTGCGCTCGGACTGGCTCCCGGCGAGTGGCACGCTGATCGACACTGCGGCCACGGCGCGCCGACTGGACGTGCATGGAGCGGGGCGCAGGCCGCATAGCCTCGACGCGCTCTGCGAGCTCTTCGAGATCGACTCCGACGGGGCGCACTCGGCGAGGGCCGACTGCCTGCGGACGCT
>Ga0105104_10004069_pt1 | contig 10245 bp, 7 predicted proteins | sample PPLLaktember2015_3_FD_87034 | JGI IMG/M metagenome (GOLD analysis project Ga0105104, IMG submission 87034) | Freshwater sediment microbial communities from Prairie Pothole Lake near Jamestown, North Dakota, USA - PPLs Lake P7 Core (6) Depth... | ecosystem: Environmental > Aquatic > Freshwater >... | reverse complement strand
CCGATGACCGGCGAAGGGGTGAAGTGGAAGGGGAAACCGACTACAGCCCCCTGAATTTGAATTTAACTCGAATATTAGTCTTAACTTAGCGGCATTCTTGACTGTCTCCTTTTTTGTCTCACGGAGCTCACAGGGGGCATGGAGAGAAGAGAAGCAACGGGTTACGAAGATTATCCCGCGGCGGCTTCCTTAATGGTCAACCACACTGTGTGTGGTTTTATTGCAGTGCCGCCCGTCACGGACGGGTTTTATTATTGCAGTGCGAAGTTTCGCGGTATGGTCTGACTCCCTTAATATCTGAAAATCTATCTATATTAAATAACCAAAAGTTTTGCGGGGGTCCAGGGGGCGGTTTTACAAAAAAGCCCCCTGGTTATATTCGGACATTAACGGCTTTTTCGGTAATAATTTCAAGCTCGTTTTCTTCGCGGGTGAAAGCTTCGATTTTTTCTTTGGAGACTTCCACATCAATATTCATTTTATTAAACAGTGGATCGAGGTTTTCGCGGATGTCGGGGAGGTGTTCGGTGAAGAAGTCCTTAATATATTGGTCGCGGACGAAGAAGGTGAGGGTGAGGTTTTTTTTCAAATAGAAGAAATCCGACCGGACTTGCCCGATTTTGTTCATATCCAGGAGGAGTGAAATCTTGTATTCGTCGGGGGAGTCTTTTTTTCGTTTTTTATTATAGAAAACCTTGAGTTCTGCGGATTCTTCGCCTTTGATGGGGACGGTAAAAGAAAAAACCTGGACCGGGTTTTGGTTCGACTCGTTTTGAACGGCGCGGTTTTGTTGGTTATTAATATTGGTGAGTAGTTCATCGACAGCGGAGCGAATGGTTTCGATGGTTTTTTGGTCGGTGAGGCGGGACATTGCTTTTTCATTGTCGAGAAATTCTTTGAGTTGGAGTAAGTTGGGTTTCAGGTCTTTTTCGATAATGGATTTAATTTCCGGCATTTGGTGGGGTTCGAGTGGATCGGAGAGGCGGGAGGAGGTTTCTGTGAGTTTTTGGAGGGTGTCGGCGATTTTTTTTTCGAAGAAGATGCCGGAGTCTTCGATGAGGGATTTCAGGCGGGGGACCAGTTTGAGGGCGTTTTCGCCGATGTCGAGGGGTTCGATGTGGGATTTGAGGAGGGAGAGCAGGTCGTGGATTTTGGAAGGGAGTGAGGGAGAAGAATCGGGTCCGGTGGAGGGTTGGGGGAGTTTGGAGAGTAGGTTTTCGATATTTTGGGTGAGTTGAGCGATATTTTCCGCATTTTTCAAACTTTGTAAGGCAGGAGTTGTGGAGTTTGTGGGGGCGGCTTTTTGGGGGAGGAGGTCGAGGGTTTGGGCCAGGTCGTCGGGAGCCTGGGATGCCGTTCGGTTACTTTCTTGCAGTGCGGATTTTTCGATGGTTTCCCGCAGGTTTTGGATGGCTTTTGCGATTCCCGGGGTTTTGTGGAGTTCTTTATCCTGGGAAGTGATGAAGGGATCGGCGAAAATATCGGACAATAGTTTCAAGTAGGGTTTCAATTCGTTTTGGGTGAAAGCATTGAGTTCTTGGAACCTCTGGGAGTTTTTCAATTGGGTGATATGGTTGAGCATATCGGTGAGGTTCCGGGTAATTTCCTGGATCATTTTACCTGGGGCCAGGCCGGATTTTTCGATCAGGTTTTTGAGGGTGTTGGTTTGGTTTAGGAGGTTATTGCTGGTTTCAGCGGTGTGGAGGTCGGTTTGGATATCCTGGAAAATGGTATGGATTTCTTTGGGGAGGTCGAGTTGGCCGGCGGAGACCTGTAATTTGGTTTGGAGGAGGCGCAGGGCGGTTTTAATATTTTCGTAGATCACCTGGACGTTTTCGTTGGGGTTGGTGGGCTCCGGGGGAGGCGTGGGAGTTTCCGGGCCTTGGAGGATTTTCAGGGCCGTGTTTCGGATTTCGCGCATCAGTTGGTTCCAATCTTTATTGGAGGTTTCCGGGAGTTCTTTGATCTCGGTTTGGATGTTTTGTTGGAGTTTTTCTACATGCTGCAGGGTTTGGCGGATTTTTTCCTGTGAGGGGCTGTCGGGGGTGAGCTTGGCGATTTCGGAACGGAGTTGTTCTCTTAAAAGCGAAAGATTGGGGTCGATTTCGCGTTCGATGATTTGGCGGAGTTGGGGTAAATCTTTAAGGGTTTCGAGTTTGGCGATTTTTTGAGCCGCTTCGTCCAGTTCTTTTAAGGCTTTTTCTATGGTTTTGTTGTCCGGTAGGTCGAGTTTTTCTACCGCGGCTTTTAGTTCTTGGGTTTGCCGGGCGATATTTTCTTTTATTTCGGTGAAACGGGTTTGGGCTTCGGTATTAATGCGCAGTTCGCGGACTGCTTTGGAGAGGGCTTCGAGGTTTTCCGACAGGTGCGATGACGGAGAAGTCGTTTCAGCCGGGATGCGGTGCAGCACGATTTCCGTTTGTTCCATGAGGTTTTGGAGGTCTCTCCGGGTGGGAGGGGGGATTTCCCGGGCTTGGGGGCTGCTGAGAAGTTCTTTAACCTCTTTGATATTTTGTTGGGTGGTTTCTATGGAATTTTTAACCGGTTCCCGCGGGGTTGTATCGGGAGGGGGAGGTTGATCGGAACGAGCGTTTCGATCGGTTCGATCGGTACGCTCATTGGTTTGAGCTTCCGTGTTTTGGATCAAACGTTGGAAGCGTGCGAGTTCCGGGGATTCTTCGAGGTCTTTTAAAGCGATGGAGAAAGTATCCAGGTTTTTTTCCATTTCAATTGCCATCCTACCGCTTGCGATTTCTTTTCCTGTTCCGGGTTCGGGTTCGGGGCGGGGAGGAGGGGGCAAACGGCGCAGGGCGTCGTCGATTTGTGTTCGAACGGTTTCGACGTGTTGTGCGACTTCTTTGAGTGCGGTATTTTGGGGGCTTTGGGGGGCGGTATTTTCTGCACGGTGTTCGATGGCCTGGCTCAAACGGTCGAGGAGGGGGTTCAATTCCTCTTTAACTATTTTTTGAAATTCCGGTGCCTGGTGCCGGGAGTCCAGTTTCTCGATTTTTTCCAGGGTGCGGGCGATCTTTTCCATGATGGCATCGATCTCTTTTTTATTGGGTAAATCCAGTTTCTCAACGGCTTTTTGAAGGTTCTCGACTTGTTTGGCGATATCTTCTTTGACTTCGCGGAATTGCGTTTCGGTTTCCAGTTGCTGCCGGAGGTCCCGCAGCGCTTTCGACAGGGCTTCCATTTTTTCAGCGGCTTCGGGTGAAGGGATTTCCCTGGGCATCTTGCGAATAACCAATTCCGTGCGTTCCAATAAATCGTTGATTTCTTTTTTGATTTGAGGGGGTAATTCCAGGGCTTGGGGGCTGCCGAGAAGTTCTTTAACCTGGCGGATATCTTCCTGGGTTCGCCGGGCCTGTTCCGAATCCTGTCCCGGTTCTTGTGTCGGTTTTGTTTTCGGTTCGATCATTTCAGCCGCAGTGCGGGGCGAGGTTTCATTATCAAAAATTTGGGGAGGTGTAGGAACCGCGTCCATCCGTGATGGATTGTGAAGGGGTTCCGGCGAGCGTGCGGTTCCCGGGGAATCGGTGGGGATGTGGGAACGGTTAAAAACGGGGATGTCGAGGATGAGGTCCAGGGCTTTTTCAACGGCTTTGAAAACCTGGGGCAAATCGGTCGCTGTGGATTCGGGGGAATCCGGGGTTGTGATGGGGGGTTGAAGGTTTTGCCGGATTTCGCTGCGAAAGGTTTCGATGCGTTGGGACAATTCGGTGATGGCTTTGTAACGTTCGCTGCCTTTGAGGAGGAGTTCGGCGCGGTTATCCAGGCCGGCTTTTAATTGGTCGAGGTTGGGTAAAATTTCATCGGAGACGATTTCGCGGAGTTCCTGGAGTTGTTTGGGGGAGTTGAGTTTCCCGATTTTTTCAGCCGCTTCATTCAATTTATCGACGATTTCGCGCAGTTCGTTTTTTTCCGGGATGTTTAATTTTTCAATGGTTTTGTCGATTTCAGCGATTTGGTTGACGATGTTATCGCGTATTTTTTGGAAATCCATGTTGGAATCCAAAGCGGAGTGGAGGTCGCGAATGGTGGAAGCCAGGTTTTCCAGTTTGAGAGGTAGGTCCGGGGCGCCGGTATCTTGTAATTTTCGAATGGTGTTGGCTGCGTTTTTGAGCAGGGTTTCCGCCCGGTTTTTCTCATCCCCCGGGGCCGCCTCTTTCGTGGGGGTTGATTCCAGTTGTTCTTTGACTTTGATCAATTCCCGGCTGATTTCTTCTTGCAGGTCGGAGACCCGTCGGCCTTGTTTTTGACTGGTGGAAGACGCTTCCGGGTTATACAAGTCGGGGTTCTCGATATCCATCATGGAGCGGAGGACTTCGCCCAAACGGTCCTGTAAAGGATCGGCGCTTTTAATGGATTGTTGGGCCTGGCTGTCGGGGGGTGTCTGTTTCGATTCAGGAGTTTTGCCCGGTTCGACGGATTCCACTTTTAAGCGGAGTTGTTTGCCTTTTTCTACTACCACCAGGTGGACCACGTCGCCTTCTTTCACGGGGATTTTGAGTTCGACGTCGGCCTGGAACTTCCCGAAATCCAGCGAAACCTTCCCGTCTTTTCGAACTTCCAGTACTTTGGCTTCCAGCTTATCGCCGGGTTTGAGGTTAGGGGAGTCGCGGAGGAGTTTTTCGACTTCCGGGGAGCGGGTCAGTATGATAGAAGTAAGGTTAGTCATAAACCAGGCCTTTTAAAAAATTAATTTACCGGTAAATAAGTTATAATACAATATTATACCGTAAAGAAAATCGGAATAAAATCCTTTTTTCTTGAATTCTCTTTTTTGCCCTGATGGAACCGTTAGCAGTAAAAAAATTTCCTGTGAAAATTCAAACCAAACGAAAAATTGTCATTGTGATATTGATTTTTATGTTTTCTTGCGGTAATATAAAATCAATTTTATTTAAAATGGAGTTAGTTAAAATGACTGAAAAAGAGAAACGCTTTGCTGAAAAAGCAAAAGCCTGGTATTCTAGCAAGGAGGGACAGGAGTCTCTAAAAAAAGCTGTGGAGAAAGCAATGGAAAATAACAAGAAATTCAAAATGCGCCGCCAGATCGACCCTGAAACATTGAGACGACCTTTTACCATTTAACCAACCGAACATTCTGAAAAATTTCTATAATTCTTCACTTTAACTATTGACATCTAATTCTAAAAGCTTATAATTCATACGCAACAAATTTGTTGCGCAACAATTTTGTTGCGCATAAAAAATTTAACCGGAGGCGAAAATGCCGGAACCTGTAATTGGAACACCCCCACGAGGGGTTTAAAAGTCAAAAAAGAAATCAAAGACACTATTATGGAGATGATTGGCGTACCCATTCCATACTTCTTGAATGTTTTATTAACGGCAATACTCGATAGAATTAAAGTCCAGAAATGCAAAGTGACTCCCCAATTGGTAAAAGAGGCATTCGAAGAAGATTTGTTAGGGGGGTCTACTTCTGCTGTTTTCCTCCATTACCGGACGAGAATAGAACAATACTCATATTATACCGATATAGAGGCCAGGGCTGCAAAAATTATCCTGGGGAAATTATCTTGTTCCGATAAACCGATAAAAAGAGACACTCTTTACCAGGACTTCTTAAAAACAGGCAATTTTGCTCCCGGTTTACAAGCCCGCGAAGATTTTATGCGGTTGATGAATAAACTGGACAACGATTTCTACCTGGTTGCAGATGACGACCATTATACATTTTACAGCCGGGTACTCAAAATGTGGTGGAAAACCAATTACGGGTGGTATTGAGGAAACGGCTGAAAATATATGTTTATGGAGAAAAATATGCAGCATCGATTCGAAGAGAGGGGCGATATATCCCATAAGCTAAGGATTTTCAGACCACACCGTACTCCACCCCAAGAACTTGAAAAAACCCTGGTTGGCCGCGACCCGCTTTTAAACGAAATCCTTGAAAAACTGGAAAACTGGGAAACCGGGAAATCACGGCAGCATTATCTCTTCATTGGACCACGGGGTATTGGTAAGACAAACCTTATAAACCTGATCGACTACAGGATCGGGAAGAATCCTCATCTTAATAAAAAATGGTATACGGTTTCTTTTTCTGAAGATTCTTATGGAATTACCAGGGTTACCGATATCCTAATCGAAGCCTTGCATGTTCTTTCAAATAAAACACAAGATAAAAACATTACCTCAGTCTATGAAAATGTCAAATACGACGATAATGAAAAGAGAGTGACCGACCTTGCATTGGATGCCTTCAGGCAATTTCATCTAAAAAACCGATGCGGCATTTTGTTTATGCTGGAAAACATGAACAGGGTCCTTGAAAATCGATTCAAGCAAAAAGACGAAATCCACTTGTTGAGGAAAATCCTGATCGAGGAGGAGTGGATCGTTTTTATTATTACCTCTCCCACATATTTAAATGCGGTTACCCGGCCGGAAGAACCCTTGTTCGAGTTTTTCAAGGTTAAATTCCTGGAAGAATTAACGCCCCAAGAGCAGCAGGAGATGCTTTACAAAATAGCATTGTTGGAAGAAAACACCGACTTCATTGAGAATTATTTGAATAAATTAAGGCCGCAATTGCATGCGCTCTATCATTTCACCGGGGGCAATCCGCGCTTAACGGTTATGCTGTATGATCTTGTCGCTCATAAACATCTCATGGATGTTAAAACGGAACTGGACAGCCTTCTCGATAAATTGACACCATTTTACCAGGACCGGATGAAAGAAATCGGCGAGCAGGAAGCCAAACTCCTGGAAAAAATGGCATTAATGGAAGAGGGCTGCACACCCACAGAATTGGCAAAAGAGCTGCGTTCCGAACAGAATATCGTCCGGGCTCTTCTAACACGGATGGAACGCTCCGGTTATGTGCGAAGAGAACAACGGCGTTTAAAAAGTACGGTTTATATTATCCCCGAACGTTTCTTCCGGATCTGGCATCAAATGAATCATTCCCGTGCCGCAAGGGGAAGGATTCAGTATCTAATCGAGTTTTTCACTTCCTGGTATGCAGAACCTGAAGAAAGAGAGCAGGTATGGAATGAATTGATGGATGCTTTACAGGAGCATCTATACGAAAACAACGAAGAAAAAACCGATGAAATCAACGAATATATGCAGTACATCGAAGCAATTTCCATAGGTGCGGCAACCGCCCTGGGTCGAATCGGTTCCGAACTGGCTGTTCAGCCTCTTATCGACCATTTAAAAAACGAATCGCAAAATGTTCGAATAAGTTCGATGATCGCCTTAGGAAAAATTGCTCAAAAAAAGCCCTTCCAAAACATCGACCTGGTGATTCGATTCCTGGTAAAACTGAGGATCGACGCATCCTATGAATCAAGAATATTGGAGGCATTAAGAAATTTGATCGACTCTGCATTTCGTTTGGGGGATATCGAAACCATCGCCGCATCCATCGATCATATCAAACACGGAGTTCAAAGCGGGGAAGAATTTTTAAAGCCTTACGCCATCGCATTGAATTTCATTAAATCCGGGCGGGATATTTCAATTATCGAACGGCAGCAGCCGGAAATGCGCGAAGCAGTGCTACTTCTGGTGGACGCTTTCGATAATAATAATAAAGTACCCGAAGAAAACGATTCCCCAGGGGAATAATCATCCGTTAAACTTTTTGGCTGTCTTTCAAAATCCTTAGGCGTCAAGATAAATGTATTTTAAATTACCCGGTTAATTCAGTTTTTAATGAAGGTATGTAAACCCAGAGATTAAAACAAAAAAGGGGACACGCAAGAAAACTGCCATCCGGCTTTGTCAAACATGGGGACGATATTTAATAGCAAGAATCATGCCAAAATGAGTCGTGGTCAGCCCTGAGAGCCCCGTTATCAAACCTCAAAACGTCATCGTTCCATCAAAAAATGTCACGGTTCTATAAAAAAAACAAAAATCGAAGAAAAAAACGTTGGAACCGACTTTTTCTACCCTGGGCTCAAACTGCGGGACCGCGCCTTAGAAACAGCGAACTGCACCATCGGGAACCGAAGCTCCGATGTCGCTGCTCTGCGCACAATAAAACTGGAGCTCGGAACTGTACAGCCGCAGCTTTTTGATTTGGCTTCCGAACCTTATGCTCTGATTTCAACATTATTTGATGCAGCTCTTGCGTTTTTTTATTCGATTTTTGGAAAAAGCTCTCGAACCATGACATTCAGGACTCGAACTATGACATTCGGAACTCTAAAGGCGACATTTTTTGGCACGATTCTTGCAGTACATACTTTGTTCTTAAACTATTTTTTTCAATCATTATCTCTTTGCCTGTGACAAAGTAGAATTAGAAGTAAGGTTAGTCATGGGCCAGGCCTTTAAAAGAGCAGTATAAAAATAAATAACCGGTAAAAAAGTGGGTATAGTAGATAATTATACCGTAAAGAGAATCGGAATAAAACGCCTTTTTTCTTGAATTTGGTTGATTTGAGTGTTGTAATTTATATCTCTCACGGAGTGCACAGGGGTCACAGGGCGCAACTGCGTGGGATTTTATTATGGCGCTAAGCGCCATCCTGCGGCAAGGGGGGGTATATTTTCCCAGATCAGGCTCTTGCTATGGCCGGTTGGAATTCGTCTGACAATCCTTTCTCATCCCAGATTTTATCAGCCTCACGAATCGCCTTTTGAGCAAAATACCGGGCTAAAATCCTTTTCACCTGGATTATATCGTCCTGGTTTAAATTTGTCGAATATAATTTGAGCAGCTCTAATTGTAAATTACTCAGTTGAGAACGCATCTTTAAACCTCCTTCATAGTTCTCATGGATCCGATTATTTCCAGTAATCATGCTTACATTATAATATTAATCGTGGTTAATATCAACTTTAAGTTCAACAAATCAACGAATAGGGCATTTACGATTCGTGTGCCAGGGTGAAATTAGTTTAGCCCCAGAGAACGAAGAGGTCATTTATTATTTGTTATTTATTATTTGTCAAGTTTAAAATAGGTGTAGGGGCCAGGCATGCCTGGCCCAATTGACCGCGGGACACGAATCCCGGAAAACGATTTTGAATCCTTGACAACAGTTCGCATTTGCGCTAACATTTTACCATGTTAAGAGAAATCATACTCTACACAACGTAAAATGGTGAATGCCCGGTAAAAGACTTCCTGGATTCGCTTCCAGGAAAGGTTTTTCAAAAAGTTACGTGGGTTTTGCAGCTAGTTGCTGAGCTGGAACGAATTCCGGCAATATATTTTAAAAAGCTCAAAGATAGTGATGATATTTGGGAATGTAGGATACAATTAGGTTCAAATATATACCGGCTATTTTGCTTTTTTGCCAATGGCTCTATTGTTGTATTGACACATGGGTTAATAAAAAAAACTCAAAAAACTCCCCAAAAAGAAATAGCAAGAGCCAAAAAATATAAGGATGACTATTTAAGGAGAATGAAATGATAGTGTTTAGCGATTATATAAATAATAGGCTTAAAAAGGACCCTGAATTGGCGAAAACTTTTTGGAATGGATATGAAGATTTCAAAATCGGGGTAATGTTGAGAGAAGCAAGGTTGAAATCCGGTATTACCCAGGAAGAGATGGCTCAAAAAATAAAAACAACCAAAAGTGTTATTTCACGGATCGAGAAGCATTCAAAAGACATTCGGCTTTCGACCCTGGAGAAGTTTGTTGAAGCATTAGGCAGAAAGATGACAATATTAATCGAATAGATCTGCCTGGTGCTGCCCACGCACTCCCCCCTATGCCGCTCGCGCATAAACATGTGCCGTTTTGGCATATCCGTGTGCCGATCGCGCATAAATATGAGACGTTTTGGCATAAATGTGTGCCGTTTGCGCACAAATATGTGACACCCACGCACTCCCCTATGACACTTACGCATAAATGTGTGCCGTTTTGGCATAAATGTGTGCCGATCACGCATAAACATGAGACGTTTTGGCATAAATGTGTGCCGTTTTTGCACACCCGTGAGACACCCGCGCACTCATCTATGACACTTACGCATAAATGTGAGACGTTTTGGCATAAATGTGTGCCCGGACTCTTTACACTTCACTCGTCTTTCAGGTATAATATTACATGCGAAAAATTTTCATCAGTTACAGCCATGAAGATGTGGAGTGGAAGGAACGCCTGGTCAAGCATTTGAAAGGATTGACCCCGTATTTTTCTTTGGAGCCGTGGGATGATTCGAAGATCGGTGTGGGAAAAGATTGGGAAACGGCAATTCTACAAGCCCTGGATGAATCCGAGATCGCAGTACT
>Ga0105104_10004067_pt1 | contig 10249 bp, 6 predicted proteins | sample PPLLaktember2015_3_FD_87034 | JGI IMG/M metagenome (GOLD analysis project Ga0105104, IMG submission 87034) | Freshwater sediment microbial communities from Prairie Pothole Lake near Jamestown, North Dakota, USA - PPLs Lake P7 Core (6) Depth... | ecosystem: Environmental > Aquatic > Freshwater >... | reverse complement strand
CCGCCGTTCTGCAGCCAGCCGCTGGCGGACTCTGGGATGGTGAAGTACTCCATCAAAGCCCGCACTTCGGGGCGGTCGTTGAACATGGACATGATGTCGCCAGCCACGAGGAAGGGCTTGCCGTACTGGTCGTCAACGGGCGGGAGATAGAAGAAGTCGTAATCGACACCCGCCTTGGCGTCCGGGTCGATGGTCGAGAAGAACCCGGTGATAAAGTTGCCCTGCCGGTGCAGCCAGCACTTGGGCGGATCCTCGAACATGGGGGCCGGGGAATCGCCGAAGAAGGTGGAGACGATGGCATCCGTACCGCCGTAAACGAAGTCCGGATTGAACCAGATTTCGCTCCAGGTCTCGATAGCCTTCTTCACCTCGGGAGAGGAGAAGGGCAGTTCGCCTTTGACCCAGGCATCGTAGTTCTCCAGCGAAGTCGTGCGCAGCATCATCTCTTCGGTCCAGTCGGTGGCGGGCCAGCCGGTGGCCGCCTGCGACTCGATGCCGATGCACCAGGCCGTGTCGCCGTCGTCCGCGATCATCTGGGTGAGGTCGAGCAGTTCCTGCCAGGTGGTGGGGATGGTGTAGCCGGCCGCGTCGAAGTCGTCCTTCGGGTACCACACCAGGGATTTTCCGTTAAAACGGTGCCAGACGCCGCCCGTCATGGGGCCATCGGGACCTTCAACGGTGCCCATATCCAGCCAGCTCTGGTTGTACTGCTGGGCCAACCAATCCTCGGAGATCCAGGTGGTGGGGTCGATGATGTGGCCCTGGCGGGCGAAGTTGGCTACCGCGCCGGGCTGCGGGAAGTCGGCGATGTCGGGTGGATTGCCGGCATCGACCGAGATGGCGATGCGGGCTTCGAATTCTTTATCCCCGATGTAGTTGACGGTGATGCCGGTAGCCTCTTCAAACGCTTTCATGGACTCCCGGAAGAGCTGGTCATCCGGAGCGGTGAAGGGGCCGTCTACGGTCACAGTCGTCCCGTCATAATCCCCGTTGAGGGCTTTTTCCAGTTCGCCCCCAGGCATGACCGGGAAGGCGGCTTCCGCAGCTGGTGGTTCTGTCGCGGCTGCGGCAGGGGGCTCCGTGGGGGCAGCTGCCGGCGGCTCGGTGGGGGCTGCGGCGGGGGGCTCGGTCGGGGCGGCGGCAGCCGGCTGTGTCGCAGCAGGCGGCGGCGCTTCTGTGGTGGCTTGTGCGCAGGCGCTGAGGACCAGCGAGCTGATGAGGAGCACACTAAGCGCTACCCACATCATTCTTTTTCTTGCCATGGCTTCTTCTCCTTGTTACAGTTCTGATAGATCGAATCGACAGGATATTACGTTTGTGCATTTTTCTAAGGTTCCACGGGAGTTGTGAACGTTTCGGATCAGATGGGCCTCCTTTCGGTTAGGGAATAGACTGAATCAGGTGAGTTGTCATTCAACCGGCTGCTGCTTCTGAACGGCAGCCCCACACGATGTGCGGATGACCAGCTGGGTATCCAATCGTATCCGCAGAGTCGAAGGCGGTTCGCGCCGGATCATCTGACCGAGCAGGCTGACCGCCTGGAATCCCAAATCATAGGCCGGGAGGTGGACTGTGGTAAGAGGAGGAATCAAAAACCGGGACAGGAGAACATCGTCAAAACCGACCACGGCCATGTCTTCCGGAATGCGCAGCCCACGTCCGGCGATGGCTGCCATCGCCCCCATGGCGACCACGTCGCTGGCCACAAAGACGGCGCTCACCTCGGGGGCTGAGTCGAGCAGGTTCAGCATTTGCTCGTGCCCGCTCTCAGGATCGAAATCACCCCAACGAACCAGCGCCTCATCAAAGGATATTCCGGCTGCCTCCAGCGCATCGCGGTAGCCTTTCATCCGTTCCATGGCGTCCGCATAGGAGGCATGGGCGTTGGTGATGCAGCCGATGCAGGTGTGCCCCTGGTTAACCAAATGCGCCACAGCCATGGCGGCTGCGGCGCGGTTGTTCACATCGACGGATCCAAACGAATCGCTGGGCGATTCCCCAATTAATACCGTCGGGCACTGGCTCTCCTGCAGGCTCTGGAGAGCCTGGTCGTCGAAGCGGGGACCTGCCAGGATAAGCCCGTCGATGCGCTTTCCCCGCACCAGATTCAGATAATCCTGCTCCTTATGTTCGGGTTGGAGGATGTCGACCAGCAGGCAAAAGCCCTGGGTCTGGGCTGCCACAACCAATCCATTCAGCATCAGGTTTAAGAAAGCATCTGCCGCCACCTGCTGGGGGCTGCGGACGATGACCAGGCCCACCGTCTGTGAGCGGCGGCTGGCGAGGGCCTGGGCGGCTGCATCGGGGACATATCCGAGCTCGCGGGCGGCATCGATTACCCGCTGGCGGGTTTCTTCACTGATCTGGGTGTTGGGTACGTTGTTTAAAACGAAGGAAACGGTTGTGCGTGAAACCCCTGCTTTTTTGGCGACGTCCTGCGAAGTAACTCGTTTTCCGACCATCACCGGCCCTGTATTCGATTATGGCTGAAAAACCCGTAAATCCCGGAATTAACACGCTTTACTAACTCGTGTTACTAATGATCATATCATAACAATATTTATCACAAAAGTCAATACTTACCTTATCTTATCATATTTTGATATTTATAGAAATTGCCTATTGACAAGCGTTAAAAATTTTGTATAATAGCATTGTAAGTCCATTGAATTTACAAAGTAGTATCTTTCCCATTCCCGATGAAAAAAGCCACCCGCCAATTCACCAAAGAACACAACCGCGATCTGGTCTTGAAGCTCCTCTTTGACCACGAGACGATCAGCCGCGCCGAGATCGCCCGCATCACCGGGCTCACCCGCACCACCGTCTCGGAGGTGATTGCCAACCAGATCGCCGAAGGGTTGGTCGAAGAGGTCGGAGTTGGCGCTTCGATTGGCGGGAAGAATCCCATCCTTTTGAGCCTGGTCGCCGATTCGCGCTACCTGATCGGGATCAACCTGGCCTACGACCAGTTCTGCGGGGCGGTCGTCAACCTGCGCGGCGAGATCAAAGATATGGTCTGTCTGCCAGTCCCCGATCGCAACCGCGAACATGCCCTGGCTTCCGTCTACGATATCCTGGATGCCCTGGTTGAAAAACCCTGGAAGCCGCTGGTCGGCATTGGGGTGGGTACCCCCGGCCTGGTCAACGCCCGCGAAGGGATGGTGGTCAGCGCGGTCAACCTGGATTGGAAAGACCTGCCCCTGGCTCACCTGCTGCGGGAGCGCTATCACCTGCCCGTCTACGTTCTGAACGACAGCCAGGCAGCCGCCATCGGCGAGTACGTGTACGGGTTGGGAAGCCAATCCGGCGAACACTTGATTGTTATCAACGTCGGGCACGGCATTGGCGCCGGCATCTTGATCAACGGACGGATCTTCCAGGGGGATGGGGGCGGCGCCGGTGAAATTGGGCACGTGGTGGTCCAGGAAAACGGTGAGGTATGCCGGTGCGGCAAACGCGGCTGCCTGGAAACCCTGGCCAGCTCCCGGGCTGTGGTCCAGCGGACCCAGATGGTCGTCCCGGAGACCGGTTCAATGGGTCTGGACGACGGCTTCAAACCGGTCAACCTCGATACGGTGGTTAATGCGTTCCGCCTCGGCGATCCTGCTGCCACCCAGGTTGTCCTCGAAGCAGCCCATTACCTGGGTTTTACGGTCGCCAGCCTGGTCGGGACGCTCAACATCCGAAAAATTATCCTGACCGGCGAAATGACCCGTTTCGGTGAGCCCTGGCTGGGAGCGGTGCGCGACAGCATGAGCCAGGCGGCTCTTTCGAAGATGGCTCAGGATACCCGAGTCGAGATAGGCACTCTGGATGTGCGAGGATGCATCCTGGGTGCATCGGCTTCCATGATGTTAGATGGATATTCACTGCTATTTAACCAACCATGAAAGAAGACCCTAAAGGTCTTAGAGACCTTTAGGGTCTACGCAACAGCAGGATTGACGATATTACGATGACAGACAGATTGAAGGATACCGGCAGTGTGCATACGTTCAAGTTGGTCAAACCGCGGTTTGCGCCTCCCCTCGATCCCGAATTCCGTCCAGCGGTCCTGGCGAACCGGGCTTTCCAGAACGAGGTGGGCTCGGACGGGGTCCCGCTGGTGATCGGCCTGGAGCGTGATAACGGGAAATGCTCCCAGATCCGGACCTCCGTCTTCCCAGACGGGCATCCCCAGGCGGGGATGAACTTCTACTATGCAGAGCGGCTGGTAAAATTCCTGCTCTGGCAGCGCGGCGGGTTCACGGTTTACGCCGGCGGGCCTGTCTCGATCGGCGAGCACCTGCAGAAGTGCTATTCGTCCGGCGGCAGCCGCCATTTCGACGAGCGTTTTATGGGCGAGCAGGTTTACGAACGCCCATTCAACGTCGTGGCCTGCCACCCATCGGAGGTGCCCGAATCCAACGAGACCGGGATGCAGCTGGGACGCCACCTGGACGGCTGCCGGATCGGTTTTGACCTGGGCGCATCCGACCGCAAGGTGTGTGCGGTCATCGATGGCACGGTCGTGTACAGCGAAGAGGTGATCTGGGAACCGCGCAAGCAGTCCGATCCGGCTTACCATTACCGCGAAATCGTCACCGCCCTGCAAACCGCGGCGTCCAAACTCCCCCGGGTGGATGCCATCGGCGGCAGCTCGGCCGGTATCTACGTAAACAACCGGCCCATGGTTGCCTCCCTGTTCCGCGGGGTGCCCAAAGAACGCTATCACGAGATCCGCGATCTCTTCCTGCGCATCCACCGTGAAATGAATGTTCCTTTGGAAGTGATCAACGACGGCGACGTAACCGCGCTCGCCGGGTCGATGTCGCTTGAAGACAACGGCATCCTGGGCATCGCCTTGGGATCCAGCCAGGCGGCTGGTTATGTGGATACCCAGGGCCGTGTCATCGGGTGGCTGAACGAACTGGCGTTTGCCCCGGTGGATTACAGCCCCAATGCCCCCGCCGACGAGTGGTCTGGCGATATTGGCTGCGGTTCGCAGTACTTTTCCCAGCAGTGCGTCTTCCGCCTGGCTCCCAGGGCAGGCATACAAATTCCCGGAACCATCGATTCCAATCCGATCACGGACGCAGAAAAGCTGGCATACGTGCAGGAGAAGCTTGCCGCGGGGCACGAAGGCGCGGTCAAAATATGGCAGACGATGGGGACCTACCTGGGCTATGCCCTGGCGCACTACGCAGATTTCTACGAGATCAACCACGTGCTCATCCTGGGCCGCTGTACATCAGGGGCGGGCGGCACGTTGATTTTGGATGGCGCCAACCAGGTCTTGGCCGATGAATTCCCGGAGCTGGCTGCTCGCATCCATGTCCAGCTTCCGGATGAACGCAGCCGGCGGGTTGGCCAGTCGATTGCCGCCGCCAGCTTGCCGGTCCTTTCGCATTAGGAGTTCGACGTGCAATTTCACCTTCCTACCGCGGTCCTGTACATCCCCGACGGCCTGGAGCCAGGCGAAGCCCTGCGCCGCACCACCCACATGGCGATCAGTGCCCACCAGGACGATATCGAGATCATGGCCGCCGCACCGGTCCTGGAATGCTTCCAGCAGGACGGCCGCTGGTTCACAGGCGTGGTGGTGACCGATGGCGCCGGCTCACCCCGCGATGACCTGTATGCCCGCTTCAGCGATGAGGAGATGCGCCGGGTGCGCGCCAAAGAGCAGCGCAAAGCGGCTTTTGTCGGCGAATACGCCGCCCAGGTTCTGCTGGATTATCCCAGCCGGGTGATCAAAGACCCGGCCGACCGTCACCTTGTCGAGGACCTGGCTGCCCTCCTCCAGATTGCACATCCCCAGCACGTTTACACCCATAACCTGGCGGACAAGCACGATACCCACGTGGCTGTGGCCCTGCGGGTGATCGAAGCCATCCGCAGCCTGCCGCCCGCCGAGCGCCCGCAGACCCTCTACGGCTGTGAGGTATGGCGCGACCTGGACTGGATGGTGGACGATGGAAAAGTAGCCTTTGACCTGACCGCCCACGAAAACCTGCAGGCGGCTCTCCTGGGGGTCTTCGACTCCCAAATCTGCGGCGGCAAGCGCTACGATCTCGCCACCATGGGCCGGCGCAGAGCCCACGCCACCTATTTCGAATCCCACGGCGTCGACCAGACGCAGGGATTGTCCTATGCGATGGACCTGACCCCCTTGATCCAGGATCCACCGAAACCCATCCAACCGTTTGTCCGTGATTTGATCGAAGCCTTCGCCTGTGATGTGACCAACCGCATCCAGCGGGTGGGACCTTAGGGAAACGGCCCCCCGCGTTTCCATCTCATCTCGGAGGAGCAATTATTCAAATGGCCATGAAAGGAGGAGTGAGAGGAGGAAAAATGAGGATTTTGGCAGCCCTGCCAGCCCACTTCCGGAGAGTACAATACCCTACCAGCCTTCCAACCGTATCCAACCAAGTTTACGTACCCCTATCAAACCCTAACCCCATTTCACCCAAGTTTTGAGTACAAGGAGAGACTGCGATGCGTACTATCTACAAAGTATTTGCCCTGCTGGTTCTGGCAAGCGTGGTTCTGACCGCGTGCGCTGCGCCAGCCACCCCCGCAGCACCTCAGGTCGTCGAAAAAACCGTTATGGTTGAATCGACCAAGCTGGTCGAGGTGCAGTCTACCCAGATCGTGGAAGTCATGGTGACCCCCACCCCTGGTCCCGACCCCGAAGCCTTGATCACGGGTGTCGAGGATGGCGCTGAGCTGACCGTGTGGACCTTCTGGCTCTCGCCCGACTTCGACACCTATATCCAGGACATCCTCACCGGGTTCGAAGCCGCTTACCCGGGTGTCAAGGTCAATTGGCAGGACCACCAGGCTACCTTCCGCGATGATCTGAACAATGCCTTCGCCGCCGGAATTGCCCCGGACGTCATCAACCTGTCAATCGCCGAAGGCTGGGTCACCCAATACGCCGCCCAGGGCAACCTGCTGGCGCTGGACGACCTCGTCCCCCAGGCCGTAGTCGACACCTACTTCCCCAACCTGTGGGACCAGCAGGTTGTCGAAGGCAAGCACTACCAGTTCCCCTACTACCAGGGCATCCAGGTTAACCTGGTCAACAAGCAGATCTTTGAAGAAGCCGGCCTGACGATTGAAGACTTCCCGGCGACCATCGACGGTCTTCTGCCGTTGTGCAAGACGATCAAGGCCGAGACCGGCATGCTGTGCGACATCCGCCTGACGGTTACCGACCTGCTGGCCCAGATGGTCTATGAAGGCGGCGTCGAGGTCATCAACGAAGCGGGCACCGAGTTCACCTTCGATTCCCCCGAAGCGGTTGCATGGCTGCAGATGTATATCGATATGGTCAAAGCCGGCGTCGTCGACCGCACCGCCCTGGTGACCGATAACGACCGGGTCGGGCTGGATCTGTTCACCACCGGCCAGGCTCCCTTCTACGCCACGGGTCCGAACCTGATCCGCGAAGTCCGCGCCAGCAACCCCGGCCTGTATGGGTATCTGGACGTGGTCAACTCCCCGGTTGGCAAGTCGGGTGTGGTTGGCAAAGGCCTGTTCGGGATGTCCGTCAGTGCCCACACCAAGTACCCCATGGCCGCCATCGCCCTGGCACAGTACTTCACCAATGCCCGCAATAACCTGGCCCTCTCCAAACGCGCCGCCGTTTACCCCTCCACGCCGGCTTCCTACGATGATCCGTTCTTCTCCGCTGCGCCTGTCGCCATCGAAGACAGCGCCAAGCCGCGTGCCAAAGAGGCCGTCTCCCAGCTGGCCGACATCGTCCCCACCATTCCCGAGAAGGATCAGGTGAACGAGCTCGTCCTCCAGGAGATCCAGCAGGCCCTGTTCAACGGCAAGGATCCCCAGCAAGCGCTGACCGACGCGGTTGCTGCGGCCAATGAGCTGTTAAAATAAGTCGTGACTTTCGGGTGAGGTCCAGGATGCTGTCGATCCTGGCCTCACCAATCCCTGTACCTTGCAAAACCATACCGGTCTCCCGTATCCCGGCATGCCGGGATACGGGAGAAGATCCGGCGAAACCTACCGCAGCCCGAATCCGCAGTGGACGACCGGTTAGTGGCTGGCGCAATCCCACGTATGCTGGAAAGCCGCCCGGGAGATTGCTTCGGCCCCTTGAAGGCCAGAAAGAGGGCTTGTGGTGCAGTCCTACTGGCCAGGATGCTCGATTGACAGGCTTACCCGGAGCCTCGCAACGACATTTTCCAATGTGTCGTTGCGAGGAGCGAACCCTTCAGACTCCCAGGCCGTGAGTCAAGCAGCGACGATCCGGTCAGAGACCGGCGCAATCTCCACAGAAGCCTTAAGACTGGCCGTGTAACGGCATGATCCCTTAACTTCCAACCCGTAGGGGCACGGGGTTTGATCGAACGGTACCGATCGTGGAAACCAAACCCCGTGCCCCTACACCAAAGAGCCGTCCCGACGGTCTCACACCGGAATCATAGCTGGGATATCTCTGTCCTGAAACCCTTGTGTTTGACCAGCATCCGCTGGGGAGATGAATATGACGAAAAAATTCTCTCTTACGCCTTACCTGTTTCTTTCCCCGGCGCTGGTCGTGATCGCCACCTTCGTCCTCTATCCGATCCTGGCCGTGGTTTATTTCAGCTTCACAAAATACAACATCGCCACCCCGGCGGTGTGGATCGGGTTGGACAATTACAAAGAGCTGCTGACCGACGACATTTTCTGGCTGTCGATGCGGCATTCCTTCACCTACCTGCTGGTCACGCCTGTCCTGATCGTCCTGTGCATGGCCCTGGCGATCGTCGTCAACCGTCAGATCCCCGGCATCAACGCCTTCCGCGCCATCTACTACATTCCCGTGATCAGCGGCAGCATCGCGGTCGGCATCTCGTGGCGCCTAATGCTGGATACCAACGGCTTGCTGAATGGCTTCTTGCTCTCCCTCGGAATTCTCAAAGAACCCATCCAATGGCTGGCGGAGCCGGCTTACACCCTGCCCATCGCCATGCTGCTGACCATCTGGATGGGCCTGGGTTATTACATGATGATCTTCCTGGCCGGGCTTCAGAATATCTCGGAAGATCTGTACGATGCGGCCCAGATCGACGGCTGCAACGCTTTCCAGAAGCATCTGAACGTCAGTTTGCCCGGGCTTCGCCCGCAGTTTGTCATGGTGGCGGTCGTCTCGAGCCTGGCCGCCCTGCAGGTGTTCAACGAGATCTACATTCTCACCGGTGGTTTGGGGGGGATATTGAACAGCGGGTTCACGGTCGTTTTCTATCTATGGCGCAAAGCCTTCCGCCTGCAGGAAGCCGGATACGCCTCGGCGATTGCCATTGCCCTGCTGGTTATCACCCTGGCGTTTTCGATTATCAATATCCGCTTTCTTGAACGGGGAACGGAGAGAGAATAATGGAAATAGCTCATCCCACCTACCGGCCGGACGTTCGGGTCCGCAGCACCCGCACCAAAAAGGTGCTCGAGAACGCATTCTGGTACCTGATCCTCACCCTGATTGCCCTGGGGACCATCTTTCCATTCGTCTGGGTGTTTTTTACCTCGTTCAAGGGGCCGTCCGATCCCATCGTTTCGGTGCCTCCCCAGCTGTTTCCCAAAGAACCGACGTTTGACAACTACATCCGGGTGTGGAACCAACTGCCCATCCCCTGGTTTTTCTTTAACAGCATCCTGGTCTCCTGCGGCACGGTGGTATTGAACCTGATCTTCACTTCGCTGGCAGCCTATCCGTTGGCGAAAATGAAATTTAAAGGTCGGGACGCGATTTTCTTCCTGCTCCTTGCGACCTTCATCATCCCGCCACAGCTGACCTCCATCCCCAGCTTTTACCTGGCGGTCAAGGTGTTCAAATATTATGACTCCATCCTGGCGCTGATTTTCCCTGCTCTGGCGACCGTGTTCAACATTTTTCTGCTCCGCCAGGCTTTCCGCAGCGTCCCCAACGACCTGATCGAGGCCGGGAAGATGGACGGGGCCAGCGAGCTGCGCGTTTGGTGGAGCATCCTGCTGCCGGTCGTCCGGCCGTCGCTGGCCACCGCCGCCATCTTCACCTTCGTCGCCCAGTGGAATGATTTCTACTGGCCGTCGCTGATGCTGCACACCCGCGAACACATGACCCTGCAGGTGGGGCTGGTGGCCATGCAGGGGATGATGACCTCCGATTCGCGCGGCATGGCCGCCGGGGTGACCATGACGGTGATCCCCATCATCATCTTTTTCGTGCTCCTCCAGCGCCACTTTGTGCGCGGCCTGGGTGGGGCGGTAAAAGGGT
>Ga0105104_10004066_pt1 | contig 10252 bp, 7 predicted proteins | sample PPLLaktember2015_3_FD_87034 | JGI IMG/M metagenome (GOLD analysis project Ga0105104, IMG submission 87034) | Freshwater sediment microbial communities from Prairie Pothole Lake near Jamestown, North Dakota, USA - PPLs Lake P7 Core (6) Depth... | ecosystem: Environmental > Aquatic > Freshwater >... | reverse complement strand
CGATCCGCTCCCAAAAGGCGCCCTCGGCGCGACTCGAACACGCGACCTATTGCTCCGCAAGCAAGCGCTCTAATCCACTGAGCTACGAGGGCATTGGCAGGCAGGGATTTTAATTCAGAATCAAAGGCAGGTCAAGAGAAAGCTGGAAACGAGAGTGTCCAAAAGAATGGGCTAAAGATTTCTTAGCCCACGGGAGTAGACACTCCCCCGGAAACCTGTAACGTTCCAGGCGTTAAAAGCTGTTTTGCCTGACCAAATCCAAAAATTCAGGGAGGATGCGCGGATCGAAGTGCTTTCCCGATTCGCTTTCAATATACCGAACGGTATCCTCTTTGGACCAGGCGGAACGATAGGGACGGCTGGATAACAAAGCATCATAAACATCTGCCAGGGCAAATAACCTCGCCGCAAACGGGATCTCCTCCCCCTCCAGACCGTCCGGGTACCCTGTGCCATCCCATTTCTCGTGATGCCAGTGAGGGATTTCCAGAGCCGGCTCAAGGTAACTGACCGGAGAAAGCAGTTCGACAGCGATATCCGGATGGCGGCACATGATCTCCCACTCCTCGACAGCCAGCGGACCGGGCTTGAACAAAATTTGATCGGGAATGGCAAGTTTGCCAACATCATGCAGGATAGCACCGCGGCGAATATGGATCATGGCAGATTGTTCCACCCCGAAACGAGCCGCCAAGTTCACTGTCATCCCTGCAACGCGGGCGGTGTGCTCCTTGGTTTCTTTGTCACGCAAATCCAGCGCACGGGATAAGCCTTCGATGGCGGCGTCATAAGCCAGACTGAGTTCGATATTCGATCTCTGTAAATCAGAGAACATTTTGGCGCTATCCACCGCAATCGCTGCCTGCCCGGCGGCCGTGACGAGAAAACTCCGCAAATCTGCATCCGGTGTGAAAGAAGATCGGTGGAATATTTCGATCACGCCAAGAATGCGACCCTTCGCCATGAGCGGCACCCCTGAGTACGTGACAAAATTCTCCTGACGGAACAGGGGCGACCGGGCAAACTCCGTCTGGTCCATTCGAATATCAGGAATATGCATCAGATTGCGTTCAAGAGCCACCCGGCCGGCATATTCTTCGCCGAGTTTCAAACGGACATGCTGCAGGGCATTCGAACGAAAACCTTTGCCTGCGGCAAACTCCAATAGATTCGTTTTGGGGTTGAGCAAAAGTATGGTGGCAGCATCCGCGTGGAGCAGCGCCATGACCCCGTCCAGCAGCATGGAGAGCAGCAGCTTCAAATCCAGGCCGGAGGCAATTGCCAGGTCGATGGAGCGCAATATGGACAGTTGCTGCATCTGCCACTTCATTTTGACTTCGGTCTCCCGGCATTCTGTAACATCGCGGGCGATCAACATTACGCGCGAATCCGAGGCGGGGATCAAACATGCGTCAAACCAATATTCGCGATTCGAGATCAGCAGTCCGTACTGCAATGGGACGACATCGCCTGTCCGTCCAACTGTCTGCAAAGCCTGTTCCAGCTGTTCCGTCAGGGCCGGGGGGAAAATATCCTTTATGTTCTTATTATGGATGGCATCTGAAAATGTGTAGGGGAGCGAGTTGTCACTTGATCCGTAAGCAAGAATGACCCCATCGGGGGTCAAAAGAAAATTAGTATCTACGTACGTTTGAAGGATCGCTTCAAGTGTCTGCTCACTGTCGGACAAGTTCACCAATGATCTCTCCATTATCATTTTCTAAAGCAGGCGGACGCGGGGCACGGTGATTCCCTTTATCACCGCGCCCCCAATTCCGCCGCGTCACCCAGTGCGACATCAGTGCGATACGATCAATGAAAATGCCTGATGCACTATTGCAATTTTTAGCTGTTTTTTAGCGCCCGATTGACCTTCTGGGCAAAATCGGTCAGGTTCTCCGCGCGAATGGTCTTGATGATCTTTTTTTCCTGGTCCGTCAAAGGAAACGTTTGACCAAGATACCCTTTTGCCAGTGCCTCTTCCGGCTCACGAAGCAGGGTGGTGCGAAACTGATCGCTGACAATTGCTGCAGCAAACAATCGGTGCAAAGCAGTCCGTGTAACGGGAGGTTTGCGAAAGCCCAGGGATGAAGCAGAATAGGTATCTAAAGTAAGCATGTGATGGATTTCTCCTTAGAAAAGGTTATCGCCCGCCACCACTGCCGTCAGCGGGTGAACGACGACGGCCGCCGCCACTGCCATCAGCCGGGGAGCGATTTTCACTGTTATTCAGAAGCTGGTCGAAGTTCTTGTTCATAGGGCACCTTTTTCTTGATTGATTTGCCCCATAGTACAGGTCCCCAGGGTGCAAAACAGGATGCACAATTAAGACGTTTGCCCGGCAAAATCCAGAAAAGCTTTACCCAGGATCTCTGAATTTCCAGGATACGTTGTTCCCTGGCAGGGTAGTGGCTTATTCAACCAGACAAGAAAGACGCCTGATCATCAGCACGAATAACAACAAGGCTGTAAGGAAGAAGGATGGAGAGTTATGAGAATTTGAGGCTGGAATGCAAAGCACAACTTTTAAACGTCAATTCGAAAATCGTGAATGCAGGAGCAAACAATACTTCACATTATCGGGCGGTTAAATCGCGGTAAATCGCTTCCGTTTCCTGGGAGGGCAATATTCCAAAGCCTTCCTTCAGAGCTGCTTTGCAGGCTTGATAGCAACGCACAATCGAGGCACGATCTCCAAAGGCTGCATAGGCGCGCATTTCGAATTGATAAATGATTTCCTTGTACGGTTCCTGTTTGAGCGCCGTCTGACAGATGGAAAGACATTGATCGAGCTGGTTGGCATTCAGGTATAGATGAGCCAGGTCTTCCAGCGCCGAAACATACGCCTGGCCCAATCGTTCACGCTCCTCAGCTGCCCAGACCGCATCAACTTCGTTGAGATAGGGCCCATGGACGAGATCCACTGCTTTTTGGATCCATTCGATGCGCTTGAGGAGGTCTCGGGTTTTACGGGCGCGCGTCAGGTATGACTCAAAGGCTTCGACATCATATTCATAGTCCAACGTTCGATTAAAGCGGTAATACACTTCATCGAACACAATTACATTTCTTCCGACCGCGCGGCGCAGGCGATAAATTTCATCCTTGAAACGCCACTTCAATGCCTGCGGATCCGTTGTCTCGGGCCAGAGGACCTCGCCGATCTGTTCTTTGGTCACCGCATCCTGCTTGAAAAGAAAGTAAAAGAACAAGTCTCTGACAGACTTTGTCCGCCAGTCCGACATGACAAGAGTACGTCCGTTGACGCTGACCTCGGCGCGACCAAATGCCCGCACCGAGAGTCCCGCTGCCGGTAACTGGATGGACTGCGCATGGCGGCGTAATGTTCTCCGAACCAGAATGATGCGCTCGCTCAATTTCTTTGATTTATCCAGCAAGCCTGCCAGACTGCCACCGATCTGCGGGTCGCTCTGCAGACCTTTCAGCCAGGGAAACCCCTGACACAGGGCGGTCAGCAAAGCATGAGTGGGCTTGTTTCTGACTGCCATGAGTTCTCGAAATTGAGAGCGCGCGTTTTCCACCTGACCCATCTGATGGTAGGCACTGACCAGCCAAACCATGCACCATTGACTTTCTGTCTCTCTGCCATCCTGGATGAAGCAATCCTTGCCCTCCTGTAAAAGGGAGATTGCCTTTTTGGCTTCATGTTTGAGAAGATTGTTTCGCCCCTCCAGGAATGACCATAAGCCGCGTTCGTAGATGGATTGGTTTGTTTTTAATTGTTTTCGAAATGCCCGCAAAATTCGGGAGGCGGTTTCAGAATCGCCCTGTAGAAGAACCAAATTCGCCCGCATCAATTCCAAGTAATTGGAGAGAAAAAAGCCTGTCAACCCGCGCGCGATGATCTCCGCTTGTTCATATGCCTGCCCGGCCGCTTCGAACTCCTCGATCTCGGAATAAAGGTCACCCAAGCCGGTCAGGATCAATGACTCAGCCCGCTGGTTTTGACTGTTCCGAGCACATTCAAGGCCATTCTCATAGGTTTCCGAGGCAAGTTCATATTCCCCAAGCTGATGGTAGAGAACCGCCAGGTTGTTCAGCGTATCCGCCTGGAAATACAGATTCTTTTCCGCCTGCCAGAACTTCAATGCCTGCTGGAACAGGCTTTTGGCAGACTCCACTTCCCCAACGGCCGAGTGAACCATGGCTGTCTCCGCCATTAACATTGGGATGCTGCCTGGCTCCTTCAATTCCGTGTAGAGGGAGAGCGAATGCTCAAGTTCTTCGGAGGCACGCCGAGATTGTCCAATGCGAAACAGGCTCAAGCCTTTGATCCGCAACGCCTCGGCGTAGATCGGCTGAAGCTCAGTGTCAGAACCTGCCAGTTGCAGGGCTTGCTCTATATCCTTCAGGGAGGCATCATATTTTCCCAGAAGACGGAGCGTGTTCGCGCGCCGTACCAGAGCAAGGGCAATCCCGCCAACATCGCCCTTGCGTTGATAGATGGCGATGGCGTTATCCAGCAGATCGTTTGCTTCCGCCAGATTGCCTTTCATCGCCAGGATCGCGCCCCGCAATGAAATCAGCCCGGGTCGAATCCGCACAATGGACGGAGGCAGGCCGTTGATCCAGCCCTCCAATGTGACAAGAGCCGTTTGCAGCATGGGCGTACCGGAATGTTCGACCACACCCGCCAAGGCTTCCGAGTCATTCAACTGTTTGCAGGTGAAATAGGCCTTTTCCCATTCGCCCGCCTTTTCATAGGCTGTGACCATCCGCTCCAGGAGGAGGCTCACTTCCTGGGGCCGTTCCTCCTTCAAGCGGGTTTGCAGGAACTCCCGAAAGAGGTGATGATAGCGAAGCCAGCGTCCATCTTCGCCCAGAGGCAGCACAAAAAGGTTCTTCTCGAAGATCAAGCCCATCAGAGCAAGCCAGTTCTGCGGGCCTGTATAAAACGGACTGAGAACAAACTCACAGAACTCCGCGTTGAACTCATCGGGGAGGGATGTTCTGAGCAGAAATTCACGGACGTACTCAGGCTGCTGATCGAGCACCTGATGACCCAGATAAGCAAACGTATCCATGCCGGATACCCGGGCTGTCCCCCGCAGACTTGATAACACCATGCCGCTGACCCAACCGCCCGTTTCTTCGACAATATTCTCGGCGGCTTCATCCGAGAGATGCTGATGATAGTTTTGGGCATATAACGCCTGAACTTCACGCGGGGCGAACGCCAGTTCGGCATGACCCAGGCCCGCGACCTGTTCACGCGCGACCATCAGGGTCACATCATCAAGAGCAGGCAGCGTGCGGGAGGAGAGCAGGATATGGCAATTATCATCCACCAGCTGCAGGAAACGATTCAGCAAGTCGGAAATGACCGGCACATCATCCAAAAGATGGTAATCGTCAATGATCATTAGAAAATCATTTTCGACCTGGTCGTAAAGTTCATTCGTCAACATGATCAGGATCGCCTCGGCATCCTGCTCAATGGATTTCAACCGGCTGAGCTGATGGCGGGAGGTCTCCCCCACATTCGGAAACCGTTCCGCCAGCGAGGCGATCAGGTACGCCAGAAATCTCTGGGGATCACGGTCGAGCAGGTCAAGCGAGAGCCAGCAGATGGGCATCTCGATACTCTGCACCAGGTCGATCAGCAGGGACGTCTTGCCATACCCTGCCGGCGCAGCCAGGAGCAGGAGTTTGTTCGCCAGCAACGCCTTCAAGCTCTCCAGTAACCGAGGACGGGAGAGCAGTTCGGGCCGGCGATGCGGCACAATGATCTTGGTTTTACTGATAGGAATAGACTTGCCAGGCATGATAATCAGATGATATTGCTCTTATTCTACTGTTTTACCGAGATATTTCATCTGACGTTCGTCACGTTTCGGCAGGAACGCCGGGGTTATTTTACTCCCTTGTCTGGACTACTCCCATTCAGTTCCTGGAGTATCCGGTCATAGATGCCGGGTGTGGAAGCGATCACTGATTGGGGCGGGGAAATATAGTCCTCGATGCCCTTGACGTTGGTTACACGCGCGCCCGCTTCTTCACAGATCAAGCCGCCCGCCGCCACATCCCAGGGGTTCAATGACATCTCCCAGTACCCATCGAAGCGGCCGGCAGCCACATAGCAGAGATCGAGTGCCGCGGAGCCAAGCCGGCGGACACCCTGGGAGAGTTTCGCAAATTTTACGAAGTTGGCAAAGTTGTCCTGCGGAGTGTTCCAGGCAGTGTAGGGAAAACCCGTCACGAGCAGGCTTCGCTGCAATTCAGTTGCAGAAGAAACATGCAACGGCCGTCCATTCAGAGAGGCGCCTTTGCCGCGTTCGGCGAGGAACATCTCGTCGCGCATCGGATCGTAAATGGCGCCCAGCTTCAGGTCCGCGCTGCGCGAAGCGCCGTCCTGCGCTGGTCGAAGGGAGGAAGTACCTGCATACGAAGCATAAGCAATCGAAACGCAAAAGATGGGGATGTGATGAGCATAGTTCACGGTCCCATCCACCGGATCGATGTACCAGATGTGTTCATCGCTCCCCTGGATCACGCCGGTCTCTTCCGAAAAGATATGATGGTCCGGGAAATCCCTTTGCAATTCACCGAGCAGAAACGTTTCAGATAAATGATCCACTTCCGTCACCAGATCGATCACACCTTTATAGCCCACCTGATGTTCCGTGTCATAACCAGCCCGCAAGATCTCGCCTGCCTGGCGCGCGAGACGTTCCAGGTAGGATAATGTCAGTTGCATAAGATCAGCCTCTCTACTTTTGCGATGGATATCGACATCGCGAAGATTATTAATTTTTTAGGTCTTCGATGGTCTTGTAGATATCGAGCAATTCCTTCTGGATCTCGTCACGGTCGCGCACGGACTGCTGAAGCAATGCATCGAAGGCCGGCTTCTGGTCCTCCGGCAGCGTGGTCAGCAACCTTTCGGCGCGGGCGATCTGTGTGTTCTTGTGCCGCAGCTTATTTTCGAGACGAGTGCGATACCCCGCATAGAATTTCTCCATATCGAGAGGCTGAGACGGGTTTAGCGGCGCCTCGGTCACCAACTCAGCAACGGTCAGCAGGAAATCTTCGGTATCAATGGGCTTTTCCATAAAACGTGCCGCGCCCAGGCTGAGTGCAAACTCCTTGTCTTCAGGAGTGACATAGGTTGCGGAAAGGAACACGACGGGAATGGGACGCGTCTCAAGATTGAGCCGCAGCTTCTGCACAAATGCATATCCATCCATTTTCGGCATCAAAATATCGGTGATGATGAGCACAGGCCTTTGGCGCGCGATGACCGCGAGCGCCTCTTCCCCGTTGCGCGCAGTGAGAACGGCATACCCCTTGAAACGCAGCGTGACTTCAAGCAATTCAAGGACATTGGGGACGTCTTCGACGATCAGGATGGGTCCATAGAGAGTATTCATAATGAAATTGTACCGCGTTCACATGGATGGACAAGCCTGTTCCCTTCTTTGACACGAAATTGCCAGCGTTAAACTTACAACAATGTTGGGCGGATCACCCGCTCCAGACGCGCGAGCCCAGCGCCGAGCGGATGAATTCCACCGCCAGACTGGCGGTTTGATTTCGTTCATCAAGAATGGGATTCACTTCGACGACGTCCATGCCAGCCAGCCTGCCGGTTTCCGCAACAACCTCACAGACCAGATGCGCTTCACGGTAGGTCAGCCCGCCCGGGACGGGTGTTCCCACCCCCGGCGCGTGACGCGGGTCGAGCGCGTCCATGTCGAGAGATAGATAAATCCCGTCCACATCCCGGCTGACGCGCTCGATGGCTTTTTCGAGTGCCGCGACCATGCCAACCCGGTCGATCTGTTCCATGCTTTGCACCATCACACCCGCCTCGCGCAGGTTGCGTTTTTCGCCCGGATCGAGGTCGCGCGCACCGATCACGGCGACCCGCCTCGGGTCCACAACAGGAGGTGTCTCCTCCCAGAGACAGACCAGGCGCGGGTCACCGAGTCCGCACAAGGCTGCGAGAGGCATCCCATGAATATTCCCGGAGGGAGTTGTTTCCGCCGTGTTGAAGTCGGCGTGGGCATCCACCCAGATCAGGCCCAGCCTTTTGTGTTTTGCCGCGCCGCGAATGGAACCGACCGAAAGGCTGTGATCGCCGCCGAGCACCAGCGGAAAGCGTCCGCCCTGGATGGAGGTCGCCACGGCGCCCGCCACGCGTCGTCCCATGGGAATGATGCAGTCAATGTATTTCAGCCGGCTGTCAGTAATGCTGCATGTTTCCGGAATGGGGACCTCGATGTTGCCCTTGTCTTCGATCGTATAGCCCAACGCCTGAAGTCTCTGATGAAGATGGGCGTAGCGTATGGCGCTGGGACCCATGTCCACGCCACGTCGATCCGCGCCGAGATCGATGGGCACACCGATAATGTCAATTTGCATGAATGACTCCTTTTTCACCGCGAAGAACGCGAAGATGCGCTAAGGTCTGATAAGAGAAGAAGGTCCTTTTCGATAAATGGTTTCCTCCGGGAGGTTGAGGGCAAAACGTTTTATACCATACCTGTATTTTGGGGGTCGAAGCACAGCACTATGCGCAATGACAGGTCGTTTTGGGCAAAACCGGGCGCGCACTAGGATGACTATAGGATGAGCGAAGGATGACTATAGGATGACTATAGGATGACCGGAGGAGGACCACCCCGGCTGCCGGGGTGGGAGTCACCGCGTTTTCAGAAGTTCCTTATTTCTTCGCGCCTCTTAGCGCCCCTTGCGGTGAAAAAATTTACGCCGTTCGATAATATCCCACATCCACCGAATAAACCTGCCCTCTTTTAATAATATGCCTGACGAGATTCGACCCGTAGCGATAGCCCAGGTGACGATAATCCGGCACCGACAGGATCAACATGTCCGCCTGTTTGCCGGCTTCGATGGAGCCGATCGTATGCGCGCGTCGAATGGCGTGGGCGGAGTTGATCGTCGTAGCGGCGATGGCTTCCGCGGGCGTCAATTTCATCATGCGGCAAGCCAATGCAATGACGAATTGCATGGACTCGTTCCAGGTTGTGCCGGGGTTACAGTCCGTCGCCAGGGCAAGGATCCCATCTGCTTCGATGATCCTGCGCGCCGGTGTGTATTCACACTCCGCCAGCCCGAACGGCGTGCAGGGCAGGGAGACCGCGACCGTATCCGACTTCCCCAGCGCGGCGATCTCGGCCTCAGAGGTTTTGACGAGATGATCAGCCGAGGCGGCGCCCAGTTCCACCGCCAGCGAGACGCCGCCGATGTTGGCGAATTCATCCGCGTGGATCTTGAGGGGGAAGCCCAGCGAACCGGCTTTCGTCAGGATCTGGCGTGACTGCTCCAGGTTGAAGGCTTTGTCCTCGCAGAAGACATCCACAAAGGGCTGGGGCAGGCGCGGCGCATGGCTCCCCCACCATTCCTTGAGGATGGGCAGCATCGTCTCGCAAACGAGATCGGTATAGCCCTGTGGATTGTCCTTGAATTCAGGCGCGATGGCATGCGCGCCGAGGAATGTAATCACAAGGTCGAGCGGGGTTTCGTCATCGAGCAAAAGCAGGGCTTTGAGCAGGCGCAGTTCGGTCGCGGTTTGCAAGCCATAGCCCGTTTTGGCTTCGGCTGTAGTCGTGCCATGCCGGAACATCCGCAGCAGTCGCGGACGGGTTTGCGAGATGAGGGTTTCGATCGAGGCAGTGCGCGTCTGCCTTACCGTGGAGAGGATCCCGCCGCCCTCCGCCAGGATCTCGAGATAGGGTTTGCCAGCCATCTTCATCTCGAATTCGGAGGCACGGTCGCCTCCCCAGATGATGTGGGTATGCGGATCCACAAAACCGGGCATCAGGACACAGCCGTTCGCGTCGAGGGTTGGCTCGTGGGGGTAGGAGGCTTTGAGTTCCGCCGTCGTGCCAACCGCGACGATCTTTTCATCGCGCACTACGACCGCGCCGTTTTCGAGGATGCCGAGCGTGCCCAGGGCATGTCCGCGCTGCGGACCGCCTGCGAGGGTGAGGAGTTGGGAGGAGGAGTGGATGAGCATTTCAGTTTCCAGTTTTCAGTACAGAAATAAGCAGTGAGGTAATTTAACCACAGATAAACGCGGATGAACACTAATTGGCAAATTAAAAATCCCCGCCACTACAGCGAGGATTTGTATTCTGACAGAGACAGAGGTTGTTTTACTTTTTCTCCGGCATTGCCGATATCAACGCTCTCAATGCCTTGTTAACCTGATCTGAGGTTTTAAAGACTTTGGCAATATCAGGTTCAATCATTACGATCAGCGGCT
>Ga0105104_10004065_pt1 | contig 10252 bp, 6 predicted proteins | sample PPLLaktember2015_3_FD_87034 | JGI IMG/M metagenome (GOLD analysis project Ga0105104, IMG submission 87034) | Freshwater sediment microbial communities from Prairie Pothole Lake near Jamestown, North Dakota, USA - PPLs Lake P7 Core (6) Depth... | ecosystem: Environmental > Aquatic > Freshwater >... | reverse complement strand
CCGACAAAGGCTCCGCCGCAGATGAAGAGGATGTTTGTCGTATCGACCTGGATGAATTCCTGCTGGGGGTGTTTGCGGCCGCCCTTGGGCGGGATGTTGGCCAGTGTCCCCTCGATGATCTTGAGCAGCGCCTGCTGAACGCCCTCCCCGGAAACGTCACGGGTGATGGAGGGGCTGCCAGACTTGCGGGAGATCTTGTCGATCTCGTCGATGTAGACAATGCCCTTCGAGGCGCGCTCCACGTCGTAGTCAGCATTCTGCAGCAGGCTCAGGATGATGTTCTCCACGTCTTCGCCCACGTAGCCCGCCTCGGTGAGAGACGTGGCATCGGCGATGGCAAAGGGGACGTTGAGCATCTTGGCCAGGGTCCGCGCCAGGAGCGTCTTGCCGGAGCCGGTGGGCCCGACGAGCAGGATGTTGCTCTTCTGGAGCTCCACGCCGCCCAGGTCCGCTTCGGAAAAGAGCCGCTTGTAGTGATTGTAGACCGCCACGGACAGGATCTTCTTCGGCCGTTCCTGGCCGATGACGTAGGAGTCCAGGAACTTCTTGATGTCCTTGGGCTCCGGGATCTTCTTGCGGCTCTCGTCGATGCTCTGGACTTCCGCCTCTTCCTGGATGATGCACCGGCACAGCTCGATGCACTCGTCGCAGATATACGCCGAAGGGCCGGCCACGAGCTTCTTGACTTCATTCTGGGTCTTCCCGCAGAAGGAGCAGAACAGGATGCCTTCACCGCCCTCGTTTTCTCGTTGTCTTCTTGGCATGGTTTCCTCTTTATTTCTTGGCGGCCGTGGGCCGCTTCTGAATCACCGTGTCGATAAGCCCGTACTCCGCTGCCTGCTCACCGGACATGTAGTAATCGCGGTCGGTGTCACGCTCGATTCGGTCGATCGGCTGATTCGTATGCTTCGTCAGGATCTCATTGAGTTCATGCTTCAGGCGAAGGATTTCTCTTGCCTGGATTTCCACATCCGTTGCCTGGCCCGAGAACCCTCCCATCGGCTGGTGGATCAGGATCCGGGCGTGCGGAAGCGCATATCGCTTTCCCTTCTGCCCCGATGCCAGGAGGATGGCCGCCATGCTGGCAGCCTGTCCCATGCAATAGGTCGAAACCGGCGACTTGATGTATTGCATGGTGTCATAGATGGCAAGCCCCGAACTTACGAGTCCCCCGGGGGAGTTGATGTAGAAATGGATCTCCTTGTCAGGGTCTTCCGATTCCAGGTAAAGAAGCTGGGCGATGACGAGATTCGCCACGTCATCGTCGATGCCCACACCCAGAAAGACGATCCGGTCTTTCAGGAGCCGGGAATAGATGTCAAAGGCCCTCTCGCCTCTTCCGTCCTGTTCTATGACTATGGGGATCAGCGGCATGTTCCATCCTTCATGGGATCAGCATGTTTCACTTAATATTAGCCTTGGACTCGATAAAAGCAAGGGTTTTTTCTTCAAGTAGTTGATCTTTCAAGCGATCTATCAGGTTATCCTTCTCGTAGGAGGCCTTCATGGACTCGAAATCCCGCCCGTACCGGGAGGCCGTCTCACGAATCCGGTCGTCGATTTCCTTGTCATCGACAGCGAGGGCTTCTTTCTCGGCGATTCGCTGCAAGAGAATCCCCGTCCGGACCATCCGGGCGGCTTCGTCCCGGAACTGGTCGTGCAAGTTTGCTGCCACATTGGCAGCGCTGTCGGGATCCATGCCGTTCATGACCATGCGGCGCTGATATTCAACCATCATGTTGAAGATCTGGCGCTCCACATACGCCTCGGGCACCTCGAAGGGGTTTTTCTCGAGAAGTTTGTCATGGATGGCCTTCTGCAGTTTTGCCTTCACGGCGGCGCCCTTCTCCTCCTCGAGGGATTTGCGCAGATCGGTCTTGAGAGCCTCGAGACTGTCATACTTGTTGAAATTCTTTACGAAATTCTCGTCGAGATCGGGAAGGATCTTGATCTTTGCATCCTGAACCGTCACGTTGAACGTGATGTCTTTCCCTGCAAATTCCTTGACATGGTAGTCGTCGGGAAACTTGACCGCGAACTCCTTCGACTCCCCTTTCCTGAGTCCTATCAGGGCTTCCTCGAAGCCGGGCACCAGCCGCTTCGAGCCCACCTCTATTCGGAAGCCGGTTTCGGTGAGTTCTTTGCGGATTTCTCCTCCGAGTTTGCCCTCGAAGTCGATCAGGAGGAAATCCCCGATCTGTACGGGACGGTCCCCTTCCGCGTCCTTGAGGCTGCTGTACATGTTGCGGAGTTCTTCGAGCCTGACATCCACGTCCTTTTCGGTGACGGAGGCTTCGTCCTTCTGAAGTTCGAGGCCGGTATACCCCTGCGGATCGACGACGGGTTCCAGTTCAACCGTTGCGCTGTAGATGAAACTCTTTTCCGCCTCGATTCCATTCTGCTCGATCTGCGGCCTTGCAACGGGCTGAAGACTGTTTGCCTCAATGGCCTCCTCGAAGGATCTCTGGACCAGGTTCGAGACGGCTTCCCCTTCGGCGTCCTGCCTGTAATAGGTCTCCAGGATGTGACGGGGTGTCTTGCCGGGCCTGAATCCCTTGACCCTGGCTTTCTTTCCAACCGTCCGGTATGCGGCGTCCAGTTCCTTCTTCACCTCTTCCCAGGAAATCTCGAAGGAGATTTTCTTCTTAACGGGGCTGATCTCTTCGATCTTGATGGCTGCGCCTGTTCCGCTTGTCACGCTCGAACTCCTTTTCTTGTAAGTTGAAATGGTGCGAGAGAGGGGAGTCGAACCCCTATCCGCAGTGCGGGCTGGATCCTAAGTCCAGTGCGTCTTCCAGTTTCGCCACTCTCGCATCCCTGAAAAACGGTTCTCTTATATATTCGCTGCCTTTCCGATTGTCAACATCTCAAAATCACGCGGGGACTTTCTTCTCGACCTCTTCCAGGCACCCTCACCGGTCCCGAATGCCGGGCCACGTGTCGATCGGGTCCGTGGAACGCACGATATGCATCCCCGCGGCCTCGAACCGGCGAAAGGTCTCTTCCGCCTGATCGGTGTAATCGATGAGGCCGGGAACGACGACGGCAGAGGTGCAATCCTCGAGCAGGTACACTTTTTTGGCCAGTTGACTGTCAACGGTACTCATATGATACAGGAGGTCGTCGATCGTCCAGGCCACGCAGTGGCTCTTGGCCTGACCGGCGATGATCACGGCATCATATTGAAGCAATTTGCTGACGAAGGCCCTGTTCCTCACTGCGATCGTTTTCCCCTCGCCGTTGCCCAGAACTTCCGGGCTGATGACGGAATAATTTTCCGTCAAGGGGTTGTCGCCCTTCACCTGGAAGTCGGCCTGGCTGAACCGGCATACCGTGTGGAAAAACACGGCCTCCTCGACGGCCGAGACCAGGGCATGACCGATACTTCCCAGCATGGCATGGTAGGGCCAGACGGTGAGGTCGTACTTCCCGCCCCTTGCCAGGCTCTGCGTATAGTGTTCGAGATAATGTTGACCGTACTCCTCGCTGACGCCCAGGCCTGCGGCAACCGCCCGGTTGAATCTCCAGATTCCCTTGCGAACATCTTCCGCAGACACAAGGGTGAACGGTGCCGGGTGCTCCCCCCGGTCGTTGACCAGGAAGATGCTGTGAAAGATCTGGACGGCGCGGTGGGTGTCCATCGTCGGGTTGATTTCGGTGATGACCCCCAGATTGCGGTAGATGAACTCGCAAAGCCGCCGGTTGTCCTCGACGGCCCCCCACCCCGAGCGCCCCCCCACATAGAGCTCGAATCCGGGGATGCAGAAGGTGTTCTGGACATCAACAAGCAGCAGGCTCACCCGTAAGGTATCCATCGACGAGGGCATCACGCCATTCTGCTTTGCCCACAGCTCGGTCTCGGCGGCACGCTCCCGGTAGGGCACCCGCCACACTTCCCCCACCTTCGCAGGGTCATAGTGGGGGGGAACGGGAAGCTCTTTGCGGATCATCGGTTTCATGGGTGATGCCAATGATTGTCTTTAAAAAGAAGGCGGTCAATCGTTGCTGTCGACTGACCGCCCGCGTACGTACTATGAAAACGAGATGTCATGACATCCGTTTTCGCACCCCCCTCCGTCCCCGGCGGGCCGGGGGAGCTTTTTTTCATGGTCGGGGCGAGAGGATTTGAACCTCCGACCCTCTGAACCCCATTCAGATACGCTACCAGACTGCGCCACGCCCCGACACTTGTTTAGATCGTGTTTTCTAGCATCATATCCATGACGTGTCAAGCGATATCCGTCTCTGACAGGGTTATCCTTACGTGTATTTGGGTGAAAAAACAAGCCTGCGATGGGTGCGTAAAACTGCCGGCAGAGCGCAGGAGGGCTGCAGTAAAAAGAACCCCTGTACCCGGTCCCCTGAACCCTGGACCCTGTTACAGGTAATCGCCCCGACGGAATTTGATCGCTTCAACAGAGGCCGTGATGACAAGGCGGTTAAGGAAATCACGGAAGTCGTTGCCTTCGGGCAGGCTTTCCAGGAGGGGTGTGAGCTCGTCAGCCCTGTCCTCGATGGCCTTCATGGAGGCATAGGCTTCCTTAAAAGGCAGTCCGGGTCCTGACAGGTTTTTCTGCAGGGACTCCAGGAGCACGAGGAGCTGATCGGCCCGTCCCAGGAGCTCCTCCCTTCCCGGATTGGGAATGAATCCCGCGTAAACACCTGCAGGCGGAAGGGCTTGAAGGGTGTTCGGCTGCGACAGCCCGGAAGTCGCCGAGACGGTTTCTTGCAGAACATCACGGAAACGTTCCCCTGTCACACCCGGATTTTTCTTTTTATCTGCCGGCTGCAGGGGCTGAAGGTTCTCTGTACGCTCGATCTTCATCATTTAATCCTTGAGGGGGTCTTTCTACTCTTTCTTATCGTCCGTTTGCCCCTCGCGGTTTAGCCATTCTTTCTGTAATCTTTCTCTGTCCCGCATGCATTTGCTGCACCAGGGGTCTGCTCCACACTGTCCTTTGCAGTATTCCCAGATTTCGTCGGGTCCCTGCTGTCTTTCCCCTGTCGTTTTGTTCTCAGGAGGTGCAGGGGCCGCTGTCTTTTCTTTCATGGGTATGCAAATTCCTGTCCAGAAATAATCAGCGCACACATCGGAATTCAAATAATCATTTCAATTCGATGCAGTGTTCTGATAAGATAAATTACCATGGAAATGCAGAAAGTTCGCAAGAATATTTTCCTGGCGATCCTGATGATCGGCACGATCGCCTTTCTCTGGCTGCTTAAACCCTTTGCCTACCCCATCTTCTGGGCCGCCGTCATCGCAGGACTGTTCGGCCCGTTGTACAAGAGAGTCAACCGCAAGCTCAGGCACCCGAATGTGAGCACGGCGATCATGCTGATCGTGGCGATATTTGTCATCATTTTGCCGCTTGCAGTCATCGCCAGCGTCCTTCTGGCCCAGGCCATCGACATGTATTCCGCGCTGAAGGATACGGAGGACATCCAGCAGAAGGCCCAGGGCTTCATCAACCTTTTGAAGGGAAATCCTTACCTTCAGAAACTCGACCTGGATGAAAAGGCGCTGACCGAGACGTTTTACGACATTTCCGGAAGCATTTCAAAATACATTGTGAGCTACCTCACCGATCTGACCCAGAATACGCTTCTTCTGATCATTAATTTCGTCGTCATGCTCTACTGCCTCTTCTTCTTTATCCGGGACGGGGACAGGCTTCTGCGTGGCTCCCTCTACATCCTAGAGCTGAAAGACGAGATTGGAAACCAGATCTACCAGCGATTCACCTCGACGGCGCGGGCCACACTCAAGGGAACGCTCATCATCGGGCTGATCCAGGGCACGATGGGTGGGATTCTCTTCTGGGCCGTCGGGATCCAGAGCGCAATCGTCTGGGGGGTCATCATGATCCTTGCCGCCATGATCCCGGGAATCGGATGTGCCATCATCTGGGCGCCGGCATCTCTGATCATGCTTGCAACCAGCCATGTCTGGGAGGGTATCGTGATCCTTGCCGTGGGTTCCCTTGTGATCAGCTCGATCGACAATATCCTCCGCCCGTGGCTTGTCGGCAAGGACACGCAGATGCACCCGCTGCTCATCTTTCTTTCCACTATCGGCGGCATAGCCGTTTTCGGGGTTTCGGGGTTTGTCATCGGACCGATCATCACGGCGTTGCTGTCGACCTTGTGGGAGATTTATGAAAAGGATTATCAATAGAAAAGGGGATCGGGTTCTAGGGAATCGGGTATAGGGGCGGAAAAAGAAAAGGATCGGGAACAAGAATTCCCGATCCTTTTCTTTTTGACCTTTTGTCTGCAGCCCTTGGCCTGTTACCTGTCTTACTTCAGGTCGCCGTGGTAGCTCTGGAGCGAGCGGGCGCGGCCGTGGCCCTGTCGGAAGGCGGCGATACCCTTCGCGGCTGCTGCCGATGCGGCCATCGTCGTGATGTAGGGCACCTTGTAGCGGATCGCGGACTTGCGGATGTAAGAGTCGTCGTGCTTGCTGAGCTTCCCGCTCGGCGTGTTGATGATGAGGTCGATCTCCTTGTTCTTGATGGCATCGACGATGTGGGGCCTCCCCTCGTGCATCTTGAGGATCGCCTCGGCCTCGATCCCGTTTTCGGTCAGGAATTTGTGGGTCCCCTTCGTGGCCTTGATTTTGAAGCCCAGCTTCCTGAACTCCCGGGCCATTTCAACGGCGGCGTGCTTGTCCTTCTCCGATACGGTAATGAGCACCGTCCCCTCGGCGGGAAGGACCTGGTCCGCCGCCTCTTCGGCCTTGAAGAAGGCAAGACCGAACGAGTCCGCCAGCCCCAGCACTTCTCCCGTGGAGCGCATCTCGGGGCCGAGAAGCGGGTCCACCTCGGGGTACATCTTGAAGGGGAATACGGCTTCCTTCACGCCGAAATGCGGCACTGCGCGGTGTTTGAGGTTGAGGTCCCTGAGCTTTCGACCCATCATCAGCTGGGTGGCGATCCTCGCCATCGAAATGTTGCACACCTTGGAGACCAGCGGAACGGTCCGGGAGGCCCGCGGGTTGGCCTCGAGGACGTAGACGACATCGTTGGCGATGGCGTACTGCATGTTCATCAGCCCCACCACCTTCAGTTCCCGGGCGATCTTGCTGGTGTACTCGACGATGGTCTCGACGTGGCGGGCCGGTATGCTGATGGGCGGAATGACACAGGCCGAATCGCCGGAGTGGACACCCGCCAGTTCGATGTGCTCCATGACGGCAGGCACGAAGGTGTCTTCCCCGTCGGAGATGGCGTCGGCCTCGCACTCGATGGCGTTGTCGAGAAACTTGTCGATGAGGATCGGACGGTCCGGGGTGACACCGACGGCGTTTTTCACGTAGCGCCGGATCATTTCCTCGTCGTGGACCACTTCCATGCCTCTGCCGCCCAGGACGTAGGACGGCCTCAGCATGAGGGGATAGCCCAGCTTCTTTGCGATTGCAAGGGCGTCATCGAGGTTGCTGGCCATTCCCGAGGCCGGCATGGGGATGCCGAGATTGTCCATCATCTTGCGGAACCGGTCGCGGTCCTCGGCCAGATCGATCGTGTCCACGGAAGTCCCGATAATCTTCACTCCTGCCTTGGCGAGTTCGCCGGCGATGTTGAGCGGGGTCTGGCCGCCGAACTGGACGATGACCCCTTCGGGTTTTTCCTTTTCGTAGATGGCGAGCACGTCCTCCACCGTCAGAGGCTCGAAGTAGAGCTTGTTGGACGTATCGTAATCCGTGGAGACCGTCTCGGGGTTGCAGTTCACCATGACGGACTCGATCCCCTCATCGCGCAGCGCGAAGGCGGCGTGGACGCAGCAGTAATCGAACTCGATCCCCTGCCCGATCCGGTTCGGGCCTCCGCCAAGCACCATCACTTTGCGGTTGCCAGTCGTCGTAACCTTGTCGGGGGCGTTGTAGGTTGAGTAATAATAGGCTGCGTTTTCGACACCGGAGACGGGAACGGCGTCCCAGCACTCGACAACACCCAGGCCGGTGCGATGTTTACGGATCTTTTCTTCCGGGATGCCCAGGACCTGGGAGAGGTAGCGGTCGGCAAAGCCGTCTTTCTTGGCCTGGATGAGGAACTTGTCGGGCAGTTCCTTGCCTTTTGTTTTCAGAATCTTTTCCTCGAGTTCGACGAGTTCCTTCATCTGTTCGATGAACCAGTGCTTGATATAGGTCCTCCGGAAGAGCTCATCCACTCCGGCCCCTTTTCTCAGGGCCTCGTACATGATGAACTGTCGTTCGCTGGAGGGTTCCACGAGGAGATCCATTAGCTCCTCGAGGCTTTTCTGATTGTAGTCCTTGGCAAAGCCGAGGCCGTATCGGCCTTTCTCCAATGATCGGATCGACTTTTGAAGGGCCTCTTTATAGTTCTTGCCGATGCTCATCACCTCGCCGACGGCGCGCATCTGGGTACCCAGCTTGTCCTCGGCGCCGGGGAACTTCTCGAAGTCCCAGCGGGCGAACTTCACAACCACGTAGTCTCCCCAGGGGGTGTACTTTTCCAGGGTCCCTTCCCGCCAGTACGGGATCTCATCCAATGTGAGCCCGCCAGCCAGCATGGCCGATATCAGGGCGATAGGGAAGCCCGTCGCCTTCGAGGCGAGGGCCGACGAGCGCGACGTGCGGGGGTTGATCTCGATGACGACGACACGGCCCGTCTTCGGGTTGTGGGCGAACTGGACGTTGGTCCCGCCGATGACCTGGATCGCCTCGACGATATCGTAGGAGTATTTCTGGAGCCTCTTCTGGAGCTCCGGGGAAATGGTGAGCATGGGCGCCGTGCAGTACGAGTCGCCCGTGTGGACCCCCATGGCATCCACGTTTTCGATGAAGCAGACGGTGATCATCTGGTTCTTGGCATCTCGGACGACCTCGAGCTCCAGCTCCTCCCAGCCCCAAACAGACTCCTCGACGAGGATCTGACCCACCACGCTTGCCGCCAGGCCCCGAGCCGCCACGACTCGAAGCTCCTCGGGGTTGTAGACATGCCCTCCGCCCGTGCCGCCCATGGTGTAGGCCGGACGGATCACGACGGGGTAGCCCAGCTTTGCGGCCACGGCTTCGGCCTCTTCTACGCTGTAGGCGATTTCGCTTGCGGGCATCTCGATGCCGAGGCGGTTCATGGTCTCCTTGAACGCCATGCGGTCCTCGCCGCGCTCAATGGCGTCGACCTGGACGCCGATGACCTTTACGCCGTATTTTTCGAGGATGCCCTTCTTGTGCAGCTCCGAGGTCAGGTTCAGGCCCGTCTGGCCGCCGAGGTTCGGCAGGATGGCATCGGGCCGCTCGTTTTCGATGATCTCGATCATGCTCTGGATATTGAGAGGCTCGATGTAGGTCACATCGGCCATGCCGGGATCCGTCATGATCGTGGCCGGGTTCGAATTGACGAGAACGATCTCGTAACCGAGCTTTCTCAGTGCCTTGCAGGCCTGAGTGCCCGAATAGTCGAACTCGCAGGCCTGACCGATGACGATCGGGCCCGATCCGATGATCATTACCTTCTTGATGTCTGTCCGTTTTGGCATGCTGTGATCTCCCTCGATTCCATGATGAAACGGCAACCGTTGCCGTCCGTAAGTTCCCTTGAATACTGGATATTAAGGCGGTGGCACTATAGGTTAGACGCCTGCCCGTGTCAAGGCAAAACTAGGCACGGGGCGGAAAAAATAAAGAAATGAAGAAGGGAACAGATATCGAACGGTTGCAAAGCCGTAACGGAAGTTCAGCACTCGATGCAGAGATATTTCCGGAACTTCTCGAGTCGTTTTTCCTTGATCCCCTTGATCCGTGTGAGCTCCTCGAGTTTGCGAAACGTCCCGTTGAGCTGTCGATCCTCCACGATCCTGTCGGCCGTCTTCTCGCCGATACCCGGGACGAGCACGAGTTCCTCCAGCGTTGCACGGTTGATGTCGATGGCGATGCCGAGGGCCAGGCGCTTGTCTGCAGCCATGGGCTCAGCGGAGACACCGGAAAACATCGGGTGCAGATTCAGCGTTGTCGCCGACTTGAGCGCTCCGAACCGTTTCGCCTCTCCGGTCCCGTCGTCTGCCGTGATGCCGGCCATGTCCAAAAACGCGGCCAAAGTGGTGCCCCTCGGGATGAAATAGATGCCGTTTCGGCCCGACTCGCCGGCAATCTCCACGGCGATCGTTCCGGGCTTCTCGACGGCGAAAGGGATCTCCCGGATTTCGGTGTCGCGCGGGGCCCGTGAAGGAAGGGCGATAAGAATGAGCAGGGCGGTTACGGCAAGAAGGGTGAAGCTCCACAGAACTTGCT
>Ga0105104_10004064_pt1 | contig 10254 bp, 6 predicted proteins | sample PPLLaktember2015_3_FD_87034 | JGI IMG/M metagenome (GOLD analysis project Ga0105104, IMG submission 87034) | Freshwater sediment microbial communities from Prairie Pothole Lake near Jamestown, North Dakota, USA - PPLs Lake P7 Core (6) Depth... | ecosystem: Environmental > Aquatic > Freshwater >... | reverse complement strand
GAAGCTGAGCTTCGGACCGAAACCCGGCCTGCGCCGGGTTCGCTTGCAGGGATGGAGCCCCACGAAGGTGGGGCTTTGTGCCCTTCGTAGCTGCGGTTTCAACCGCCGGATACACGCCTCCGGTGACGGGATTAATTTGTTAATTTTCATGAGCTGCTGGCGCCTTATCGTCTTGGCAAGATTCGCCGCCGCCGCTACGCTTACAACGGCGGCTGGAACGTGAGGGGGTAAGCCTGACATCAACGTCGTTTGGAGCCTTTTATCCTCCCCGATCCCTGTACTATAATAATCCCCACACAGATATTAATTATCTCTGTGGTCTCTGTTTTCTCTCCGCGCTCTCTGTGTTGAGCTTTTCATCTATTACCGGTAGGAGATACAAATGGAGTATGCGGTTATCGAGCAGCCGAACCAGGTGAAGATCGCCCGGATGGACCCGCCCACGCCGGGACCGGGGCAGGTGTGCATCCGTGTGATGGCCAGCGGGATCTGCGGGACGGACCTGCACATTTACCGCGGCGAGTACATGGGGCACTACCCGGTGATCCCCGGGCACGAGTTCTCGGGGGTGGTCGAGGCGGTTGGACCGCAGGTGACCCGCTTTCAGCCCGGGGACCGGGTGGCGGTGGAGCCGAACATCGCCTGCGACAACTGCGCCAACTGCCTCAACAACCGGCAGAACTTCTGCCTCAACTGGCAGGCGGTCGGGGTCACCCTCCCGGGGGGAATGGCGCAGTTCGTGCTGGTCCCCGAGAAAGCCGCCTTTAACATCGGCGAGATGCCGTTCGAGCACGGGGCCTTTATGGAGCCGCTCTCCTGCGTGCTGCACGGGATCCAGCGGGCGGATATCGCCCTGGCCGACCAGGTCGCCATCCTGGGAGCCGGGCCGATCGGCATTTTGATGCTCCAGGCAGCCCGCCTGCAGGGGGCGGCGCGCATCACCCTGGTGGAGAACAACCCCGGGCGCGCCGAGCTGGCCCGCCAGCTCAACGCCGACCGGGTGGTGGAAAACCTGGACGATCTGCCCCGCGATGCGTTTGACGTGGTGATCGACGCCACCGGCGCCATCCCGCTCATGCAGCGCAGCCCGGATTTTGCCCGCCACGGCGGCACCGTGCTGCTCTTCGGCGTCCCACCCGCCGGGCAGCGGATGGAGCTGGAGGCCTTCCCGATTTTTCGAAAAGGGCTGACCATCCTGTCTTCGTTTACATCACGCCGCAACTCGTTTCAGGCGGTCAACCTGCTGGCAACCCGGCAGATCCAGGTGGAACCGCTGATCTCGCACCAGATGCCCCTGCGGGATTTCCCGAAGGCGCTGGAGCTGCTTGAACGGAAGCTGCCGGAGGTGCGCAAGGTCGTGATCATGCCAAATGCATAGCGAGGAAAAAACAACGCAGAGACGCGGAGAACGCAGAGAATCGAGAGTAGAGAAATCCGCTTCTTCGAAGCGGCGAGAATAGTCCAGGGATGCAGGGGATGGATTTATCCCTTGATCCCAATCTCGAAGCTCAGGGTGCCGTCCCCGGCGCCCGGTACCGTAGGGCGCAACCCGCCGCCGGGGACGGCGGCTGGAGCGGGAGGGAGATTCTATAATCCCCTTAATCTCAGGGGTTATACCCCCTGCATCCCTGTTTTATGGTTTTTTCTCCGTGGTCTCCGTGTGCTCTGTGGTGAAGTTTGGAATTGTCAATTTGATAAAGACTATCTCTGGAGGGATCTATGGAACTCGTCAGCGTGGCCATTGAGAAACCCGAAGCCATCAATTTTATTCTGGGGCAGTCGCACTTCATCAAGACCGTTGAGGACATCCAGGAGGTGCTGGTCACCAGCGTCCCCGGGATCAAATTCGGGCTGGCCTTCAGCGAAGCCTCCGGCAAATGCCTGATCCGCTGGACCGGCACCGACGAGGCGATGATCGACCTGGCCAAGAAAAATGCCCTGGCCATCTCTGCCGGGCACAGCTTTATCCTCTTTCTGGGGGAGGGGTTCTATCCGATCAACGTCCTGAACGCCGTTAAGCTGGTTCCCGAAGTCTGCCACATTATCTGCGCCACCGCCAACCCGACCGAGGTGATCCTGGCCGACGTGGGAAGCGGGCGGGCAATCCTGGGGGTGGTGGATGGGAGCAAACCGCTGGGCGTGGAGGCCGACGAAGACATCGCCTGGCGGAAGGGGTTCTTACGGATGATCGGGTACAAAGTCGGGGTTTGACCGGCGGGTTTTGTCCGCGTACATACGCTTGTCCGCCAGGTCCATGGCGTCCGCCAGGCGCATCCCCTCGCAGGCGGTCGCGGCTCCCAGGGAGAGGTTGACTTTTAACACTTCGGCGGTCTTGTTGTACTCGGCCAGCTTGCGGCGCAGCCGCTGCAGTGCGCCTTCAGCCGTTTCCTGATCGGCCCCCGGCAGGATCACGGCGAACTCATCCCCACCCAAACGGGCGACCACATCTCCTTCCCGGAAAGCAGACCGGAGCAGGTTGGCCGTCTGGCGGAGGAGTTCGTCGCCGGCCGCGTGGCCCAGGCTGTCGTTGGTCGCCTTCAGCCGGTCCATGTCCCCCATCACCACGCTGACAGGGTAGGCTTTTTCGTGTTCGAGGTGGGTGATTTGCTCCTCAAAATACGCCCGGTTGTACAAACCCGTCAGCACATCGTGCATGCTCAGGTATTCCAGCCGCTCCTCCACCTGCTTGCGCTCGGAGATGTCACGAAAAATGACGAACCAGCCGATAAAATCACCCGGCGGGATATTTTCGACCGGAATATTTTCAGCCTGGTACCCAACGGCAGGGCTGCTACCCGCCAGGTTATGACCCGCCGAGGCATACCAGGGATTGGCGGTCACCAGCACATCCCGGCGGGCGAGATCCGGTCTCAGGATGGTGATTTCATACGAGGTCTGGATCCCTTTTTCGCGGCGGCTGGTTTGCTGGTGAAAGACCGGGAGGCAAGAGGATTCGATGAACTCCTCCATACTGTGTCCCACCAGGCAGTCTTGCTCCACCCCGAAAATCTCTTCCCCGGCCGGGTTGGCGAACAGGAAGCGGTACCCACGGTCCAGGATGCCGATCCCTTCCCCCTGATACTCGACCAGGCTGCGGTAGCGTTCTTCGCTTTCCCGCAGCGCTTCTTCGGCCCGCTTGCGGTCCGAAATATCCCGGCACCCGTGGACCGCCCCGGTGCAGCACCTGTGCGGATCATGGATGATGTTGCTCATCACCTCCAGCCACAGGTAGCGGCCGTCGGCGTGGCGGAAACGCACTTCGGTGCGCGGGTCGGTGCCCTGGGCAATGCCCGCCTCCTGGGACTGGGTAAAGACCACCCGGTCATCGGGGTGGATGAGATCCAGGATAGAGGTCCCGATCAGGGTCTCTGGATAGTAACCCAATACCGCGGCATGGGAGGGGCTGGTGTAGCAGATCCGTCCCTCGACATCGGTTTCGCTCACCAGATCCAGCATGTTGTCGGTGATCCTGCGCAGCCGCAGCTCGCTCTCCCGGCGTGAAGCCTCTGCGATTTTCCGCTCGATCGCCATAGCGATCTGGTTGGAGACGAAGGAGAGGATCTCGACCACTTCCTGCCCGTAGCGGATGTCTTCGTCATACGATTGGGTAACCAACACCCCGATGGTATGGTCCTTGGTCTTCAGCGGTACCCCCACCCAATCGAGGGAAGGCGTGCCGACCGAATCGACCAGTCCCTGGGCGTGCAGCTCAGTAAAGACCTGGGGCGAAGCCAGCAGCGGTTGGCCTGTGCGCAGGACATACTCGGTCAGCCCTTTCTCGGGCCGTTTGGGAGCCGGCGGGGGATCGTATTCATCCCGGCAGAACGGGAAGCTCAGCAGGTCTGCCGCAGGATCATACAGGGCGATAAACAAGTTTTTCGCCGGGAACAGCTGGTTAAGGATCCGGTAAATGGACTCATACAGTTCATCCAGGCTCTCGGCGCTGATCGCCGCTTGAGAGATCTGGTAGGTGGCGGCCTGCACTCTCTCCGCCCGCTTGCGTTCGGTGATGTCTTTCGACACCACCACCATAAAACGGGGGTTCCCCTGCTGGTCGCGCACCGTGCTGGCAGAGACCTCACCGGGGAAGATCCTCCCCTTGCGGCCGCGGCACAGCAGCTCCACGTTGCGGATGACACCGGTGGAGAGGACCGAAGCAAAACCATTCCGAGCGCGTTCCTGGTCTTCCGGGGCTACCGATTCAAATATCGAATCGCCCAGGATCCGGTCTTTCGAAGATTGGTTGAACATGGCGAGGGTGGCCGGATTGCAGTCGACGATCACCCCCTCCAGATCGATGATCGTGATGGCGTCCGGGGACGAAGCCAGGATGCTCTGCATCAGATCGCGCTCCTGGCGCAGGGCATTCTCACTCTCCCGCAGGGCGTTCTCCGCCTGCCAGTGGCCGGTGATGTCCCGGCCGACCCCGCGGTACCCGATCACTTCGCCCTGTTCAGACAGGATGGGGGTTCCGCTGACCTCCATCATGACCGGGTGTCCCTGGCGGTGCAGCAGGCGCAGCGTGACCAGATGGAAGGGTTCATTGTTTACCGGCTGCCGTTCGATTTCGGCGAGAACTCGGGCGCGGTCCTCTTCCGCCATCAGGTTTAGCGGTGTTTTGCCGACCATCTCTTCCGCCTGAAACCCCAACAGCGGCAGTACCTGCGGGCTGACGTAGCGCAGGACCCCATCCTGATCCGCCTCCCATACCAGGTCGTCGATCGTTTCGACCAGGCTGCGGTACTGCGCTTCTTGCTCCTGAAGTGCCTGGCGCGATTCGTTCAACGCCTGCAGGGTTTTGTTGATGTCCGCGGCAAGGATGGACAGCTCGTCTTTCCCGCCAATCCGGATGGGATCTTTGACCGCCTGGGTAGATCCAACCTGCTGCACCTGTCGGCCCAGGCTCATCAGGCGCTTGAGGACCAGTCCATCGAGCAGCAGTCCGGTGAGCACGACAACCCCCACGCTGATGCCGATCTCAAATAGTAGAAAGAAACGCCGCAAATCGTCCCACTGCTGGAAAATCGTCCGTGGTAGCTCGGTACGCAGTATGGCGGCAGGTTTCCCCTGCAGTCCCTCCATCAGGATGTACCCGCCGATCCGGTCCGCGTCGAGCGTCTTTATGTGGACCGGGTTCTCGACCGTCAGGGAGATTAACGCCTCTTTGACGTCCGCGGGCAGTTGGGTTGTGATTAACGAGTATGCGCTTAGTTCTAACGAGTCCTGGGAGAAGACCCGGAACACCTTCTCATCCATAAAGCGGCCAAAGACAAGGGCCCCCTGGATGGGACCTTCTGCCGCGTTGGTTAAGATCGGGCGGGCCGCCACCAGCAAGAACCGCTCACCCAGCGGAATGACCCCGCTCAAGCTGTCTTCTATACCGGTAAAACGGAAGATAGTAGCATTGGTTTGGAGCCACTGCTCCAAGTCCGCGGGAAAGGGGATCTCCTGCTGGGTTTCCAGATCGACCGTTTTTTCAAAATAGAGCTTGCCGTCTTCGTCGTAGAACAGCAGGACATTCAGATCCAGGTTGGAGATGGTGGCTTCATCGAGGTTCTCGTCGACGTAGCCAGGATTAAGACCCTGGATAAACGAATAGGTGTCATCCCAGGGCGCCCAATCGTTGACCTTGCTGTCCAGCACGTCCAGGTAATCCTGAACTGCCTGGTCCGTCCTTTCCAGGCTCGTCCGGGCGATCGTATCTTCCAGGGAGAGGACAATCCTCAGGACAACCCCTCCCGAAATAAACTGAAGAACCCCGATCAGGGTTGCCAGTATCACCAACAGGATGAGGATGACCTTCAGGCGGATGGACATGTAGGTTTTACAACGGAGACATCAAAATTATACCCCCAAGCGCGAACTAAGGGATTTGCACGTACTTAACAATTGTGGAATTTCTCCCGGACAGCCGGCTTTAGGGTAGCACCGCAATAAAGCGTGGGTGTTCTTGTGGCCACAAACTCCTCCACGGTTAATTGGGATGCTACCGGCTTTAGGCCTGCAAATTTTTTATGGTATGCTAGGAGGCTATGGATAGAACGAATCCCAATCCGGAATCGCGTCCCGTGCGCAAATGGACGGTTATGGCAGCCGTGGCGATGGGGATCTTCCTGGCAACCATCGACGGCAGCATCGTGAATGTCGCTCTCCCCACGCTGGTGCGTACGTTCAACACCGAATTTGCGATTGTCCAGTGGGTTGTCCTGGGGTACCTGCTGACCGTGACCACCCTTCTGCTGAGCGTCGGCCGCCTGGCCGATATGTTCGGCAAAAAACGCCTGTATGCCGGCGGCCTGGTGGTTTTTACGGCGGGTTCTGTTCTATGCGGCCTGGCCTTCAGCATCTATTCCCTGATCGCATTTCGAGTCGTTCAAGCGCTGGGCGGTGCCATGATGATGGCCTTGGGTCCCGCCATTATTACCGAGACATTTCCCGCCTCCGAACGCGGGAAAGCGCTGGGGATCAGCGGATTGATGGTCTCGCTCGGGGTGATCGCCGGGCCAACCCTCGGGGGTTTAATCCTCCAATCGCTCACGTGGCATTGGATCTTTTTTGTCAATCTGCCGGTTGGGATCCTGGGTCTGTTCCTGGTGCTGCGGTTCGTACCGGCAACCCGGCCGGCCGGTGGCCAACGTTTCGACCTGCCGGGAGCAGCCGCCCTTTTCATCTGCCTGTCGACGTTCTTGCTTGGCCTCACCCTGGGCCAGCGCAGCGGCTTTGACCGGCCGTCCGTGGAAGGCTTGCTGGCCGCGGCCGCGGCGTTCCTGGCCCTGTTCATCGCCATCGAACGGAAAGCCAGCCACCCGATGATCGATTTATCCCTGTTCCGCAGCGGGCTGTTCAGCATCAACCTGATCACCGGCTTTCTTACCTTTGTCTCCAGCGCAGGGGTGCTCATGCTGATGCCGTTTTATCTGGAAAACGTGCTAGGGTACGGTCCGCGCTCCGTGGGGATGCTACTGGCCGTCCTCCCGATTGCCCTGGGGATCACAGCCCCGATTGCCGGATCGCTCTCGGACCGTTTTGGGACCCGCCCCCTGGCAGCCATTGGATTGGGCGTCCTGGTGGTGGGCTACCTGGCAGTCAGCACCTTATCCCTGGATACGACGCCGCTGGGGTACATCCTGCGTTTCCTGCCGATTGGCATTGGGGCCGGGCTTTTCCAATCCCCCAACAACAGCGCGGTCATGGGGGCCGCACCACGCAATCGATTGGGGATCGCATCGGGCTTGCTGGCCCTCACCCGCACGCTGGGCCAGATCACCGGGATTGCCATCCTGGGTGCGCTGTGGTCCAGCCGTGCCGGCCAGTACACCGGCTCCGTGGTGGAGGGCGGCGTTACCAACGCACCCAAAGCCGTCCAGGTGGCCGCGCTTAACGATACAACCCTGGTCATCGTCGGCATCATCAGCGTGGCTTTCCTGCTGAGCCTGTGGGCTTTGATCCAGGAACGCCGCAGCCGCCGTCCGGCGGCGGCCGAGCCGGCGGCCGGCAATCCACCCGCTCCCGGGGATTGAAAAGAATAAGGAGATGGTGTTGGGGGCAAAGCTGCGCTTTGCCCCCAACACCATCCCATGCTGGCGGGCAGGTCGAGCAAAGATCCCCTAACAAAATTGTAAAGACCAGGCGTCGATAATGGGTATATACTGATGTGAATTGTCAGAGTAATTCCGCAAGCGTCATTGCATTTTAATTATCCTGCATCGGCGCCACCTGCAAAACCGGTCCTCTGACCATCACACCCTGCCTCCCTCGGATGGCACAACATACTGGAGGAAATTACCATGACGGCTACTATAACGGTGACCGATGCCTTTGAACTTATCCTCGAAGCCCTCGAGACCCATGTTCTCTGCTCGGGGTCGCTCTCGTCGAAATTCGAGCGGACCCGCGAGAGCGTGATGGGCCGTGAGCTGCGCGAGATGGAAATCTTTATCGGACATTTCGAGCGTGTATACCGCAAGTGGATGGAGCTGGTCGCACACGAGTCCGGCGGACACCTGGGGAAGCTGTCCACCATGGCGAACATGGGCACACGGACCCGGGAATACACCTACGAAAAAGCAGTCATCGATGCCCTGGTCCAATTTGAAGGGCGCGGGGATTACGACGAAGTGATCGAAGAGGTGGGGGGCGCCATCGAGCTCAACGATGCCGACAATTTCCGCACGCTCACCTACCCATTCAACCCGCGCTGGTCTGTGGCGGTATTCAACGCCATCCTGCAGCTGGTCAACCGGGAGATGATCCGGGAAGAAGAAGACGGCACCCTGGTGCTCACCGAAAAAGGCCGGGAGAACTTCTCCAAGCAGTTCAAACAGGAAGAAGAAGAATAAGGGGAAATTATTGATCCTACGGGGTGCGGCGATGCCGTGCGGCGATGCCGTGCGGCGATGCCGCTACGCTTTCGGCTGCCGCACCCCGTAGGATCAACTCCAAAATACCGGTTGGCTGGGTATAATCAGCCTATGGAAATCCCCGAAAGTGCACCTGCATCCCAGGTAAACCGCGCCAACCGCCAGATCGCTCGCGCCGCCGGAACCGTCATGGCGGCGCTTGTGTTTGGCAACCTGATCGGGTTGCTCAGCAAAATCCTGATCGCCCAGACTTTTGGCACAGAAATGGAGGCGGATGCCTTCTATGCTGCCAACCGGGTGCCTGAGCTGCTGTTTAACCTGGTGGCCGGGGGAGCGCTGGCGTCGGCCTTTATCCCCACGCTGACAGGCTTGCTGGCCAAAAACCAGCGTCCGGAAGCCTGGCGGTTGACCTCCGGTGTGGCAAACCTGCTGGTACTGGCGGTCAGCACGGGAGCTGCCCTGACAGCCATTTTCGCACCCCAGGTGGTCCGCTATCTATTGGCGTCTGGATTTTCGGATAATCCGGCCCAGGAAGCGCTCACCATCGACCTGGTGCGCATCATGCTGCCCTCCGCGGTGATCTTCGCCGTCAGCGGGCTGGTGATGGGCGTGCTGAACGCTCACCAGAAGTTTTTTATCCCCGCGCTGGCGCCTGGGATGTACCCATTGGGGCTGATCACCGGGATCCTCGTTTTCTCTAAGCCGCTGGGGATTTTCAGCCTGGCCTGGGGTGTGCTGATCGGCGCCTGCCTGCACCTGGCCATCCAGATCCCCGCCCTGATCCGGCTGAGAGGCACCTATACCCCCACCCTGGGGCTGAACCTGCCTGCGGTGCGCGAGGTAGCCCGCCTGATGGGACCGCGCCTGATCGGGGTGGCGGTCGTGCAGCTCAACTTCTGGATCAATATCCAACTGGCTTCGTTTCTCCCCGAAGGGAGCATCACCGGGATCAATTACGGGTTTGCGCTGATGCTGATGCCCCAGGCGGCCATCGCACAGGCCATCGCCATCGCCTCCCTGCCCACCTTTTCGGCCCAGGCCGCCCTGGGCCGGCTGGACGAAATGCGCCTCTCGCTGGCCGCCACCCTGCGCGGCGTGCTGCTGCTCTCGCTGCCGGCTTCGCTCGGGCTGATCCTGCTCGGCCGGCCGATTGTCAGCTTACTGCTCGAGCGCGGCGTCTTCGACACCCGCTCGACCGAACTGGTCGCCTGGGCGCTGATGTGGTATGCGGTTGGGTTGGTGGGCCACTCGGTGGTGGAGGTCGTCAGCCGGGCTTTCTATGCGCTTCACAACACCCGGACCCCCGTCGTGGTGGGCGTCATCGCCATGACCCTCAATGTGCTGCTCAGCCTGCTGTTGATCGTCCTGTTCGGACAGCTCGGATGGGCTCCGCACGGGGGCCTGGCGCTGGCAAATTCCCTGGCAACGGGACTGGAGATGGTCCTCCTGCTCACCTTGATGCGGCGGCAGCTGAAAGGCCTGCAGGGGCGCAGCCTGCTGGTTGGCCTGGGCCAGGCAGGCCTGGCCGGCGCCGCCATGGCTGCCGGTCTGGTCTTATGGAACCGCTCGAGCGAGGCGGCTCCCACCTGGGTCATCGTCTTTGGCGGCGTGGCGGCAGGTGCGGTGGTGTATGCCCTGGGGCTGCGCCTCCTGCGCGTCCCCGAGGTGAGTGCACTCACCTCGGCGGTGCGCCGGCGACTTTCGCGGTAGCTCCGAAAAGATCACCACAGAGCCCACGGAGAGCGCAGAGAAAAACAAGAAGACACAGGGATAAAGGGGATGCAGGGGATGAAAATAGCCTCTGGTTCCCACGGGTAGCGTCCCGTCCGGGACCGGCGATGCCCACGAAGCCCTGGGAACCCGGTTGAGGTTGAGGTTGAGGTTGAGGTTGAGG
>Ga0105104_10004063_pt1 | contig 10258 bp, 5 predicted proteins | sample PPLLaktember2015_3_FD_87034 | JGI IMG/M metagenome (GOLD analysis project Ga0105104, IMG submission 87034) | Freshwater sediment microbial communities from Prairie Pothole Lake near Jamestown, North Dakota, USA - PPLs Lake P7 Core (6) Depth... | ecosystem: Environmental > Aquatic > Freshwater >... | reverse complement strand
GCGTCCCTGGAAGTAGATTTCAAAGATCCGCCGCGCCATCGGTGCCGCGTAGGTGGATCCTTCGCCGATCCGCTCGACGATCACGGCCACGGCGATATCCGGCTTGTTGGGCTTCTCGCTGAACGAGTAAGCGACAAACCAGGAATTCGGCAGATCGAATTCTGTCGTCTGGGCGGTGCCGGTCTTGCCGGCGATCCGGACGAGGTCGGAGATGCCGTAGAAGCGGGCCCGCGCGGTTCCCTTGACGTTGTTCACCACGGCGGTCATCCCGCGCTGGATGGCGGCCAGGTTCTCCGGGCTGACCGGCAGCTTTCCGCGGACCTCGGGTTTGAAGGTCAGGACCGCTTCGCCGATCGGCGGGTGGATGGAGAGGATGATCTGCGGGCGGTACAGAGTCCCGCCGTTCCCGACCGCGGCGACGAAATCCACCACCTGAAGCGGCGTCACCTGCAGCGAGCCCTGGCCGATCGCCTGGTTAAGCGCGTCCCCGCCGGTCCAATCCACACCCTGGGTGTCGTGCTTCCAGCCGGGATTGGGGACGAAGCCTGCTTCCTCTTCCACAAAGCTGATCCCGGTCTCGGAGCCCAGCCCGAAAGCCATCGCCATGTTCGGAACCAACCAGGCGTCCTGGTAATACAGCGTCAGGCCGATATGCCAGAAGCACGGGTTGCAGGAGCGCTCCAGGCACTGTTCGAGCGTCACCTTGCCGTGCGGCTTCATATCCTTTTCGATCGTCCAGTCCGTGCCGGTGAATCCTTCCAGTTCGGTAAAATAGCCGGTCTGGTCGTTATAAACGGTATCGGCTTCAAACAAGCCGGATTCCAAACCGGCGGCCAAGGTAACGATCTTGAACACCGATCCAAGCGGATAAAGCCCGCGCGTCGCCCGGTTGACCAGCGGGTGCCTGGCATCGTTGATGATCGACTGAACCAGAGCGCCGTTGTTGAAGGTGCCGTTGGTGCTGTTCGGATCGAACAGGTTGCTGTCGTATCCGGGGCTCGACATCATCGCCAGGACTTCGCCGGTGTCGCGGTTGAGGACCACCGCTGCGCCGGTGAACGGGCCCATCAGCGTCTGCTCCATCTGCTGCTGCAGATCGCGGTCGAGCGTGGTGTAGACGGCCATCGCGGCCTGCGGTTTGGACTGGGCCAGCATCGTCAGGTTGGATCCGGTTGGCGTGGTCACCCACAGCTGCCCGCCCTGCCGGCCGGCCAGAAACTGCTCCCCCCAGTATTCCAGCCCGCTGGCCCCTACCCGTTCGTCCCCCGCATAGCCCATCGCCTGATACGCCGCCTTCGTTTCCGCCGACGGCTGCTGGGTGTATCCGACCACATGCGAGCCGACCCCGCCCCCGAAGTAGTAACGCATCATGGTCGTCGTCAGCCGCACGCCGCCGAGGTTTTGCAGCGTTCCGTAAATATCGATGATGTCGGCCTTGGCCACGTCGCCGACCGGGATGTACCAATCCGGGTTGTTGTAGTCGATCATCAGGCGGACCATCTCGCGCGGTATTTTGAGCGCCATTGCGACGTAGGCGACCACCTGATCTTCGTCGTTGATCTCGCCTGAGACGATTCCGATTTCCACCGCCTCGGCTTCGGCCGCGAGCGCCAGGCCGTTGCGGTCGTAGATATTTCCGCGCGCGGGCCGGTCGCGGTAGATCACCAGGCGGTTGCCGTTTTCGAGTTCCGGCAGGACGGTTTTATCGTCCCAGGCCACCTTCCAGCCGCCCTGCTGGAATTTCAGCAGCATCCGGGTTTGTTTGGTGATGTCGCCCACCAGGATCGTGTGGAGGGTGACTTCGAATTGCACGGTCGCCTCGGTCGGCGTCATCTCCACCGAGAGGATTTTGTAATCCAGGTTGCGCAGCGTGGTTTGCAGTCCGACGTCCCCGTAGAACGCCTTGAAGTCCGCCTCCGACATGGCATCCCGGCTCAGCGTGGAAAGCAGCGAATACATCCTGTCGTAATCCGCGGATTGCCAGCCGTCGAGGAACGCGCGTGCGGCCGATTCGGGCGTCGGCGCCTTGGTGATCCCTATTCCAAGCGCAGTCGCCACGGCGGATGGATTGAGAGTCGCCTCGCTGCTGCCCGAAAGCAGCGGCCGGACCAGCACAATCGCAAGCACGACCGCGATCACAATTAAAACGGGAACGGTCCACTTTTTCAAAACGTCACTCTCCTGTTAGTTGGCTGATGAAAAAGGCTCAGGATGTCTTTGCGAGGAGCGAAGCGACCCCGGCCTACCCCAACCGGGGCAGGCGAAGCAATCTCCTTCTTTTTACAGAGAGGGAGATTGCTTCGCTCCCGGAGCCTGCCCTGAGCGCAGCGAAGGGGTCGCTCGCAATGACACCTGTTTCTTCCTTTTTCAACTCCTTATTAATATCGATCCGGAAGCCGGGCAAAGCCGCACGCGCCGCCCGTCCGGCATCCTTCCGGAAGCGGACGATCCGGCGTTTCCCCCGCGCCTTCGAGCAGCGTGTATACGCGGCAAAGGGGAAGCCCGACCACGTTAGTGTAACATCCGGCGATCGATTCCACCGGACGGAAGGACGGATGCTGGATCGCATACGCCCCGGCCTTATCCAGCGCATCGCCGCCGGCCAGATACGCCGCCACTTCGGCCGGGGAGTACTCCCGCATGCGAACGGCGGTGACCGCCAAATCGGTTTTTTCGACGCCCTCCGGCGCGCGCAGCAGGCATACGCCGGTGATCACCCGGTGCTCGCGCCCGCGCAGCTGCAGAAGGAACGCCTCCGCCTGGTTTATATCGCGGGGCTTGCCGAGCATCCGCCCGCCATCGGCGACTATGGTATCCGCGGCGAGGATTAATCCCGCGCGCCCTTCCATGCGCCCCATTGCCAGGCGGGCCTTTTCGCAGGCAAGGCGCAGGGCTGTCTCCTCGGGAGTCTCGCCCGCCCGGGCAAGTTCATCGGCGGCAACTGGCATCACGTCGCAATCGATGCCGCATTGCCGCAGGAGCTCCCGCCGGCGCGGGGAAACGGACGCAAGGATCAACTTCATCGGGGATCCTTTTTCTGGTTCCGGCCGGCGGAATCCCGGCATAACGCCGGTATTGTATCAAAGGCGTTTTCCGGCGAAAATTCAATCCATAAACCGGATTTACGGGATTTGAGGAAAATTCTTTCTTTTTAAAGGAGGTATCCTCATTTTTCGGCGATTGCCCAACGATAAACCTGCATATTCCGGTCCATATTTCGGGAGGTCCGGCGGCGGCGGCCGACACCCCGGTCCGGTGCGGAATCTTCCATTCCGGTAAAATATCCAATGATGAATTCCGCGGGAGATCACCCGATCGAGCCTCACCGCCCGATACCCGATGGGTACGCATTCTTCCTGGACGCCGGTTACGGACTGGCGGCTGTCGGTTGCACGCTGCTGCTCGCCGCGGCGTTTCCGGACGCGCATCCGCTCATCCCGGCGGGATTCCTCCTGGGTTTTGCGCTGATCCTCCTCCCGGTGCGGCAATGGCTGCGCCGGCAGTTCGACACTCCCCAAAAGCAACAATCCCTCCATTCACTGCAGATCGCAACAGCCGGAGAAGCCGAAACGGCGGCGGCAGGGCTTTCCTTCGCAGAGAATCCGCCGGACCCGGAAGCCGGCCCGTCCGAGGATCCACGGGATTTGAACCTGCATCTGACTCAAATCCTGCACTCGACATCCGACCTGGACGTTTTGCTGGAATTGATATCCTCCCAAATCCTGCGGCGGATACCCTCTGCTTCCCTGCGCATCGCTCTGACGGAGGGGGATTCCGGCGCGCTGTTCTACGCGTTCTATTCCGAGAACGGTGCCCGCCGCGCGGATCGGGAGGGCTCGCCCTTCCCCGCCAAGGAGGATTTGGCCGGAGCGGTTGTGCGCAGCGGACGCCCGCTGGTGGTGGACGATTATTCCGAGGCCTGCCGGTTGCATAATCTTCCCGAGCGCGAGCCGCCGATGGCCTGGGCCGGATTGCCGCTCCCGGCGGGGGCTTCCGTCATCGGCGCGATCCTGCTGGCGCGCGGGGCGCCCTTCACCCAACGCGAACAATCGCAGCTCGTCTCCGTGGCCGAGATTGCAGGGCCGGCGATCGCCAAAGCCCGCTTGGAAAAGGAAGCCGGCCGCCAGGCGGCGCTTCTGGCAATCCTCCTGCGCGCATCGCGCCGGATCCTCGGCCCGGCCGCACGGGATCATCTTCCCGATTCCATCCTGTCCGGCGCCCGCGAACTCCTCCCCTGCCAGGCCGCCCTGCTGCTCCTCCCGGCGCCCTCCGGCCTGTGGGTGCTCTCGCGGCAATCCGGCGCTCCGGATGTGACCGAGGGTTTTCCGCCGATCGGGGTGGATCATCCCTTCACCAAAACCGCGTCGGGCGACCGGCTGTCTTTTGTCGAAACCCTCCCCGCGGACGATCCGTTCCGCTCACTCACCCGGCAGGGCGGCGCCCCGTTTCTTTGCGCCGTTTCGCTGCCGCTGCGGCTGAGAGAACGGATTTTCGGATGGATCGTGTTTTGGAATCCGCTGCGGACCGCGCCTCCGCGGGAAATCGAACGGATCCTGCTTCACGAGTTTGCCGCTCTCGCCGCCGCCGTGCTGGAAGGAATCCGATCGCAAGCGCCGGCGGATGCCGAAGGCATCTCCCTGGCGGAGAAACTGACCTCGCTTCAAAACCTGGACCAGGAATTAAACAGCGTTTCGGATTCCGCCGAAGCGATGGCGATTACCCTGGATTGGGCGCTGCGCTACTCGGATGCCGCCGCCGGGCTGGCCGTCCTGATCGTCGGCGAGGAATTGGAAATCGAGGCGGCCGTGGGATACCCGGAAGGGACCGGACCGGAAGAAAAAAGCCGGCTTCCGTTCGACACGGCCGGCTTTGCGGAATCCATCCGGTCCGAGGAACCGGTCATCCGCCGCGCGGAAGGATCGGTCGCGCCGGGTTTGCTTTCCACCGGCCGGACGACCCTGTATCTGCCGATCTGCCGCAACACCCAAATCCTCGGGGTGCTGCTCCTCGAATCGGATTCGGACGGCGCCTTCCCGTCCGCCGCGGTGGACTTCCTGCAGCGCATGGCCTCGCACTCGGGGATCGCGATCTCGAACGCCCAGCTGTACGCCGAAGTGCGCCGCGCCAACCAGGCCAAGAGCGAGTTCATCTCCTTTGTCGCCCACGAGTTGAAAACCCCAATGACTTCGATCCGCGGATACACCGACCTCGTGGCGCAGGGAGCCGTCGGTCCGGTCAGCCAGCCGCAGGCGAATTTCCTCGCGACGATCCGGCTCAACGTCGATCGGATGTCGGCGCTGGTATCGGACCTGAACGACGTTTCCCGGATCGAATCCGGCCGGCTGAAGCTCGAGTTTGCGGCGGTGGCGCTCGCTCCCGCGCTGGAGGAAGTGATCGAGGCGCTGCGCTCCCTGATGGAGGGCAAAGAGCAGAAACTTACGATGGATATCCCCTCCGACCTTCCGCCGGTGTGGGTGGACCGCGGGCGCCTGATTCAGATCCTCACCAACCTGGTCAGCAACGCCCACAAATACACGCCGCACGGCGGTTCTCTGCGGATCGCCGCCGAACGCTCTCCCAACCACTGGGATCCGGCCGGTCCGCCGGAAGTCGTCCACTGCCGGATCCAGGACAGCGGCCTCGGGATTGCGCCGCAGGAACAGAAAAGCATCTTCCAGAAATTCTTCCGTTCGGAGGACGGGACGGTGCGCGACCTTCCGGGCACCGGGCTCGGCCTGCACATCACCCGGAATCTCGTGGAGATGCACGGCGGAAAAATCTGGTTCGAGAGCGAACTGCACCAAGGCTCCACCTTCCACTTCACCGTCCCCGCCGCCTCGGTCTAGGCGCCTTCCGCGGCTCCGTTGGCAACCGCCGATCCGAACCTATGCTAGAATTTCAGCATGGAAGGGTTCGCGCTCGAAGTCATCCTCCTGCTCTTTTTGATCCTCCTCAACGGATTATTCGCCATGTCGGAATTCGCCATGATGGCGGCGCGTAAATCCCGGCTGCAGCCGCTGGCGGATAACGGCAACGAGCCGGCGCGGGCCGCGCTCGAACTGGCGGCACATCCGGACCGGTTCCTGGCGACAGTCCAGATCGGCATTACGCTGATCGGGACGCTGGCCGGCGCCATCGGCGGCGCGACGCTCGCGCGCCAGCTGGCGATCTGGCTCGCCGCCGTCCCCCTGCTCGCCCCATTTTCCGAACCGATCGCCTTTACGCTGGTCGTCCTGGCCGTTACTTTTCTAAGCCTGGTGATCGGCGAACTGGTGCCCAAGCAGCTGGCGCTGCACTCTTCCGAGCGGCTGGCGATGCTGATGGCCGGCCCGATGCGCGCGCTCTCGAATCTGGCGTCCCCGCTGGTCCGCGTTCTGGCCGGGTCCTCCAACCTGATCGTCCGGATGCTGGGCATCCGCCCGGGCACCGAGCCGCCCGTCACCGAAGATGAAATCAAAGTGCTGATCGAGCAGGGGACTCAGGCGGGGGTATTCGAAGAGGCCGAACAGGAAATGATGGAGGGTGTGTTCCGGCTGGGCGGTCAGCGGGTGGGCGCGCTCATGACCCCGCGCCCGGACGTCGATTGGATCGATCTGGAGGAAACTCCGGCGGTTGTCCATGACCAGATTCTCAACAGCCATCGCTCGCGCTTCCCCGTCGCGCAGGGCGATCTGGACCGGGTGCTCGGGATCCTGCACGTTAAGGATCTTCTGGGGCAGGGATTTTCCTGCGAGCCGCCGGACCTGCGCAAGGTGCTGCGCGCCCCGCTGTTCATCCCGGAAAGCGCCGAGGCTCTGCAAGCCCTCGAACAGTTCAAGGAAACGGGCGAACACTTCGCGATCGTCACCGACGAGTTCGGGAGCGTGGCCGGTGTGATTTCCCACACCGACATCCTCGAGGCGATCGTCGGAGAATTGCCCGCCAAGGGCGAGCCGGGCGAGCCGGAAGTGACGCGGCGCGAGGATGGCAGCTGGCTGATGGGCGGGGCGCTGAGCATCGAAGAGATGGAGGACCATCTTGAAGTGGACCGGCTGCCCGAGGAAGAAGAGGGTTCGTTCCAGACCGTTGGCGGGTTTGTCATGGCCCGTCTGGGCGAGGTGCCGGCCGTCGGCGACCGCTTCGAATGGGGCGGATACCGGTTCGAGGTGATGGATATGGATGGCCGGCGGGTGGATAAGATCCTGGTCACGCCCCTGCCGCCGGAAGAGGAGGGGGAACCATAAGCCAGAAAACCCTTTACCGCAAAGACGCGAAGAACGCTAAGATTTTTACAGAAAAATTGTAATATCTTCGCGCCCTTCGCGTCCCTGGCCCAGCCCGACCAGGGCGGGCTTTGCGGTGAAAAGGTTTTGATCTTAACCGGACACGCCGCCCGCGGGCGGCGTGTCCTCTTTACCCACATTCCCTCCCCCGGGAATATGCCAAAGCCTACATCCCGTTCTTGACCTTCGGCAGATCCTTCTCCGCCTCGGCCACCGCTTCGGCCGGGTACTCGTAATCTTCCAGCCCGCCGTGATTGAACGTATCGTACGCGCCGAGATCGAGGTAGCCGTTGCCCGACAGGTTGAAGACGATCACCTTCTTCTTGCCTTCCTTCTTGGCCTTGAGCGCCTCGTCGATCGCGACGGCGATGGCGTGCGAGGATTCCGGCGCCGGGGTGGTGCCTTCGGCCTGCAGGAACTGCTTGGCGGCCTTGAAGGTATCCAGCTGGTGGACCGCAACCGCTTCGATCAGCTTGTTGGCATACAGCCCGGATACCAGCGGCGACATGCCGTGGTAACGCAGGCCGCCGGCGTGAATCCCGGGCGGCATGAACCCGTGGCCGAGCGTATACATCTTCACCACCGGCGCCATCTTGGCGGAATCGCCGTAATCATAGGCGTACATGCCCTTGGTCATCGACGGGCAGGCCAGCGGCTCGACCGCGATGATGCGGGTCTTCTTGTTGCTCTTCAGGTTTTCGCGGATGAAGGGGAAGGCGATCCCGCCGAAGTTGCTGCCGCCGCCCACGCATCCGATCACCACGTCCGGATATTCCCCGGCCATTTCCATCTGGATCAGCGCTTCCTCGCCGATCACGGTCTGGTGCATCAGCACATGGTTGAGGACCGAGCCAAGCGCGTAGCGCTTGGCGCCGCCGGAAGTGGCCGCCACTTCGACCGCCTCGGAGATGGCCATCCCCAGCGAACCGCCGTTCTGCGGATCCTTCTTCAAGACGGAACGGCCGTATTCGGTGCGGTCGGTCGGGCTGGCGTAAACCTTGGCATCGAAGTTTTCCATCAGGACGCGGCGGTACGGTTTCTGCTGGTAGGAGACCTTGACCATATAGACTTCCAGATCAATATCGAAGAAGTTGCAGCCCATCGCAAGGGCCGAGCCCCACTGTCCGGCGCCGGTCTCGGTCGTCAGCGCCTTGGTGCCGGCTTCCTTATTAAAGAAGGCCTGCGCCACGGCCGTGTTCGGTTTGTGCGAACCGACCGGGCTGACGCCTTCGTTCTTGAAATAGATGTGGGCCGGCGTGTCGAGCGCCTTCTCCAGCTGGATCGCGCGGATCAGCGGGGTCGGCCGCCAAAGCTTGTAGATTTCCCGGACCGGGTCCGGGATCTCGATATACCGCTCCGGACTGACCTCCTGCATGATCAGGTTCATCGGGAACAGCACCGAGAGGAAGTCCGGGGTGACCGGTTCAAGGGTTCCCGGATGCAGTGGCGGCGACTGCGGGTAGGGGAGATCCGGCTGGATGTTGTACCAGGCCTTGGGGATCTCGTGTTCGCCCAGATGGAACTTGGATTTGTCGGTCATTTTCTCCTCCGGAAGATTGGATGTTCGAATAATTGCTCGATCCGGCATCGGGCCGCCGGGCGGTCCGATGGAAATACAAAAGCCCGTCCCATTCTTGGGACGGGCTTTTCGCTCGTGGTGCCACCCAAGTTCGGCCTTTTTGGGAAACACAAAACCCTGCGTGAATGTGCAGGGTTTGGTTTGCCAGCCTCACTCGTTGGGGCGCCCGGATTTGTTCCGAACGGCCCCCCGCCTGATAACGGTGGCGGTTCCGGCGCGGGCTACGGCTTTCGCCTTCGCCCTGCAACTCCGAGGTCCATTCCGCGTCTGCTCCGCCGCCGGTTTTCCACCTTTACACCGGCTCTCTGAGGCGCGCACGGCGCGTACTCGTCCTCATCAACGTTGTTTTTTTATCGGTTGGAACGAGAGTATATCCCATTGAACGAAGCTGTCAAGCAGGAGATGCGCTTCATTCTTTTTTCACTATATGAGCGTTTTCGGTTTGGATTGCCACAAAAAGCACAAAATTCACAAATAAAACTCTCTGGTAAAGGTTGTCATGCTGAGCGCCCGCGAAGGATCCAATCCTTTTTTCGAGGTTTCAATTCTATCCAAGATAGAAGTCCAAGTTCTGGGCTTTCCAACTTCTACTACCGTTATTCTGGCGATTGACCGCACAGAACATTTGTGCTATTCTCTTTAAACCTCAATAATCCCGCCTATCCGTACCCTTAGCGAGGATGCCATGGAACAAATTATAGAACCCATCCCACAAACTGTGCTTCACGAATCCGCGGCGGTTTCCTATTCCGCCCTGACCCGGCGCGAGCGGGAGGTCCTGACGCTGATCGCCGCCGGCCACACCAACCGGGAGATGGCGGAAAGCCTGGTGGTCTCGCCCGAAACGGTTAAAACGCACGTCCGCCACGTGCTTAACAAATTCGGCGTCGCGCGCAAGGCGGAGATCTGCGCGCTGATCCAGGGGGCGATGTATCAGTGAGGAACCCATCAATCTGATGGTCGAGTAGCCCGCGATTTCTGCGGTCGTATCGAGACCCGAGACTCCCCACGATTATGATATTCGACCACTTTGCACAAAACGGCGCCCGGGATTTCCGGGCGCCGGTGCTTTTAAAAGTAGGGTGGGTTGAAGTTGAGGCATCTTTCCATTCGAACAGAAAAACTCAGCTTCAACCCACCCTACTAATCCACCACCACCGAAATAATCTGCCGGTACTCCCCCGCCGGATATTCCACGTTCCCGTCCCTCACCGCTTCGCGCAGCGTGTATTTAATTTCGAGTTCCGCCCGGTCGCCCGAGCGCCATCCGGAAAGCATCGCCGCCCAGGCGCGCGAGAAGCGCCCTTCCGCGGTTTTATCGGTCATGCGGAACATGTTCGTGTCGATCCATTCTCCGTTAATCCGGAATTCCACATCCTCGGGAAGAAGAATCTTTTCAAACAGATCCGGATCCGTT
>Ga0105104_10004062_pt1 | contig 10260 bp, 11 predicted proteins | sample PPLLaktember2015_3_FD_87034 | JGI IMG/M metagenome (GOLD analysis project Ga0105104, IMG submission 87034) | Freshwater sediment microbial communities from Prairie Pothole Lake near Jamestown, North Dakota, USA - PPLs Lake P7 Core (6) Depth... | ecosystem: Environmental > Aquatic > Freshwater >... | reverse complement strand
CAGGGCGTCTCTGGAGATATTTTGTTTTTTCCCGTCGGCTATGGCGGCGGTAATTTCCGCAACCACTTCTTCTCCTTCGCCGATGACAAAGGCGTCGATGAAAGCGGCAAGCGGCGCGGGGTTAAACGCGCAGGGGCCGCCCGCGATGATCAGGGGGTGATGGTTGAGACGTTCGGTGGATTGAAGCGGTATTTCTCCCATCTCCAGCATATTGAGCATGTTCGTGTAGGACAATTCATACTGCAGTGAAAAGCCGATGGTGTCGAAATCGGCCATTGGACTGGTGGATTCCAGCGATGTCAGGGGGAGATGGCGCAGGCGCATCTGGTGCTCCCGATCCGGCCAGGGCGCAAAACACCGTTCGGCGGCCACGCCGGGCAGCGCGTTTAAAACGGCATACAGGATTTGCAATCCCAGGTGGGACATCCCCACTTCATACGTATCGGGAAAGGCCAGCAAAAAGCGCACATCGGGCTTTGCCTTGTGGATGGAGTTAACTTCCGCGCCGATGTAGCGGCTGGGCTTTTCAGCGCCGGCCAGCAGCGCATCGAGAATGTCTTGGGTCATTAGTTGCTTTCCGTTTTAGGGTTGTGTCGTCCCGGTTATTCTGCTCTTTCCGGATAGGGGGCAGCTTGATACTTGAAGGGGTTCTGCTTGATGTCTCTGAGCAGAGACAACGCCATTTTCTTTGCGAAATTCGGGGACGAAAGATAACCGATAGAATTGTTCTTAAATGTGTTTAAAAGCTCGGTGCGGATAGATTCTTCTTCGTTGTCACTGACAAATGATCTTTCCATTTTGTGTTCGTAAGTCAGCTCATCTCCCAAAAATTTTTTCAGCTGATGACAGTCTTCGGGCGATGCGAAAAAAGAATCCAGAACCTCAATTTTTACCCGAAAAAATAATTCCACTTTTATGGTATCTTTGGCAATGCGCCGGGAGGCATCGCTGATGGTCAGCGTCAATCCGTTGGGAAGGTTGATCGTTTCGATTAATTCCATTTGTTTTGTGTTTCCTGCTTTTTTATTTTACCGTACCGCTCTCGAAGGATAACAAGGCCTTCAGGGGGATGTCCCGCAGCCGCATTGATTGAATGCGTCGAGGAACCCGGTCCCGATTGTTCGGGGCCGACAAAGCTGACCCAAGAGATCGCAACGGTAATACCATTTTTATTCTTGACCTGCAACGTCAATCCTCCTATAAAGCTGACCATGTCTTCGTCTTCCGAAATAATGGTTTTATGTCAACCAGATGAAAGAAAGTCCTGCGGTGCGTGCTGCGGTCTGTATAATTATGTGGACAGTTCGCGCAAGACGCTCACGGAAAGGCTGCACGCCCGTACAAAACGATTCCGCGAGCTGGTCAAAACGCCGGATGATTTGAAGCTCTATGTTGAGGCAACCTTTGCTGCGGAAGATTTCACAAAAAGGTACGAGGTGATCTACTGCTGTGAATATCTTGGCTTTCTTGATGACGAAGAAAAAAAGGTCGGCTGCCTTGTTCATCCCATACAGAACAGCGGTGTTGATATGCGCACGGTGTCATTTTACGGACAAGATGTCTGCGCCGGGCATTTGTGTCCCAGCCATCATTTTATTCCGCTTTCCCAGCAACTCATCCTGTTGAAAATTATTGATGACTGGTATCTTTACGGTCTGTGCCTGACAGACATCGATCTGGTGGTTACATATTTTCGTCTGATTGCCGACCGGGTCGGACAGGAAATCAAGCCCGACGTGTTTAACAGGCAGGCGCTGAAGGATATCGCCCTGGAATATTTTGGCTGGAAGATCACATGGCCTTTCCGGTCGCCTTCGGCCAACCGTCTGGGCAAATACTATTTTGACGGATCGCAGTACATGATTAGCCATATTGATTATGAAAAGTTTGGAAAGGAGCTTTCTCCGCTCAATTCCATATTTCTCAGCCTGTCATCTGAATTTCAAAACGGGGATGAACTTGAAGCCGCGGAAAAAATGGTCTGGAACAATATTGAGACCTTCGTGTCAAGGTATCAGGACATTTTTTGATTTTTTATTGACAGGAAGAAGGAAACTTAGGTAATAATGTAAATTAATTAAATGATTGCAGGGAGCAATCCGAAATGACCAGTCTATCAAAGGAAGTTCTTATCCCCCGCTCTGAAATATCCAGGCGTGTCCAGGAAATGGCCGATCAGATTTCCCGTGAGTGTGCCGGGGAAGAAATCCTGGCGATCGGCGTTCTTAAAGGTGCTTTTATTTTCATGTCTGATCTGGTAAGAGCGTTGGCCGTTCCCTGCCAGACCGATTTTATCCGCGCTGCGAGTTATGGCGCCGGGTCTGAGAGTTCGGGCAATATAGTGATCACCAAGGATATTGAATTGGCTGTCGAAGGCCGGAATATTCTGATTGTTGAAGATATTGTGGATACCGGCTTAACGTTGCAGTACATCGTAGATCATATGAAGCGAAGAAATCCGAAATCCATAAAAGTCTGTACCTTCCTGGACAAGCGGAAAAGAAGAAAAGTCCCCTTTGAAGCTGATTATGTCGGTTTTAGCATTGACGACGGTTTTGTTGTTGGTTACGGACTGGATTTCAATGAACAATATCGCTTTTTACCTGATGTTTATGTGATAAAGACAGATGTTGATTAAATAAATAGAGGGAAACCCATGATTATACAGTGCAGGCAGTGCCGTACAAAATTCCGTTTTGATGATTTGAATATGGAAGGCGACGGTTTATGGATGCGCTGCAGCCGATGCCATCATGTTTTCTATCAGGAAAACCCGTTAATGTCACAACCGTCAGCCACTGCGCCTCCGGTTTTGCCCGTCTTCACAAAAGAAGTCGAGCGCGAAAAAACACCCACCTTCATAAAAGAAGTCGAACCCGAAGCAACATCCGCCTTCACAAAAGAGGTCGAGCCTGAAAAAACAGCCTCCCGGTTGGTTTTTGAACCGGCCGCAACCCCTGACGCTTTCCAGGCCGCTCCCCCGGCCGCTGAAAAAAGACCCGATGAAGATGCCACAGAAATCATTCACGACCACGACGAGGCGTCTCCTGAACCCCCTGAAAGAGAAGAAGTAACAACAGAGCCCGAGACGACAGACCAGGCGGACATGGAGCTTGCGGATATCACGTTTTCCAAGGGACCCGAAGAACTGGATGATACGGGCGAAACCATGGATATCCCCGAAGAACAGCCGTTGCCCCCGATTCGTAAGAAAAGCAGGCGATGGAAGGCTATGCTCTGGACGGTTCTGGTTGTTGTCGTGATTCCGGCTGTCATCTCTTTCGTAATCTTCCCGAAGCTCGGAGAACGCTACATGAAGCTCGGGGAACACGGAGCAAAGCAGATTCTCAATCTGTTCGGCGGATCAAAGCCTTCAGATGGTCAGTTCGTGGCAGGGTTCGTCAAGGTTCAGGACTTTCGGCAGCGGTTTGTGCATAATGATACGTTGGGCAGAAGCATCCGGATTGTGGAAGGAACCGTCTTGAATCAGTCTGATTTTTCCATTGCCCGCATCATGGTCAAAGTTGAGCTGCTCGATTCCGATTCAGATGTTTTAAACGAGCGCGTGAGTTATGCGGGGAATGTTTTGACTGACCAGGAACTCTCCACTCTTTCCGAAGAAGAAATAATGAAAAGACTGTCCATGCCGGAAGGACGAAACAATCTCAATGAACGGGTGATTCCTAACGGACAGATTCCTTTCATGATTGTCTTTACCAAGGATCCGCCGGGCACCTTTAAAACGAGCGTCATCGTTTCAGGGGCGGAACGCCTTCTTTAGACATTTTTTTCAGTCAACTGACCGTTGATCTGTTTTTGCAGAAAAAAGCTTAGCACAGGTAAAAGCACATGAGATACGAAGGAAACATTTTCCGTCCCTTCAGCGAGGCCAACAGCTATCTGCTGCAATGTACCATCGGCTGCTCCCATAATCAGTGCACATTTTGCGGCATGTATAAAGGCGAGAAATATCGCGTGCGTGACATTGCCGAGATACTGGAAGATATCCGCATGGCAAAAGATCATTATGGCGATGTGGAAAAAGTGTTCCTTTGCGACGGCGATGCGATTGCCATGGAGACGGACACCCTGCTTGCCATCATCAACAGGCTTTATGAAACTTTCCCGTCTTTGCGCCATGTCGGGAGTTATGTGGGGCCTCAGAGCACACTCTCCAAAACACCCGCCGAATTGCGGGCCCTTAGAACGGCAGGCCTGACGAAAGCCTATATCGGGGTGGAGACCGGCGATGACGAACTGCTCAAGAAAGTCAGAAAAGGCGTGGGATATGATGAAATGCTTCGGGCCGGGCGCCTTCTGGTGGAAGCGGACATCAATTTATCGGTCATGGTTCTTCTGGGACTGGCAGGTCCGGGAGAGGCCTCGGTTCGACACGCGCTTGCCACGGCCAAAATCTGCAATGAGATACAGCCCCGTTATCTGGCCGCCCTGACCGTCACTCCTGTGCCGGGAACTGTTCTGCACCGTCAGGTTCAGAAAGGTGAATTTCAACTGCTCGATCCCTTTGAAACCCTGGCCGAGATGAAGCAGATTTTTGAAAATATAACGATGGATAATCTGAAATTTGTCGGAACTCACGCCTCCAACTACCTGCCGGTTACCGGTACGCTCCAAAAAGACAAACAAAAAATGATTGCGCAGGTGGACAAGGTTCTGGACGTCCGCGATGAGAGACTGCTTCGCCCTGATTACCAGCGCGGCCTTTGATTCCGCCATTGCGGGACGAACGTTATTAATGGTCTCATAATAGTATCAAAACGACATTCCCGCTTGTGCCCTTCAGGGTGCGAAAGCGGGAATCCAGACTTATTGAACTGGACCCCGGCACTCGTGCCCTTTAGGGTATTCGCCGGGGTGACAATGATACTGTAATCTGATCAAACGTCATTACTGTTATTGAACTTTTAATAATTCCCTTTAGCTTGCTGCGCGGATGAGAAAAATTATTTTAGAGTTACGCAATTCTGAATGATTTCGCTGGAAATTACTCCCGGTCTGATGATGTGGGCGGGTTCGCGGGATGCGTCAATGATGGTGGAACCGATACGGCTCTTTGTTTTTCCCGCGTCAACGACGGCTTCTATTTTATTGCCGATTTGCCGGATGACCTGATCCGCATCTTCACATTCGGGCGCGCCGGAGAGGTTTGCACTGGTTGCGGTCAGTGGTTTGCCCGTTTTTTCGGCGATACCCCTGGCAATGTCATTGCCGGATAAACGTATGCCGATCTTGCCGGTGTTCGCTGTAAGGAGCGGGGAAACTCTGTCGGATGCTTCAAAAATAATCGTGAGCGGTCCGGGCCAGAAGGTATCCATCAGCTTTCGGGCGGAATCGGTGACGTTGCGCACCAGCGGATAAACATCCTGCGCATTGCCGATGATCACGGAGATGGGATTGTTAAAATTCCGGCCTTTGATTTCAAAAATCCGGTTGATGGCCTGATCGTTTGTAGCGTCCACCCCCAGACCGTAAAATGTTTCGGTGGGATACGCAATAACGCCGCCCCGGGAAACGAAGGCGGCGGCATCACGTATCAAATTCTCTTCGGAATACTCTGTGCTGGCTTTCAGGATTTGGGGCATGAAAGATTTTCCTGTTTTTTCTCTACTTCTTTGGCCATTCGGGCCATATACGCGGCAAGTTTCTTGTTAAGAGACTGATCTTCCAACGCGAGCAATCGAACGGCAAAAAGCGCGGCGTTTTTTGCACCGGCTTTTCCGATGGCCATCGTTGCTACGGGGATTCCTCCCGGCATCTGGATCGTGGAGAGCAGCGCGTCCAGCCCATGCAGCGACGTGGCGTCGATAGGAACTCCGATAACCGGCAAAAACGTTTGTGAGGCAATGACACCGGCCAGATGTGCCGCAGCGCCGGCCCCGGCAATAATGATTTTCACGCCTCGCGCTGCCGCCGTTTTGGCAAATTTTGTTGTGCGTTCAGGGGTGCGATGCGCCGATGTCAGAATCAGCTCGGAGCCGATTCCGAATTCGTCGAGAATTTTTACTGCCTCGGTCATAATCGGCAGGTCGGAATCACTGCCCATTACAACACTGACCAATACATTATTTTTGGCGCTTTTTGCTGTCATGCAGGCTCCTTTTTGTTATTGAAATAAGTCTCTCCGATAGATCCAAGCAATCCTTGAAGGATTTAACCATTATTTAAGGGGTCATTAACGTATTGAGACATGTTTTGCAAGATGGTTTTTACCTTGACATATCGGGCTATAATCTCTAATGTTTCACGCATCCATTCCAAAGGAGATGATCATGAAAAATAATCTTATCGCAGTCGTTGAAACCGATAAAGGCACCATACGGTTAAAATTATTTGCCGATCAAACGCCGGTTACGGTCAGCAATTTTGTCAATCTGGCGCAGCGGGGGTATTACAATAATCTGAAATTTCATCGCGTGATTCCGGATTTTATGATTCAGGGCGGCTGTCCGGCCGGCGATGGACGTGGCGGTCCCGGCTACAAGTTTCAGGACGAATTTGTCAAGGAGCTGCGCCACAGCAAGCCCGGCATTTTATCCATGGCCAACGCCGGTCCGCAAACCAACGGAAGCCAGTTCTTCATCACGCACGTTCCCACGGCGTGGCTTGACGGCAAGCATACCGTGTTTGGTGAAGTAGCCGGTGACAAGGACCAGGAAGTGGTCAACGCCATCGTGCAGGGTGACAAGATCCAGTCCATTACGATCGAAGGCGACAGTTCGGAGTTGATGGCAAATAATAAAACGATGGTCGATCAGTGGAATGCGGTGCTGGATAAGAACTTTCCCGGGCTGTCTAAATAATACTGAGTGTTTAAGATATGTTTTGCATTGAGGGCGAACTGTTATGAGAAGCATGCAAATTACGCCCGGAAGAATGGTTGAAAAAGACGGATCGATCAACTTCGGTTCTTTCCGCACGCCTTTTCAAAATGCCAATATTCTGGATGCGAAGCTGTATTCCATGCCGGTGCCCGGTTTCTGGAAAAATTTTCGCCTGAAGGAATGGCAGCATTTTGGCATTGTGACCCCGACGCATTATTTCGGCATGGTCATTTTCGACGCCAAAATGGTAGGCGTTTCTTTTTTTTATGCCTATGACCGGCTGAAAAATACCAGGTTCGAACACGAACGTCAGACGCGTGGAAAATCCATTAACGTTGCCCACCAGCCATACAATGACGCCTGCTGGTTTGACGCCAAAGGTTATCGGTTGCGCTTTGAAAATAAACTGGACCGGGGTTTTCATCAGATTGCCATTGACATCGATGGTGACGGCGAGCGTCCCGCGGTAAGGGGCGAATTAACGGTTCACGAGGACCTCGGCGCATACGAACCGCTGGTTCAGGTATCTCCGATTACAGGGACGCGCCCCTTCTATACGCATAAAGCGGCTGTGCCCGTATCCGGCAGCATTATGGTGGGCTCCCGGAAAATCGTTCTGGCGCGAAACGAATGCGTTGCCCTGATTGATGAGCAGAAAACGTATTATCCCTACTTCAGCTTCTGGAAATGGTCGACTGCCGCGGGTTACAGTGACGGGAAACTTTTCGCCTTCAACCTCTGTCAGAACATGATTGCCGCTGACGAAGACTACAACGAGAACTGTTTGTGGATGGACGGGAAAATTCATTACCTGAAGGCGGCGCGCTTTGATTTCGGGGATGTCATGCGGCCCTGGAAGATGAACACAACAGACAGGAAACTGGCATTGTCATTCATTCCGCTGGGAGAACGGGCGCAGAAAATGAATATCGCAGGCGGGCTGATCCTGTCGGATTTTCATCAGCCCTTCGGGTTGTACAGCGGCAGGTTCACAGAAGACGGGGGCAGCCATCCCATTAAAGACTTTTTTGGCCTGGCTGAACATCACATTACCCGGTACTAGTGCAGTGTTTCAGTAAAAGCTTTACACTTGTCATAACCCTTCGGGTCACGCGTTTCGAACGAAGTGAGAAATCTTAATAAATCCGGCATATAAAAAAGATATCTCCCGCTGGTCGATATGACAAGATTATAATGATGCACCACACTAGGGAAGAGGTCTTACCGGCTGCCGGCGGTGAGGGTTTTCAATCCGGAAACAAGCTCATTCTGTTCGAGAATCATCAACTCCTGTTTTATTATTGTGAATTTCAATATTTTATCTGAATCCGGTTGACATACAAATCTTCTCTTCATATACTCCCGCAGCAAAAAAAAGACGTCTCGTATTTCATAAGGAGAGAAGCAAAAATGAAAGAAAACTTGTACGAATATCTGGCAGGCAACGAGTATCCGGGCCGCGGCATCTGCATCGGGAAAGCGCCCGGAGGCAGCAAAGTCATGGTTGCCTATTTTATCATGGGCCGCAGTGTCAACAGCCGCAACCGCGTGTTTGATCCCATTGACGGCGGCATCCGCACCATGGCGGCCGACCCCTCCAAAATGACAGACCCGCACCTGATTATTTACAATCCCGTCCTGACGTTGGACAATACGACGATTGTGACCAACGGCGACCAAACCAATACAATTTATGATTTTCTGTCGCGCAATGACTTCCCGGGCTTCGGCTTTGAAGCCGCGCTCAATACCCGCACCTTTGAAGACGACAAACCGAACTGGACGCCCCGCATTTCCGGCATGGTGGATATGCGAAGCGGCGGATACAAGCTGAGTATCCTGAAAAGCGACAACGGCGATGAAAAGAGCGTGCAGCGCTTTACTTTCGATTATCCCGAACCGCTGGCCGGTGAGGGACACTTCATCAGCACCTACAAATGCAATGGCAATCCTATTCCCAGTTTTGCGGGGGAACCGTTGCTTGCAGACATTGACCAGGAAGATCACAATGAATACGCGGGTAAATTGTGGGAAGCCCTGAACGAGGACAACAAGGTGAGCCTTTTTGTGCGTGCCATCGACCTCAAAACGCAGGGCTACGAGGATGTCATCATCAACAAATATAAAACAGTGGAGGGATAATCCATGAATGAAATACAACTGAAGTACGGCTGCAATCCCAATCAGAAACCGGCCAGAATCTTTATGGCAGACGCCGGTGACTTACCGGTTGTCGTGCTAAACGGCAAGCCAGGCTATATCAATTTTCTGGATGCATTCAACAGCTGGCAGCTGGTGAAAGAACTGAAAGAGAACACCGGAATGGTGGCCGCGGCTTCCTTTAAACATGTTTCTCCCGCCGGCGCCGCCCTGGGGTATCCCCTGGATGACGTTTTGCGAAGGATGTACCACATTGACGCCGCCACGCAGCTTTCCGCGCTTGCCTGTGCCTATGCGCGCGCCCGGGGCGCCGACCGCATGAGCAGCTTCGGAGACTGGATTGCGCTTTCTGATGTATGCGATGTTGCCACGGCAAAAATCATAAAAAATGAAGTTACCGACGGCATTATTGCGCCGGGTTTCGAGCCTGAAGCCCTGGAAATTCTGAAATCCAAGAAGGGCGGAAACTACAATGTGGTTTCCATCGATTCCAAGTATGTGCCTGTTTCCCTGGAGCACAAGCAGGTGTATGGGATTACCTTTGAGCAGGGCCGCAACGACCTGAAAATTGACAGCCGCATGCTCGAAAACATAGTCACAGAGAAAAAAAGCCTGACCGATGCGCAAAAGCGCGATCTGGTGCTGGCGCTCATCACCTTGAAATACACGCAGTCCAACAGCGTTTGCTACGTGCAGGACGGCCAGGTCATCGGCGTGGGTGCAGGCCAGCAAAGCCGCATCCACTGTACGCGGCTTGCCGGCCAGAAGGCCGACAACTGGCAGCTGCGCCACATGCCCAGGGTACTGGACCTGCCTTTCCGTGACGATGTTTCCAAACCCAATCGGGACAATGCCATCGACGTTTACCTCGGTGACACGCCGGAAGACGTCATCGGCGACGGTGTCTGGGCCGAAACCTTCACCCGTCAGCCCGAACCTCTAACTGCAGCCGACAGGAAGCAATGGCTTGCCAAGGTTACAGGAGTTGCCCTGGGCAGCGACGCATTCTTCCCCTTCGGGGACAACATTGAGCGCGCGCGCCGCAGCGGTGTCACGGCCATCGTGGAACCCGGCGGTTCCATCCGCGACCAGCAGGTGATCGATACCTGCAACAAATACGGCATCGCCATGGCCTTTTGCGGACTGAGGCTTTTCCATCACTAGATCGCAGGCTGCTAGACTATGGACTGTTAGACCATTGGATGTCAGAAACAAAGATAGAGAAAGTCGTTTCAACTTTAAGATATGGACGTGTTAT
>Ga0105104_10004060_pt1 | contig 10268 bp, 8 predicted proteins | sample PPLLaktember2015_3_FD_87034 | JGI IMG/M metagenome (GOLD analysis project Ga0105104, IMG submission 87034) | Freshwater sediment microbial communities from Prairie Pothole Lake near Jamestown, North Dakota, USA - PPLs Lake P7 Core (6) Depth... | ecosystem: Environmental > Aquatic > Freshwater >... | reverse complement strand
CTTTTACAATCAAAGAATAGGGAAGAATAAAACAAACGGTAATAAAAGTCGCTCTTTTCATAATTTAAAAATGATTAATTCTGTGCTGTATGTGCAGGAATAAAATAATTGCATTAGTATTCCTGCCGAATATTAAAGCTACGACTTGTTTTTTTGTTCTGTAACAACGTATGCATATTCTTATTAAAATGCAAAAAAAAGCTGCAATTTGACTTGCAGCCGATAATTAAAATTTAAACTTACGCGCTTAACCCTTTTTAACCCCAACTTGATAAATCGTACATCCATTCTTCAAGGTGCAGCGCAGGTTCATTCAGGTTCCATTGATCATCCTTTATATCCGTCATCCATTTTTCCAGTTCAATGGGCTGTTCCGATACGCTGCTGCTCTCTGGCATTGCATGAGGCCTTACCATGTTCATTTCTGTAACCAGATTATCGTTGTTTGTTGCCGCCATTGCCTGCTCAGTTATTGCAGTGGCTTTAGGAATTTTAATATTTTCAGCAGGAGAGGCTTTAATCTGACCCGATACCGCTACAAGCAGAATTATCACAAGAGCGACAACCTTATAGTCTTTTATTTGTTTTGAAAACATTTTCATGGTTTTGGTTTTAATACTATCTATCATGAGGTGTGCCAAACATTGTAAAAAATTAAAAATCAATAGTATACAAATAAATTTCAAAATCCATTTTAAAAAATAATGAACGGTTTGTATACAATGTGTGTGCGATTACGTACAAATTTTTTATTCTCATGATGAAAAGATTAATTTTAATTAGTTTTGATAATATCAGATGAGGAGGTATTAAGTACATTAAAATGTCGATAAAAGTAGAATCACTTACTAAAATATTTGGTGCCCAGAAAGCAGTCGACGGGATTACATTTTCAATCGGAACCGGCGAAATAGCAGGCTTTCTTGGTCCTAACGGTTCAGGAAAATCGACCACCATGAAGTGCATTTGCGGAGTTCTGCCATTTGATCAGGGAAAAATTGAAGTGGCAGGAAAAAACATCAATGAAGAACTTATCTCAATAAAAAGAATCATTGGCTACCTTCCTGAAAATAATCCGCTGCACCCTGAAATGTATATCAGGGAATACCTGTCTCATGTTGATGGTTTCTATAATAATAAGATTAAAAGAACACAGCGTATAAACGAAATAATCGGGCTTACCGGCCTTTCGAATGAAAAGCATAAAAAAATAGGCCAGCTATCGAAAGGGTACCGGCAGAGGGTTGGCCTTGCACAGGCAATAATCCATAATCCTGAAATTATGATACTGGACGAACCCACATCCGGGCTCGATCCCAACCAGATTCTCGAGATAAGGAACCTGATATCAGGATTGGCCAGTGAAAAAACAGTTTTGCTGTCAACACATATCCTTCAGGAGGTGGAAGCAATATGCGACAGGATTATCGTGATAAACAATGGGAGGCTGGTGGCTGATGAATCTTCTGATTCGATCAGAAAAAGTCATGCCCGGGGAAGACAAAGCATATACCTTGAATTTGGTAATCCTGTTGATATTGAGATGTTAAAGAAAATTGAAGGAGTGACTTTGGTGAAAAAGATTAATGAAAAGGAATTCCTGGTTGAAGGAAATCCTGAAAATGATCTTCGTTCGGTAATTTTCCGGTTTGCGGCGGATCATAAGCTTTCTCTTTTGACAATGCGGCTGGAAGAGCAATCGTTGGAAAAGATTTTCAGGGATTTAACGGGAAAACCATGATCTTTGCCGGAACTAAAAAATAAAATATATTTGAACACTTATCATTAAAACAGAATAAAAAATGAGTTATCTATTTACTTCAGAATCGGTATCGGAAGGACACCCCGATAAGGTGGCAGATCAGATCAGTGATGCTTTGTTAGATGAGTTTTTAAAACAGGATCCCAATTCAAAGGTTGCATGTGAAACATTGGTAACCACGGGTTTGGTTGTTCTGAGCGGTGAGGTTAAAACCCATGCATATGTCGATGTACAGAAGGTGGCCCGTGAGGTGATCAAGGAAATCGGTTATACTGAATCGGAATACATGTTTGAAGGCGATTCTTGTGGTGTTATATCAGCCATACACGAACAATCTCCTGATATTAACCGGGGAGTTGAACGTCAGAATATTGAAGATCAGGGTGCTGGTGATCAGGGGCTTATGTTTGGCTATGCATGCCGTGAAACAGATAATTATATGCCTCTTACGCTTGAAATTTCACACCTGCTCCTGAAAGTGCTTTCTGAGATCAGAAGGGAAAAGAAACAAATGACATACGTCAGGCCTGATTCTAAATCACAGGTAACCGTTGAATATGATGATAAAAATTGCCCTTTAAGGATCCATACTATCGTTGTGTCCACGCAACATGATGAATTTGATACCGATGAAAAAATGCAAGCCAAAATAAAGGATGATGTTCGTAAAATCCTTATCCCCAGGGTACTGAAACAACTTCCTGAAAGAGTCAGAAAGCTTTTTAAGGACGACTATATTTTACATGTCAATCCGACCGGCAAATTTGTTATTGGCGGACCTCATGGAGATACAGGTCTTACAGGTCGTAAGATAATTGTTGATACATACGGTGGAAAAGGGGCCCATGGAGGCGGTGCTTTCTCGGGTAAGGATAGTTCCAAGGTCGATCGCTCGGCTGCATATGCAGCAAGGCACATAGCAAAAAATATGGTTGCTGCCGGCATCGCCGATGAAGTACTCGTTCAGGTTGCCTATGCAATTGGTGTGGCAAAGCCTGTCGGGATTTTTGTTGATACCAATGGTACTTCACATGTTTCCCTGAGTGATGGTGAGATTGCAGATAAAATCATAAACATTTTTGACCTCAGGCCCAGTGTTATCGTGAAACGTTTCGGACTGAAAAATCCAATTTTTAAAGCTGCTGCTGCTTACGGGCACCTGGGACGTACTCCTGAAAAGAGAATGGTTGAGTTTTCAGGAAACGGTAAAAAAGAACAGCGCGAAGTCGAATTCTTCAGCTGGGAAAAACTTGATTATGTAGATATTCTCAGGAAAGAATTTAATCATTAATTAATCACTCAACTATTATGAGTATTTCAAAGAAATTATTCAGTAAACAGGATAAATTGTCTGTTATCGGCCTTGGATATGTAGGATTACCAATTGCGCTTGAATTTGCCAGATCTTTGTCGGTTATTGGTTTCGATATCAATGCAAAAAGAGTGGGGATGATGAGGAAAGGTATCGATCCCAGCAAAGAGTTGGACAAAAGTGCATTTGCCAATACAGATATTTTTTTCACTTCCGATCCGAAGGATCTGAAACAGGCTTCTTTTCATATAGTGGCCATACCAACTCCTGTGGATAAAAATAACCTTCCCGATCTTACAGCACTGAAAGGTGCTTCCAAAACTGTTGGAAGTATCCTGAAGAAAGGAGATTATGTGGTGTTTGAATCGACAGTATTCCCGGGTGCAACAGAGGAAATATGTGTCCCGATTATGGAAGAGGAATCGGGTCTGAAGTTTATCAAGGATTTTAAGGTTGGATATTCCCCCGAACGCATCAATCCCGGTGATAAGGTGCATTCACTTACAAATGTTGTTAAGGTAACATCCGGCTGCGACAAGGAATCGGCCGATGAAATTGCCATCGTGTACGAAAAAATCATCAAAGCTGGTATCCACAGGGCTTCCAGTATTAAAGTAGCAGAAGCAGCTAAGATCATTGAAAATACTCAGCGCGACATTAATATCGCCCTGATGAACGAACTTTCCATAATTTTCCATAAAATGGGCGTCAATACCTTCGATGTGCTGAAAGCTGCAGGTACCAAATGGAATTTCCTGAAGTTCTTTCCGGGTCTCGTGGGAGGGCATTGCATTGGTGTTGATCCCTATTATCTTACCTTTAAAGCTCAGGAACTCGGTCATTTTGCCCAGGTGATTACTGCCGGCAGGTCGGTGAATGATGGCATGAGCCGTTTTATCGTCACGGAACTTGTAAAAGAACTCATCAGAGCGGGAAAGAATATACTCAATTCCAGAGTCCTTGTTATGGGAATTACCTTCAAGGAGGATGTTAGCGATATCAGGAATTCCAAGGTGGCCGATATGATCAACGAACTTAATTCATATGGTATTAAGGTCGAATCTATCGACTCCCTGGCCGATCCCGAAGAGGTAAAGCATGAGTATAATATTGAAATGACGGACCAGGCTTCGGGAAAATACGATGCCATAATTCTTGCGGTTGCCCATAAGAATTATGCGGAGCTTCCCGAAAAATTTTTCCTGGATCATCTCAACGAGAAAGCAGTATTTTTTGATGTTAAAGGCCTGTTCAGGAATCTGGAAGGAAAGTTGAAGTACCTGAGTCTTTAGATTTTTTAATGCTTCCTCAACATACAATGTCTTCTTGTCAAGAATTTCGGTCGTTTCCTCACAGAATGATAGAAGAACATTGTCAGATTGCTAATTTTACACTCGTTTTTATAAAAAAATATGAATCAAAATAAAAAGAACTTTGCAATCATCGGAGTGGGTGGCTATATCGCGGTGCGACATCTGCGTGCTATCAAAGATACCGGCAATAACCTTCTGGCCTCACTCGATCCAAATGATAGTGTCGGAATTATTGACAGCTATTTCCCCGAGAGTAACTTTTTCGTTGAATTCGAACGTTTCGACCGCCATGTCGATAAACTCCGGAGAAGCGGAACTCATATCGACTATGTGAGTATCTGTTCGCCAAATTACCTTCACGATTCGCATATTCGCTTTGCCCTTCGTTCGGGCGCTCATGCCATCTGTGAAAAACCTCTTGTCCTTAATCCCTGGAATGTCGATGCACTGGCTGAAATTGAAAAGGAATTCGGTCATAATATTAACAATATTCTCCAGCTCCGTTTGCACCCTTCTATTATCGCTCTTAAAAAGAAGATTGGAGAGGGACCTAAAGATAAAATTTACGATATTGAGTTGACCTATATTACAAGCAGAGGCAAGTGGTATCATATTTCATGGAAAGGTGATGTCCAGAAGTCAGGAGGTATTGCTACCAATATCGGAGTCCATTTTTTCGATATGCTTCTGTGGATTTTCGGTAACGTAAAAAAGAATGTTGTACACATTTCCGGACCCGACAAGGCATCAGGATATCTTGATCTGGAAAGGGCAAGGGTTAAATGGTTCCTGAGCCTTGATTATGAAGATATTCCGGAAAATGTGAAAAAAACCAATAACAGAACTTTCCGTTCCATAACTTTAGATAGTGAAGAAATTGAATTCAGCGGAGGATTTACTGATCTGCATACTGAAAGCTATAACAAAATAATGGAAGGAAAGGGTTTTCCGCTGTTTGCTGTTAAACCGGCAATCGAAACTGTTTATACTATCAGAAATGCTGCTCCCATAGGATTAAAAGGCGAATACCATCCTAAATGTAAGGAAACTGAAAAATAAACAATAAATCATATGGCAAACAAGAAAGTAGCCCTGGTTACAGGAGTCACCGGCCAGGATGGTGCTTATCTGGCTGAATTCTTACTGAAAAAGGGTTATATCGTTCATGGTACAAAACGCCGCAGTTCTATGTTCAACACGGAACGTATCGATCATTTGTACCTCGACCCGCATGTTGAAAACAGGAATTTTATGCTTCATTATACCGATCTTACCGATTCTACCAACCTGATACGCATTATTCAGGAAGTGCAACCCGATGAGATCTATAATCTGGCAGCAATGAGCCATGTTAAGGTTAGTTTCGAGACTCCTGAATATACGGGTAATGCTGATGGATTGGGCACCTTGCGGATTCTTGAAGCCATAAGAATATTGGGATTGGCAAAAAAAACCAGGTTTTACCAGGCTTCCACCAGCGAACTATATGGTTTGGTACAGGAAGTTCCCCAGACTGAGAAAACTCCTTTCTACCCCCGCAGCCCTTATGCTGTAGCTAAACTATATGGATACTGGATCACAGTTAATTACCGTGAAGCTTACAATATGTTTGCCTGCAATGGCATCCTCTTCAACCATGAATCTCCGATAAGGGGAGAAACCTTTGTAACCAGAAAAATTACCAGAGCTGTTGCCAGAATAGCACTCGGACTTCAGGATAAACTGTATCTGGGAAATCTCTCTGCTAAACGTGACTGGCGACATGCAAAAGATTATATCAAAGCTATGTACCTCATGCTCCAGCAGGATGAACCTGATGATTTTGTTATTGCTACGGGTGTTACCACCGAAATACGGGAACTTGTAGTACTTGCTTTTAATGAAGTGGGTATCGAACTCGACTTCAAAGGGAAGAATGATAATGAAAAAGCTTATATATCCAAATGTAACGATCCACGTTATAAGCTCCCTGCAGGTAAAGAAGTTCTGGCTGTGGATAAAAACTACTTTAGACCAACCGAAGTAGACCTGCTTATCGGCGATCCTACAAAAGCCAAAACAAAACTTGGATGGAAACCCGAATATGATCTGAAAGGCCTTGTGAAAGATATGATCCAGTCGGATATCAAACTGATGCTTAAAGATCAATACCTGAGCAATGGCGGGTATAAAATTTTAAACTATTTCGAATAGGGGGCGTTCTATTATATCCCTTAAGTAGAAAGGATATGCAGACGAACAGCAAAATATATGTGGCAGGCCATCTTGGCCTTGTCGGTAGTGCATTGGTCCGTAACCTTCAGAAAAAAGGTTATACCAATATCATTGGCAGAAGCGTCGACGAACTCGATCTTATGGACAATAAGGCAGTTAATGATTTTTTTGCCAAAGAAAAGCCTGAATATGTTTTGCTTGCTGCAGCTAAAGTGGGTGGCATCGTGGCCAATAATCTTTACAGGGCCCAGTTCATCTATGAAAATCTGATGATCCAGAATAACGTGGTCCATAACAGCTACAAACACGGGGTAAAAAAACTTCTTTTCCTGGGAAGCAGCTGTATCTATCCAAAAGAATGCCCGCAACCCATCATGGAAGAATACCTTTTAACGGATCCACTGGAATATACCAATGAACCTTATGCAGTGGCAAAAATTGCCGGCATCAAGTTATGCGAAAGCTACAATATCCAATATAAGACCAATTTCATTTCGGTGATGCCCACCAATCTCTATGGCCCCAATGATAATTACGATCTGGAAAAATCGCATGTGCTCCCGGCGCTGATCAGGAAAATGCACCTTGGGAAATGCCTGGCACAAAATGATTGGGCGACCATTGTGAAAGATTTTAACAAACGACCGGTGGAAGGTATAAACGGCAATTCTTCCGCACAGGAAATCACCGGTATGATGGAGAAATATGGTATTGTCAGCCGGGATGGCAATGTTAGTGTATCACTCTGGGGAACAGGAAAACCAAAGAGGGAATTCCTGCATTCGGATGATATGGCCGACGCCTGTGTCTTTATCATGGAAAATGTCGACTTCGGGCATCTTGTCAGGAACCGTGAAAAAACAGTGGACATCGATAGCTCCCGGGAAATCCGCAATACCCATATCAACATTGGTACCGGCAGGGATCTTACCATCAGAGAGCTGGCAGAAAAAGTTAAAAAAATCACTGGGTTCAAAGGAGATCTGGTTTGGGATGCCGGTAAACCCGACGGGACCCTCCAAAAATTGCTGAATGTTGATAAACTGCATGATCTTGGCTGGAATGAGAATATTACACTCGATGAAGGCATCAGCGAAGTATATAACGGATATATAAACTACTGAACCCGGTTCAATTTCGTTTCCGAAGCAACCAATTTGTTATTTTTACGTCATAGTTGCAGACCAAAGCGCGTTTAGAAAAAATAACAAATTCAATCATACCCGATGAAAAGGATTTTTCTGGTTGCCGTGGCATTATACATGGCAGAACTGATCGGAATCTCTCAGGAAGCAGAGATTAACCTGTTCGATACATCCATACTTCATGAGATCAGAGTTTCGTTTGATGAGGAAAATTTCTGGCAAATTCTCATCGATAATTATAATAGCGCAAATCATCATAAGTCACCTGGTGATTTCCTTCCCGATACATTGAAACATTTTTCCCAGTCCGAACTCCTGAAATTATTGTATTATTCAAAGTCTGATAAAGATGATGACGATGATGTACCCTATCTTGAAGGAGAAGTATCCATCGACGGATATCCTCTTGGTTCTTCCGGAATAAAACTGAAAGGCTATTCATCTTTTTTTGGCACACCTGGGGTAAAAAAATCAATGAAAATTGATTTGAATGTATATAACGATACAAATAGTTTTTTCGGTGTAAAAAAACTAGTCCTGCACCACGGGATGGGAGATCCTTCCTTTCAGCCTGAGGCAGTATGTTACAGTATTCTCAGGAAAGCAGGGATCGCAGCGCCCCATACATCTTTTGCCAGGTTATACCTGAATGATACCTATTGGGGCTTGTATGTTCTTGTTGAGCAAATCGATAAAAAATTCTTAAAGGAATATTTTCCCGATGGCAGCGGAAATTTATATAAAGCTGCCGGGTGGACTGAACTGGAATATATCTCTGACAATTTTGACGATTATTCTGAAACGATTGAATTAAAGACAAATGAAGGAACTGCTGATGGCAGTGATTATATTAAATTCGTTAAATCTATTAACAGGCTGATTGACAAAGCTTTCAATGATTCAATTCAGAAATTATTCTATCTTGACTACTTTTTCAAGGTGTTGGCGGCAGATGTCATCACAAAAAACTGGGATTCTTATTATCAGAATGGAAGGAATTTCTACCTGTATCACGAACCTTCTTCCGATCTCTTCTATTGGATACCATGGGATTATAATTTTGCTCTCGATGGTCAGATGAATAATGTCTGGCCCCAGGAAGATACCTGCACATCAAACATTGCCTTCAGTTTTGACTCGGTCGAATATAGTGGTCCGGGTGTAAAGATGAAATACAGGTTCATGACCAATGAACGGGATTTTCAGTTTCTATGGTTGAGTTTCGGAGACTATCGTGACACCATTTTTGACGTTAATTCCTATACCGGTAACCCTGATACAGTAATAATTGATGGCTACCATATATACGAACAAAAGGGTATTTATCCAATCACCGTCAATATGTATTCTGCTCAGGGATGTTTTTACTATCTGGAAGATAAAGCAATAATGATGGACACCACCGGATTATGTCCATCTGTTCTTGAGATGTTAAACGTTTTTATAGAAGGCGATACTACCTATGATTTGACCTTTGACATGGACAGTTACTGCTGTGATTGCCAATGGGATAATGTTTGCCAAAAACTGAAAGAAAAAATTGACTATCATTCACAGACAGACGACGGCAGTTTTCCCATTGATTTATCAGGCAGCAGTAAAGTATTCCTGGGTAAATTAATGTCAAATCCTGAATTCAGAAACCGGTATCTGGATATGTTCAGGTTTGTTCTTGACTCTGCTTTCGTCACCGGGGATTTACAGCAACAGATACTATCCGGTGCGGCGCTTATCCGCGATGCCGTTTATGCCGACACCAATCTGTTATTCTCTGTCAATGCTTTCGAAACTGATATCAATAGTTTGTGTGAGCATGATAACTCTGTTACCAGCATTTCTCGTTTGATTGAGAGGCGAAAAGAAGGTCTGCTTGATGAATATGACTTTCTGAATTATTCTCCGCAGCCTGTTAAATTGCCGGTAAGCCGGAATGATGTTGTTATTAATGAATTTGCAGCCACACTGCGTGACCATGAGGGAAGCAGCACTGACGATTGGATCGAGCTTTACAACAATACTGAAAATGAGCTTGAAATCGAAATTCCCTGCGGGCTGGTTTTCATCTCCGCCGAAGAGGACACCAGCCGCATGATGGTGGTGCAACCTTCCTTAATTAACATGTCAAAGGGAAAAACGGATATCATCAAGCCATTTGTTTTAAGCATTGATGCTTTAAAAGCACTCCCCGCGCCTGAAAAAACCTACCGCGTTGAAGAATTGGAAGGGGGGAAACAACTGCAATTCGCTGAATGCCTCTGCAAAAAAGACCTGCCTGCCGAGACCGAAACACAGGAGCTCATCAGCCTGCAACTCGCTGCCTGGATGGTAGACAGCGAAGGCGTATTCACCACGCTGCCCGACAACCTGAATAACCTACTAAAGGACATAACCGGTCTGCCCATCTCCATCCCGGGATTGGACGAGACCATGCAGGACCTGGCGGGGAGCCTCGCACCAAACGCCCAGGGCTGGCTGGATCGATGCGGGATAGAACTTGGGGAATAAAAAAGAGCTGGTGAGAT
>Ga0105104_10004059_pt1 | contig 10268 bp, 8 predicted proteins | sample PPLLaktember2015_3_FD_87034 | JGI IMG/M metagenome (GOLD analysis project Ga0105104, IMG submission 87034) | Freshwater sediment microbial communities from Prairie Pothole Lake near Jamestown, North Dakota, USA - PPLs Lake P7 Core (6) Depth... | ecosystem: Environmental > Aquatic > Freshwater >... | reverse complement strand
GCATCAAGCGCGGATTCCACAGCTTCAGGCTGTGACATGTCAACGCCAGCGCGTTTTAGAGAATCAAGAGGATACATGGAGCCGCCAGTTTTCAGAAAATCAATATAGCTGTCACGTTCTTTCTCACCACCAGATAGTACCTTGCGGGAAAGGGCTATTGCTGCAGAGAGTCCTGTGGCGTATTGGTAGACATAGAAGGGCCTGTAGAAATGAGGAATGCGCAGGCATTCAAGACTGCTTTCTTCGGGGAGAAACACCTCGCCGCCAAAATATGCCTCCTGCAGCTCACGGTATTCCTGGCGCATCGAGGAAAGTGTAAGGGGTTTGCCTGTTTCGGCCATGGTATGAACCCTGTATTCGAACTCGGCAAACATTGTCTGGCGGTAAATCGTGCCAACAATATTGTCAATCTCGCGGTTGACGAGATAGGCAAGAAACGATTTGTCGCTTGATGACTGAAGCAGGTAATGTGTGAGAAGCTCTTCATTGAAAGTCGAGGCAACCTCTGCTTCAAAGATCTGGCAGCGGTAGTGCTGGAATGGATTGGCAGCGGTGCTTTGATGCGAATGCATGGAATGGCCTGCCTCATGCGCCACAGTATAGACATTGCGGAAGTCGTCCGCCTTGTAGTTGAGAAGAATATAGGGATCTCCGAAATAGGACCCTGCAGAGAATGCCCCTGATGATTTTCCCCTGTTCTCGTACTTGTCCACCCAGCCGGAGACAAGTCCTTTTGAAAGTGTTTGCGTGTATTGCTCTCCAAGTGGGGCCAATGCATCAATTACAAGTATAACAGCTTGATCATACGACGTTAACCTCCCCACATCCTTGACAAGCTGGACGGCATTGTCCCAGTGAGACAGTGTTCGCAAACCAAGCACCTTTTTGCGGAGCCTGTAATATCTGTGAAGTGGAGCAAGACGCTTTCTTACAGCCAGAATCAAATTGTCATATACTGATTCATCAATCTTGTTGTGATACAGATGAGCCTGACGGACACTTTTATATCCTCGTGCCTTGCACTCAGCCACACTTGTATGGATATTTGCAGACAGCAAAGTCGCGATTGTGTTCTTGTGACCGTCAAAGACGCTGTAATATTGACGATAAGCCTTCTCGCGGACTTTTGCGTTTTTATGCAATAACAGGGACTGAAAACCTGCATGCGATAGTTTGCGTTTTCCCTCTGGCGTGTCGACAAAACCAAAATCCATGTCTGCGTCGGTAAGAGCGTCAAAGGCTTTGGAGAATGCAGAAAGCGGCTCCATATGCAGGGCAATGATGCGCTCTTCTTTTTCAGATAGTATGTACGGTTTTGAATGAAGGAGTTTTTCCAGAATAATGCGATAGGGAGAGCATGACGGGTCATCAAACCATGACTTCATTGTGTTTTCCTGAATGCCCATCAATTCCGGCAGGAAAAAGCTCGCCGTGGTTTGCTTGAGTGTTGTTGCGTGATAGAACTTTGCCCTGCGCGTCTGGCTCCCTGGATCAGCCTCATTTTCACTTGACCTGAGGCTTTGATACACGCCAAGCCGCTCCTCCAGTTTATCCATTTCAATCAGGAACTTGAGGCATTCAATCAAATGCGCGAGATCCTTTGAGAAGACTCCCTTGAATCGTGGAAACTCCACTGCAGCTTTTGCATATAGGGCAAGATCACGCTCCCAATCCGCATCGTTTTTATAAAGCCTTGAAAGATCCCATTTGTCTCTGGTTGGAATATCAGACCTTGCGGGAATTTCTGCCAGGACAACTTTTGGTTTGGATAAAGCTTTAGATTTTTTAGGAGGATTTTTCTGGATCTTTTTTATCGCAGATACCGCCTTTTTAACAGCAGTCTTTTTACCTTTATTCACGTGAATCCTCTCTTTCATACATAAATATCAAACCAGTCGATGGCATTGCGAATCATTTCATCAGTGGCTTCGTGTCCGATATTATAATATTCAATAAAGCGCACATTTTCTTTCTTTGTATAGAGGGGGCTGAGCTTTTTTCGAAAATCCCTGATTTCCTCTATAGGAATGATCTCGTCATCCACACCATTCTGGACCAACAGGGGAAAATCTGCAAGGTTTTCCAGATGCCGAAGAGGTTCCGCGTCTCCAACAGACAGAAGACGTTTTTCCGGAAAGAGGGGGACCAGCCTGAGTTCCTCCATAATCTTCTGGCGGAGATTGTGCTCCCATGAAGCAGTGGCTATCAGGGCGGCGGCGGCTTTCACTTCTTTAATACGGTGGTTTGCCAGGTAGTGGAAGATGGTCATTCCTCCCATGGAGGAGCCCATGAGTGCGGTTCTATTGAAGTCAGCAACAGGATGTTCTTTATAGGAAAAAACAAGATTGTTAATGGCTCCTGATGTTTCCAGGATAATGTCGAATATTCTGGCCTGTCTTTCCAAAAGTGGCAGACTGGAAAACTCCTGTGTTAAAAGCTCGCCGTGGAGTGGTGCATCAAACATCACAGTAAAATAGCCCGATTTAGCCAGATAATACCCCTGAATGAGCTGTTTTTCCTTATAAGTCCCAAATCCATGCAGATAAATTGCCATTGGGAGCCTTTCTGGGACATCTGCAGGCTCAATTTCGATGACTGGAATTCCACAACGGGCTGTATTTTCTAGTAAATACTTCATTTCCTTCATTATTATAACAGAAAAACTGTATTAAAGGACCAATTTTTTTACTGGAGTGGAAAGCAGGGCAAAAAAGTGGTATACTTAAAAAAGGAGGTTAAAGCTATGCATAAAGCTGATGAAAACTCAGAAGACCCATTGGGTTGCTACCTGAATATTTTATGTAGTGGTCATCCTGGCAGCAACCCGGCTAGTCAAAAAGTCAATAAAATTTGCCTGAAAAACCCCATGCACAGGGGGGAAGAACCTATTATTCTGCTTTGAAGTTGCTGATGCGGGTTCTTCTTCTGTACAGAAAGGAGGACGCACATGGTCAACTTCATCTCATTGCTTTTTCAATCAGAGCTTTTTGTGCTTGTTGGTATTCCAATTTTAATTTTTCTGGCCAAGGTCGTGGATGTGGGACTGGCTACACTCGGGCTGATATTTACCTCGAGGGGATATAAAAAGCTCTCTTCCCTGGTCAGCCTGATGGAAATAACCATTTACCTGTTTGCTATTTCTGCCATTCTTGAACACCTTACAGAGGTCTGGTATTTTGGCGCGTACGCGGGTGGGTATGCTGTCGGAACCTATGTCGGGATGTGGATCGAGGAAAAACTCTCCATCGGTTTTGTCAGTGTCAGGGTGGTTACTCGCAAGATGCCGGGCAGACTCTTCGAGCTGCTCAAACAGGACGGATACAAGGGTACGGCCTACAGGGCACATTCCGGGAAAAGACAGGTCAATGTCGTTCACACTGTGATAAGAAGAAAGGATGCTCCCGTCATCCTCGCGCGGGTGCGCAAGTTCGATCATACGGCTTTTTATTCACTCGAGGATATTCGGGATGTCAGTTCCAGGAAAATGAGGACCCGTCTTGCAGGATGAGTGTTCGGGTGCGGCCTGGAAGTCTGTTGATTTTGCATAAAAAGTGATGGACAACAGGCCGCTTCTCATTTTACAATAGCCTTGCACTAAACTTTAGCAGGGGTTGTAATGAGAAACATCCTTGGAGAACAGATACAGGTTGCCAAACAGGTGGAGCGGGGCGAGCACCGTGCCGAGGCTGTGATCAGCATTGTCAGGCTACTCGCCGCGGCAGGGCTTCTTTCAGCGGCCGTGTGGACGTTTATAAAAGGCGGTCAGGGCTTTGGCCTTGACATGATAATTAGAACTTCAGGCTTTGTCGCTTCTGTTTTATTGCTTGTCGCAAGCCTCGTGGGCAGAAGCCGCATGTATAAAAAGACCGGGACAGCCGGGGCAATCATACGCAGGTATGTGTCCATTACTTTTGACGCGGCATTTATTGGATATGGTCTTTACCTGGGGATTTCGGCATACCTGTCGGATCCAATGCTCGTACCCGTATTCATGTTTGTCTTTGCGGCATGTGCAGTTGTCTATTTTTTCATGAATGCAGCAAGAGCGAGTCTCTATGCCAGCATATATGCCAGCGCACTCTTCATCGTCATGTTTATAGTACTTACTTTCCTTTTTCCATTGCTCAAAACAGTCTATCAGAGATTTCTGACGCTTGCTGACATTCCTGTAATGCTCTCCACAGGACTCTTTGTCGCGAGTGTGGCACTCTCGGTGATACTATCGGATCTTGGGCGCAGGAATGTCGCGCGCGCCTTAGCCACAGAAAGGCTTGGGCGGATAGTCGGAGACAGCTTTACGGGCGAGATGCTCAAGAATCCAAAGATGCTTCCGGGTTCACAAACCGCGGGAAAAGCGGCGGTTGTATCCATACAGATTGTCAACTTCCAGATGCTCTCTGATACCATGCCTTCTGCATCCCTTGCAAAAATGCTGGAGCAGATTGGAAGCATCGTTCGAGACAGGGTATTTGCCAGGCATGGCATCATAGCTTCAACTGCTCCCAATGCCATTTCCGCTGTTTTTGGCAATGAATTCAGGGCTGGGGGCAGCACCACTGGTGCTGTGCGGGCCGCAGCCGAGATTCTGTCTGAAACAAACAAACTATTCATCAACAGGACAAAGGCCGGGAAGTTCATAGCCCAGATCGGGATCGGCCTGCACTGCGGTGAGGTGATGGTCTCGGGTGTTGGCAGGGATGAGTGGAGAGACTGTGTGGTGCTGGGTACCACGGCACAGCTTGCGGACCTGATCGTAAAGCTCTCAAAGACAATCCGCGCGCCCTTGATCATATCCGAGGCGGTTTACAGGGAACAAAAGAGCGGGCTCGTGTTCAGGCGACTGGGCCGCGCGACCATCAAGGGTTTTGAGAAAACACTTGCCGTTTATGCCTATTATCCAGGGTCGATGGGACTGGAACCTGTCGTTGAGAGGAAATAATGGAATGAAGACAGGCATAATCGGATTTGGCAACATGGGAAAAGCCCTTGCGCACGGACTCGCTTCAGCCGGGATCAAGCCCAAAATCTGCGAGGTTGTGACCGAAAAGGCTCTTGAAGCCACACTGCAGGGATTTACAATCTGCAGTGTTGATGAAATCGCCTCATTGTCGGATATACTTGTAATTGCGGTAAAACCGCAGGAGCTTCCGAAGCTCCTGGATTCGCTGGGCAAGCATACTGCAGGCAAGGGAATTGTGAGCATTGCTGCCGGGAAAAAGATTTCGCTTTTTGAAAAGCGGCTGGGGACCTCAAATGTGGCGCGATTCATGCCCAATCTCGCGGCATCCCTGGCCATGTCAGCCGTTGCGGTCTCATATGGTGAAAAGGCAGAAGAATCTTTCAGGAATGATGCACTCGCAATTGCGCGCGCAGTGGGAACTGCCTTTGAAATACCGGAGAAACTTATGAGCGCGTTCACAGGATTATCAGGGTCAGGCATTGCCTATGTGTTTTCATTTATCAATGCGCTCGCCATGGGAGGTGTTGAGGCGGGTATCAAATATGATGACGCGCTTGCCATTGCCCTGGCCACAACTGAGGGCGCTGTGGCTGTTTTGAGGTCGCAGAAAGTTCATCCCTCGGAAATGGTAAGCAGGGTGGCCTCGCCTGGCGGCACCACAATTGAAGGAATTCACGTTTTGGAAGATGCAGGATTTAATGCTTCGGTCATGAAGGCTGTGATCGCGGCGGCCCGCAAGGCCGAGCTTTTGGAAAACGACTGGAAATGAGAATCTGAAAAATGAAAAAGTTTGTGCTCTGGGTCTTGATAGTTTTCACGGCATGCACGAACATATTTGCACAAAATCCGCATGACTGGCGCGAAATCTCCACGGAACATTTTGTATTCATATACCAGGAAAAGGACAAAGACGCTGCGGCAGAGCTTGCAGAATGCTGTGAGGAAGTCTATGCGGATGTAACGGTCTTTTTTGATTCTTATCCAGGCAATATACGGTGTGTAGTGCGCGGGGATGTTGACTATGCCAACGGTTTTTTTACGCCGCTTCCAGTCCACCTGGAACTTTATGTGCGCTCACCTGTTGGACCATGGCTTGGCGCCAGGAGTTCAAACTGGCTCAGGATGCTTTTGACGCATGAGTTCACACACTTTGTGGACCTTGTCTCTGATCGTGGCCTTTTTTATTTTCTTTCAATCTTCATGGGAGAGTCATTCAAAAGCGCTTCAGCTGCTTTCTGGCCATTCTGGCTGGTTGAGGGCATTGCTGTAAATCTTGAGACTGATTTTTCAACAGGTGGTCGTGGACGGAATCCGTTCTTTGAAATGCAGGCGCGCGCAATGCTTTTTGAAAACAAGCAGTTGAATTTGGGACAGCTGGAATATGACTCGGCATATCCCCCTTTCGGCAGATACTATCTGTTCGGATATTATCTCGTGAACTATCTGCGCAGGCATTATGGAGCTGATATCTACACCCGCGTACGTGAACGTTTTCTTTCATTTCCCCTGGCCGGGCCATGGGCTGCTCTTGCGGCAGAAACGGGAAAACACCAGGATCTGATACTTGATGAAATGTATGATGAGCTCAAAATCCGCTGGAAGAGTGATTTTGAATTACCCAGGGGCAGACTTGTGTCAAAAGACACGGCAGGGGATTATTTTTTGCCTGTTAGTACAGACCATGGACTGATTGGCTATCGCGAGCTACAGTCAAAAGCAGGGGCTTTTGTGCGCTTTGACAGCGAACTTTCCCCAGAGGAGATACTATTTGAAGCCTCGCTTTATGACCAGACTTCGTTTTCCGCAAACAAGGAAGGAAATATTCTTGTCTTTGCATCGCTGGTCCAGGACGGGATTGATGCTGATGCAAGAGTTTATTCGGAACTGTATATTGCAGAAATTGATTACAGCGCAGACATGGACGCGGCGCATGCAAGGGGTGTCAGACTCAGGCGCCTTACAACTGGCACAAGATTATGGCATCCCGCAATTTCCCAGGACGGGAAACAGTTATTTGCCGTTCAGTCAGCAGGATCCTATTCGCGGCTTGTTAAGGTTGATCTGTCCAGCGGCAGCGTGAATCCTGTTTTTGAGATGGACAGGACGGATGTGTTTCATCCTGTTTTCTCGCCTGATGGAAAAAAACTCGCCTTTGAAATCAACATCCGTGGCATGCAGGATATCTGGACATTAAATGTAGAATCAATTCCAAAAGCGGGCTTTAATATCAAATCAGAATCACTTCCGCTGCCTCCGGGATTGCAAATTGCCACTGGCCCGGATGAATACGGGGACCATAATCCCCGCTTTATCGATAATGCATCGCTTTTATTCATTTCTGACAGGGAATCTGACAACGGGTCAGACAACACGGGATCACTCTCAGCATACATGATTTCACTTGAAAACAGGAGAATGGTTTGCGTATTTAAAGATCCTGTGGGTGTCCGGGCAGCCATGATTTTCAGGGATGGACTTCTTTATTCAAGCAATGTCAGCTCAGGGGTGTGCGTGTTGTTTGCAGAACCTGGTTTACTATCTCAGGTAAAAATAGCAGCTGCAGGCATGCAGCAGTACAGGTCTGCAGACAGTGTGCCTTTTATTACAGATTCTAGACCCTTTTTTTATCTGCCAGTATTCCAGTTCTGGATGCCAGACGCTGATTATTTTTTTGGCCCGGATGAAACCTTGAGCATCTGGTTCGGTGCCCAGTTATATGCAGAATCTCTATTGGGATCAAATTCCTGGCAGTTGTCCGCGGGAATTTATCCAAAAGAAATGCAGCCCGTGATATCTTTTTCATCTGGGCTGGATGTTGGTCCATTTGACTTCTACCTTGGGGTTTCGCACGGATTCACATGGGTAGACGGATCGCCAGGGTTCTATGATGAGCGCCTGTCGGAATATTTACTTTTGAGTATTCCCCTGCTGGAACACGGTGAACACAACACATTTGATTATATTGAAGCATATACTGGAATCAGGCACTCATTTATTATGCAGGATGAACAGGTTTTCCGGTTTTTCAACAATATGGAACTCTCAGAAATTGCATATGGCAACAGAATGGATCTATGGGGCGGTGTATGGTGCAACCATTTGCACAACGCAGGCTGGGCGGAGATGTATCCGGTATGGGACTGGAAGATCGGAGTGGAATATTCATATCCATTGCCGGTATTCCCTGGCACTGATGAAGGAATACTGCTCACCGGACAAGGCGTGATAAGCCTGCCGGGTTTTTTTGATTTGTCCGCCATCAGGCTCGGCATTGAATCAAGCTGGGTAACAGATTCTTTTGTAGGGAGCAATTACATTACACCACGCGGAATGTTTGTACATGAAGGTCTTTCAAGAAACGGTCGTATTCTTGGTGCAATTGATTTCTGTTTCACTTTGGCGACATTAGATTTTACACCAGGTGCAGGTCTGCATCTGAATGGTATTGGCATGGGGCTTCATGCAGAGATGCTTGCGGAATGGGACATGGAACCGCCGCGTTTTGAGCCAGACCAGGAAGTGTTTGCGGGACTTGAGTTCACATTCTATTCGGGAATCGGTGTAATAACCATACCGCTGGGAATTGGAATTGCCGCCAGGATTTCACTGGTTGATGCGGCTTCATTTGATATAACGCAGGACTTGCGTCCATACTTTTTCATGAGCTTTGACAGTTTCTTGAGCGCAGAAGGTCCAGGTGCAAAAACGCCTGTAAAAGCACCCCGTCGCATCCAGCCATTATTGCGGCTGGAACATTGATGCATTACAATACATGTAACCGATACGGATTTTAACGGAGGGAAAAATGAGCAATGTCATGATGAAGATCGCAAATTCTTCACTAACCCAATTTATCATAAATATTTTAATCTATTCATTCTATGCGGCAGTTTTAGGGGTCGCCCTTGCTCCGTCTGGTGCAATTGTGGTCTGGGGTGTACAGAATTTTCTGCTAACCCTTGGTTCGGACTGGCTGTATATTGGGCTTAATCTGCTATACTTTGGATTTTGTCTGGGCGCTGCTTTTTTTGTCTATCTGATGTGGGGAAGTATTTTCATGGGCTTCATGATCAGGTTTCTCTCCATAGGAATCAAGCCGGGGACATATCATGCTGTTTCATTTACGTGTTTGCGCTGGATCATTTATTCAGGTATTTTTACAATGGTGGTGAGAACAATTCTTCCCATCACAGTTATGTCTTTTTTCTGCAAATTCTTTTTCAGAATTGTAGGATGCAAAATTGGAAAAAATGTCTATATCAACACACCGAATTTAAATGATTCCAAGTTTCTTGAGTTAGAGGACAATGCAGTGATTGGAGGGCTCGCAGACATCACCTGCCATATTTTTGAGGGCAATAAACTCACATTCGGGCGTATAAAAATTGGGGAGAGTTCGGTAATAGGTGCCAGGGCTTATATTTTTCCTAATGTGACTATAGGAAAGCGCTGTTCAATAGGCGTAAACACCATAATCAGAAAGAATCGAACTATACCTGATGGCAGTATGATAGGGACTCCTGCGGGTATTCCCCTGCGTGCGGTGGCAAAAATCGAGCGGGATAACCCTGTAGATGGACGTGAATCAAATAAATCAGGAAGTGAATGACTATCGGCCAACTACGGAGTTTGGATTTCTTTGTTTAAGAAAAAATGGAAAAATCCAAACTCCATGTATGTTTGCAGCTCAGGAAGCATTTATAAACAGTGCGTGGAGTTCTGATTTTAAAGCGCATGGAGAATCAATAATTTCCTTGGACTTCAGAGGGATAGAAATTATTGATTCTCCGTAGTTGGCTGGAAGTTTCATTTTTATTTATAAATGGTAACTTCCAGCCAACTACAAGCTGCTGGCCCCAAATCACAACGTGGTTTGGGGCAGGGTTTTATAGCAGCCTGTTTAGCCACTTTTTTACATATCAGGGAAGAAACAGCAGAACTTTTTAAAATCGCTTTATTATCCGCCTGAGGGAATAATTTTGAAATATGCCGTTTGGCATGATTTTGGACACTTTACTTTCGGCATAACATCAGGTAAAATACCAGAAATTACGGCCCAGAAAGCATGCCAAAAAAGATTACTGCTTTGAAAGGAAAATAATCCATGAGCGATATCGAACAACTTCTTCCACACAGAAAACCTTTTCTCTATGTAGACAAACTTGAGAAGGCAACAGAGGAGGAAATTATTGGATATAAGACATTTGGCCCGGATGAATATTTTTTCAAGGGACATTTCCCGGAATACCCGGTGGTCCCAGGTGTTATTCTTGTGGAAACAATGGCTCAAACAGGCGGAGCTGGAGTT
>Ga0105104_10004058_pt1 | contig 10269 bp, 9 predicted proteins | sample PPLLaktember2015_3_FD_87034 | JGI IMG/M metagenome (GOLD analysis project Ga0105104, IMG submission 87034) | Freshwater sediment microbial communities from Prairie Pothole Lake near Jamestown, North Dakota, USA - PPLs Lake P7 Core (6) Depth... | ecosystem: Environmental > Aquatic > Freshwater >... | reverse complement strand
CACGCAGCGGGGTCCACAAGACACTGAGCCAGACACTCCCAGGAAGCAAAGCACAATAATCCGGCACTGCAATAAAACCCCGCCGTGCGGGGTCCACAAAAAAGTAGAAAAAAGGTGCCAGGCAAATATTGACAATTACTCCCGGATTTGATATAATCTCTTCTGTCACGTTGGGCTCTTCAATCAAAAAACAAAAATAATAGGAGATAAACATAAACAATGAGAAGATTTAAATTATTCCTTTTAGTGTTTATGTTGGGACTTTCAGTTGTATTACTACTGATCCCGGAACAAACACAAGCAGAAGAAGGTAGAATAAAAATTATAAGTGGAAGAAAAACATTTTTCAATAACATTGATACCTGCGATTGTACGCGAGGTGGCTCCCAGTGTAATTGTATTATCAATGCCATAGAGTAGTGACCCAGTCGGAAGTGGAGAAGAATCGAATTTCGATGTGAAAATGAGCCCAACGTGAATAGTATTAATGTGGAGATAATGAATGAATAAACTTAAAAGTATAATAATAACAGCATCCATCATTGCCTGCCTGGCTTCCTGTTTACCGGCAGCCGCGAAATTGGAACGCATCGACCAGTGGAAGCACAAAGGTATTGTCCTGGACACGGTTCATCGATGTTTCGCAGATAAAGACGGACAACTGATCCTCTCCTACGGTAAAAGCCAGAGAGCCCTGGTATCGAAAGAGAAATTCACCCCCTTTGCTTTCTTTGGACAGAGTCCATCGGAGTTGGAATTCTGTTACACCTCTTTTCCTTGCGAGGATGACCATATTTTTGTCGAACGCCCAGCAAAAATAAAAATCTTTACCAAAAAAGGTGGGGAATATGTCTGGAAAAAAACCGTATGGCAAAAAGAATCTGTTACTCTTAGACCCTATAACGGAATTTCTTTCGATAAAAAGATTTTTTATACCGGTTTTCATTCCGTAAAACCCGGCCCTGAAGTAGGATGGAATATTTTCCTGGTCTATGTGTACGATATGGAGGGAAATCCCCTGAAAAAGCTGATCTTCAAAAAATACCCTGAAGGCTCACGCTTATACCAATCGATCTACCATATTATCCCTTATGGAAAAGACCGGTTATTTTTTATTCCCTCTCACGAAGCCAAAGTATCCGTTATTTCATCCAAAACCCTCGAAGTAGTTAAAGAGGTCCCCCTGAAGACTCCCCCTTTTTATAAAAAAATGCCGGATGATTTTTACTATCGAACCGATGAAGAATACAATGCCCAGAAGTATGATTTTCACATCGACCTTGAAAATTGGGCCAAGGGGTATTCTCGAATTACGAAAATCGCCGTGGATAAAAAATACCTGGTTATCCAGGTCCAGACCTGCAGCGATAAATTGAAGCGGTTCGCACTCCTGTTCTATAACGCAGAAACATTTAACCTGGAAAACACCATTTTTACCAATGACCTGCTTCTGGATATTCGGGACGGGAAATATTATTTCAGCGAAACCGGCGTCCGATTTTATGATGACGAAGACATCGAAGATTGCGTTATCAATGTATGCCGGCTAAAATGAAGCAGAACCCCCATGAAATTAAATAAAAAAGACCTGTTTTTAAATATATTGTTGGGAGCGGTCGCCGTCAGCCTTATATTATTAAGCGTATCCAAATTCCTGCTCAAAACCAAAAGCAATTCGCCCGAAATGATGAAGGAAATCGAAAAAATCAGTGTCGTGGGGATCGACGGTAGAGAGAAAAAATTGACCCAACTTTTAAAGGAAGACACGGATACATACTGTATGATTTTCGGTTTAACCGATTGTGCGACGTGCATATATAAAGGAATAGGGGATTTACAGGCTCTTGAAAAGAAAAAAAACCGGTGTATTGCAATTGCGGTTCATGATTCCCTCGATGATGTAAAAGGGTTTGCGGGTACATATACCTTCGGTCACTTTTTCATGATGAGTAAACCCGATTTTTATAAACATGTAGCAGTGCAGCATCTCCCGGTAATTATTCGTTTCGATGGTGCCCGTATCAAGAGTTTTTTTTATATCATATCTTGAGTATCGATTTTAGCCGACAAATAAAAGATAATGATGAATTGGGTGGATTGTGGATTTTGCGCGCGTTGCGCCGGTTTGGTTGAAGCGCCTTCGGCGCAGGAGTCTCTCACGGAGCTCACAGGGAACACGGAGAGCGCGAAATGAGGCGGTTCAGCACCCATTTTTCGAGCGAATATTTTGTCCATATAGTCCATTTTGTCCATATAGTCCATACCCCTTTGCATAATGACCATTACTGCCTGTGAATGTCTCACCCCTGCATTTTACCCCTCACCCATCCCCGTTTTTCCTCGCTTTTGAACTTTTTTCGACTATTTTATGCCTTTTTTGCAAGCGTTGTATCTTTTTTGTACAATCGAATGCAATTTCTTAAAAATTTCTAACCCCCATTAAAAAAGAATGCAAAAAAGCTGCATCGATGCGGAAATTTTCTACAAATGAATGCAATTTCTTAAAATTTTGCAGCCCCCATTACAACGATGAGGTTTTTTTGCTAAAACAAGGTACGCTCGCCGGCTTTTTTTTCGCGGAAGGCTTTCGCATCGCGCAGCAGGCTCTCTTTGTCCGCCAAGAGCCCGGAGCACTGTTTATGGTCATCGGTTCCATGGGGCAATACCTCGGCCAACGCATGCATCACCCGCCAAAATATGGTTTCGCGCACTTCCGGCCTTGCCTCAAGGAAGATCAAAAGCTTCTCCCGGTTTCCACCCGCGTACAGTTCCATGGCTTTATGGCAGAGGTCGATGGTAAAGGGGTTTGGGTTTTCGGCCAGTTTTGGGTTGGAGTTGGAGCGGTGTTTGTATGGGGCGAGGGTTTCGTGGTTTCCTGAGCGGATGAGGATATGGTTGGAGAGGAGTTCGTTGGAGTCGACGTTGAGGCCGATTTGTGTGATGGAGCGGACGTCGTCATGGTCGGCTGGGGTGAAGCCGAATAAATTGAGCCACCCGATATAGAAGCGGGAGACGATGTCGGTATCGATATCGGAGATAATGGTGTTAAAGACCGACTCGCGGGCGAGTTTCAAGAGTTCGTCGATGGTGACGGCGGTGCCGTCGGCTTTCTCGACTTTTTCATATTTGCCGAATTCGCTTGCGGCTTGTCCGAAGCAGGAGGTGAGTAAATCCGCGCCGCGAAATCCGAGGTTGTACAGGATTTTCACTTCTTTTTTCACGGTTTGTTCGACGGCTTTTTTGACTTCTTTATATTCGCCGAAACCGGAACGTTGGGAGGGCCGGCAGGATACGGTAACGGAAGACGCCAGTGCCGCTTTTTCCATCGCCACCATCCGGTTACCCAACTCCGTATCGATGGCCCAACTGCCGGTGATATTCATGTTGGCGTTCAAGATGGAGTTGCATAAGGTGGTCCATGCTTCGGTGCTCTGGTGGGCAAACATAACAGCGACAACCCCAGAGGTCTGTTTTTCAATGGCCGTAAAGATTTGAAGCAGTTTATTTTCAAAGTGGGATTTCGCGTCTTCCAGGTTCCCGTTGTGGTGATGTTTCAAGGCGGTGCATTCGTCGGTTTTGGGGGTTTGGGGGTAGATGAAGTTGGAGGGGTATAGACCGGAAATGGTTCGTTTGAGCCAGACGTAGAAAAAATCGGAGAGGTCGGCATATGCAACGGCGTCGTAATAGGGGGGATCTGTCACGGTAGCATCGATGGACCTGGGGGGGAATTGGGAGATTTCGCCGCTGGAAGAGTGGCTGCACTCGGTGAAAAAGGGGAGACCACTCTCGCTCTCGATATATCGAAGAATCCACTCGATATGATTGTATGCGCTCCCGGAGCTGGTGCAAAAGGGGTTCGATTCGGGGAAATCAAAAATCATCGGTATTGCTTGACGGCTAAATGGGCTCTGTATGTTTTCTCTAGTATTATCCCACCTACCGAATGAAGTGTTTATAACCGACATTCTATCGATGAGTATTCCCAGGTAAGTGACGATGGCTTTGGCGTAGTCATCCTGCTGGGGTTGGAGTTGGGTTTTGATTTCATGGAAAGCACTCACCAGGGTTTGCAAGGCAACCAATTGGCGGTGTGAAAACATGTCGGCCCATAGTTTAAATCCCCACTTTGGTAATTTTAAATCCCTCGCATTTCCATTATCCATGGATTCAAATGGCCTCGGATACGGATTGGATATATCCCGCACCGATAAAAAATCTTTTTCAGTCGGCAGCCTGTATTCCTTTCCATTTTCATTTTCATATATGACAGCAATCATCCTTTCACTGGTTTTCTTGTCAACAAAATTTTTCTTCAATACTTTTACATCGGTCATATTCCCGCAGCAGGGACATTTTAAATTGGCACGATTCATCCACCCTTCGAGATCATGCTTTCCTCTTTTTATTTCAAAATCGATATGATTCCGGTTTATGATGGGGTTTAAATATATTTGTTTCTTATCCTTGTAGACGAGGTAGAAATCCCTGAGCAAGGGGACCTGGGCCTGGCAGGCGGGATTGGCACACTGGGCGACCCGCGCCCAATAATACGCGACGGGTTTATTTCCTTTTTCATCGGGAGGGTAGAGGTGGCCGATTTGCTCTTCCGCGATTTTGAGCATCTTTTTGGCGTAAAATTCGACATCGAAAGCGAGACGGTTATGGATGGTCACGGGGTGATGGCATTGGGAAAACATGAGCTTATCCTGACCGGCAGCGGAAGCCAACAGCTCTTCTCCATAACGTTCAATAAACCGGGGCCTGGAATAAACGATGGGTTTGCCATATTTTTGGGGAAACTCCAAACTGCACCGCTCGATAATATGGGCAACGGGATTGATATCATTGGCAAAGGTGCGGCAGCCGAGACGGGCGGCTTCGAGGGGAATAGCGCCTCCACCGGCAAAAGGATCGAAAACGGCGGGCATGCGATGGAGGAAATCGAGGAGGGCTTGCTGTAATGCGGCCTCCTTTGCAGCGACATCCGGGGAAGGAATGTGGCGGTCGGGAGTTTGAAACAACCGGTCCTGCGCTTCCTCGACCGCACGGGAATACGAATCGAAAAGCTCCAGGGTGTTGTTCTGGGGATCATGGGCGACCCAAATCAATTTCCTGGCCTTGTCGATGACTGCCTTATTGTTTTTGTTGTCCCATTTGATGAGACCGGCATCGCTGAGCTGGGCATTGGCCGGCGTGGTTTTGCCTTCCTTCTCATTACGGAAAAACTGGTCGGAAAATTTGCCGATAAACATCAAGAGGCGATTGCGTAGGTTGTCCTCCATGGAATCCTCGACGGGCGTAAAGGGAATATCGGTGTAAGGTTTATAGAGATCGGGGGACTGAGGGTCAGGACCGAGTAAAGTCTCGACGGCGTCCCGGAAGGATGGGGGACAATTCTCATCGAGAGGATCCGGGACCAGGGAGGCAAAAACGACAGCCCTGCAAACGGGAAGGGGCCTGCGGGCCCACCATAAATGGAGCGTTGAGATATGGCCGTGACGGATGGATTTATCCCGCACACTTTCCACCGAGACCTCCTTGATGGGCATGGCGACTTCGATTAATTTTTTCGGTTCTTTTCGATTCATTTGATTTGGGTTCATGGCATATTTTTCTTCCATTCGTGTAAAGGCAAGTAATACTGAATTCCTTTAACAGTGCGTTCAAAAGATAAGTTTTTTGCCGGGTCGTCGAAGGTGAACAACCGGGGATGAGTTTTACAGTCTGCGACGATATAAAGCCATGCGGATTCGGCCAACTGGGCGAGGCGGTTCATTTCATTTTCCGAGAGCATGACCCCATCTTCCCCGCTCCTGCCCTTGACTTCGATATAGCGTTTCACCTGGTTGGGATCCACACTGCGGATATCGTAACCCGCATTTTGATCGGAGACATCCTCGGGCGTGCGGCCCTGCTCGCGTTCATAATTCATGGCCGTTTCCATCGCGACCGCTTCCACTTCATCATCCCTGGACATGCCGAAGGCGTCGCGGTATTCGAGGTTGGTCAGCGCTTGCACATAGGCGCATCCCAGGACTTCAGGGGGTTTCATATTCAACTGGAGCATGAACTCCAGTTTTTGCAGCCGTTCCTTCTTCCGCTTTTCCAGGGCTTTGATTTGCTCCTGCTTCGCGGTTATCTTATCCTGCACGGCCTTGTTGCCCAGGAGGAGCTTGCCTTGCAATTCATTGATTTCTGCGGTGATGTCGAAAATGGCATTTCGAAATGACTCTTCCAGGTATTCTTTTCGTTTTTCGGTATCCGCCGTGACGGTCTCGCAGGCTTGTTGGAACTGGGGTTCGGTAATATTGTCGAAACACCAAACGCGGAGGGTGGTGCTGTCGGGCCGGGTAGGGGGAAGGGTGACTTTAACAAATTCCTTGGGAGGGTGAAGATCGATAAACCGGGCGGGCGAGGTGGTACAAAATTGGGGACCGGCGGCGGACGAAGGACGGTGGACGACCATTAACAACCGCTCGTCCACGACACTGTCCAACTCCTTGTGCGGACGGTTATCGGTGATTTGAGACTTGACATAAAAAGCAAAAAAATCATGGGGATCATCGGGGGAAATGAGATGCGTACCCATGAGCATATCTTCTTTATATAAATTGCGCACCACCTTGACGAGGCTGTCGAAAACGACATTGCCGGGATTGATATAATGAACCTTGCCGAGATCCGGGAGTTCCTGGTAGGTGAGGAATACGTCTTTATCGAAACAAAAAAGAATGCGAGCGATATCCGGGGGGATATTGTAATCATCCTTGAGAACACGGGAAAAAGAATCCGGCAGCTCATCGATGCGATAAATATTTTTTCTCAATTCGGTGTACCGGCCACCCAGCTCTTTAAACGCTTTTTCGAAAAATAAACGGATATAAATGGGCTGGAGACGTTTTTCATCGGAACTCTCCTTTAAATCCCTGGCAGAGCTGTAATCGACGGAACTGGTACCGAGTGCGAGCTTTTGCTGCTGGATTTTGGACCGGAACAACTCGGGATCGAACCGGGTTTCAATGGCCTGGGTGTAAGGAGTATCCTCACCGTTGAAGATGGCGCGGATAATATCGTCGAGGGGAACATCTTCGAAAATATCGGAAATAACATCATACACGCGGTCATCCCCCAATTGCTCGCGGATCAAATCGAGCTTTGCCAGTAGATTTTTCAAGACCTTTCCTTCACAGGTATTACCCGCCACCATGTTAAACACGATGACATCGTTTTTTTGACCATAGCGGTGAATACGGCCCATGCGCTGTTCGAGACGGTTGGGGTTCCAGGGAATATCCCAATTGATCAATAACCGGCAAAACTGGAGGTTGATGCCTTCGCCTGCCGCATCCGTGGCAATCAAAATTTGAGCCTCCCGCGCAAAATGCAACTGGGCATCGCGACGCTCATCCACCGACTTACCGCCATGAATGGTGGAAATAGAATAACCATTATTGCGCAAACGCTGCTCCAGGTAGTCCAGCGTATCTTTATGCTCGGTAAAAATCACCAACTTCTCGCTCTTATCCAACACCCCCTCGTTTTTTAACAATTCCCGGAGCTTTGTGAATTTGTGCTCCTCCTGGTTGATTCGATACAAACTCTCCGCCATGTCCACCAACTCCTTCACCTGCTCGGCTTCCTCCCGGATCTCCGCGGGACTCTTGGCTGTCGTAAATAACTTGAACTTCCTAGGATCCGCACACAACCGCTCCAACGACTCCCTCTCTTCATCACTCCATTCATCGAAATCATCCAAAGAATCCATCAACCCATCCAACTTCTGCTTCTGCCTCCACAAATCCGGGTTCCGGGACAACTCCTCCAGTAACCCCTTCAACGCATTGTACCTGTTCTTCAACGTCCGCATTATCGCATAAATCGAACTGGTCAACCGACGCTGCATCACCATCAACGCCAATGAAACATGAATGTTGGAATCCCGCCTGGCCTCCTGCCTCTTTTCCGATAAATACGCCGTAACTTCATCGTACAAATGCTTCTCTTCGGGAGTGAGCTCATAAAGAACCGTACGAGTAAACCGATCCTTAAAAAGCTTCTTACCGTCCCAACCCTTCATCTCCTCCTTAAGCCGACGAATAAAAAATTTGTTCACCCCAGTCTCTCCAATAGCCTGTACCCTGGAAGTCACCTGGCTGTCCGTGGCAAAAATATCCTTGTCCAAAAGCTGGAGCAAATTACGAAACGTGTCCTTCCGACCTCGGTGAGGCGTCGCCGTCAACAAAAGCAAATGATCACACCTGGATGCCAAACTCTCCAAAACCTTGTAACGCATACTCTCATACTTCTTCTGCCCATAATCGAAAGCCGAAAGCTTATGGGCTTCATCCACCACGATAATATCCCACGCGGTCTCTTTTACCACATTCAACACATCTTCTCCCCTCAAAAAATCAATCGACGTAATCAACCGGGGAGAATGAGAAAATATGGAGGGCTCTGCTTGAAACGTGGCCCTGTTGACCAACTTAAAAGAGATATTGAATTTCAAACCCATTTCATCTTCCTGCCACTGCCTGGTCAAACCGCCGGGAGTAATAACCAGGATACGCTCCACAAATCCACGCATCATGAGCTCTTTCAACAGCAAACCAGTCATAATGGTTTTACCCGCACCCGTATCATCAGCCAAAAGAAACCGGATTTTAGGCTGCGGAAGCAGATATTTGTAAACCGCCTCGATCTGGTGAGGCAGCGGGTCCACTATACTACAATTGACTGCAAACAACGGATCAAACTGGTAAGCTGAAAAAATACGCTCAGCCTCGGCAAAAAGCAAAAAATGAACGGGATTACCCTTGAAAGTAAACTCCCCCTCCTCCGTAATCACCCGGAGACTCTCCAACGTGGATTTATCGATAACCCTGGAATCGGATTTCTTAGTCCGCACACCCGTATAGGTGACGGAAAACATCCGGCCTAAAGACTGGACCTTGTTAATCACTACCGGCTCCGTCGGAATCAAATTTTTAACGATCATACCGTCTTTAATATTCATCTTTTAACCTCACCGAAACCGAAACGCCGACAACGGTTTTTATCAAAAGATATTTTAAAGGATTCACGAGCATATTGCAACCCCACAAAGCGGAACATACAGTTGATATTAATTTGCATAATGGCCATCGGAAAGCATAGGCTAGCATAGTCAAGAATATGGACAATATGGACAGTATGGACATTATGGACAGAGGGTAGGCGCGTGGCATTGTAACTGAATCGGGGCATTTTTTGCCTATAAACAGAGACCGAATTCGTGGAACCGTGCTGAATCGTTTTTTTTCAAGGTAGACATTGCACTCACTTACCCTCTTACCTTCTCACCCTCTCACTTTCTCTGCCATCCGCATTCAGCATTCAGCGTTCAGCGTTCAGCGTTTAGCATTGTTTTTTCAGTGGACGCAATGGACTTAGGTGATTGAGCAGAGGCTTATTTTGCACTATTTTCGATAGTTTCTTCGATCACTTTTATGTATTGCTCAGCCTTTTGAAACCAATCTTCAACGTCCTTTTCTTTAAAATAAACAAAATCGTCATAATCTCCCTCCTGCCTGAATCCAAACATTTCAGAGTAGAATTTTCCAATTTCAACGGCAATAATACCTGTTTTTACAAAGTGCCTATTGAATAAAGATATTACTCCACATATGTTTGCTGGAAAAAAGGTTTTTTGTCATCAGTAAAGCACTCACTTCATAGAAAAGAGCATAATAAATTCGATTTACGGCAGAAAAAAGGTGCTTTCCATTTAATAAAATTTTTGCAACTTCAAGGGTTTCTGAGGCTTTTTCTCTTCGATATGTGATTAAATCCTTTTCCCAATTCATATTCTCAACGCTTCTTTTTCCAGGTTGCGATGAAACGGCGTAATTGATGACATCCCGGATTTCCAGTCGGGTTTTGAACGGATAATCACATTGAAAACAACATCGTTTTTAAGTCCAATATCATAGGCGAGGTCAATGATTTTTATTTTCAACTTCGTATCGATTTCAAAAGGGAGTAAAACCAGGATATCGATATCCGATTCCGGGCCATACTCATTCCTGGCTACCGAACCAAAAAGAAAGAGTTCGACTCCATCATCAAATGTGTCGATCAGCAATTCTTTTAACTCGGCAATAGATTTTTTAATAGTTTGCTCATTCATCTTTGTACGATGGATAGTATAATATTACAGCGGCGAATTGTCAACTATGAAAAAGGGGCCCCAATTCACCATCAGTTTGTCAGAACCTTTTTGTAAACCAT
>Ga0105104_10004056_pt1 | contig 10273 bp, 7 predicted proteins | sample PPLLaktember2015_3_FD_87034 | JGI IMG/M metagenome (GOLD analysis project Ga0105104, IMG submission 87034) | Freshwater sediment microbial communities from Prairie Pothole Lake near Jamestown, North Dakota, USA - PPLs Lake P7 Core (6) Depth... | ecosystem: Environmental > Aquatic > Freshwater >... | reverse complement strand
TCAACCTCGATCGTGATCTCACCGTCTACCTGCGCGAGTGTCCGCAAATGGGGTGGCAGAATCAGTCGGATCATGACAGTGTCTGGACCTCCACTGATAGGACTGCAGGGAGATCCCGGACAATCGGAGCCCAGTTGTCCCCGGCATCGGCAGACCCGTACACCTGGCCGCCCGTCGTGCCGAAATACACGCCGCATTTATTCAGCGAGTCGACGGCCATTGCGTCACGCAAGACATTCACATAGCAGTCGCTTTGCGGCAGACCCTGCGTCAGCGCTTCCCAATAGCGACCGCCCGTTCGGCTCCGGTAGACTCGGAGCTTTCCGTCGGGTGGATAGTGTTCGGAGTCGCTCTTGATCGGCACGACGTAGATGGTCTCCGGCTCCTGGGTGTTGACGTCGATGGCGAAGCCGAAGTCGCTCGGCAGGTTCCCGCTCACTTCTTCCCAGGAGTCGCCGGCGTTGTCGCTCCGCATCACATCCCAGTGCTTCTGCATAAAGAGTACGTTCGGGCGGGCTGGGTGCATTGCGATGCGGTGCACGCAGTGGCCGACTTCGGCGGTGGGGTTCGGAATTCCTTCCGAACGCAACCCCCGGTTGATCGGTTGCCAGGTGTTGCCGCCGTCGTCCGTCCGAAACGCGCCTGCAGCCGAAATGGCAATGAACATCCGTTGGTCATTGCTTGGGTCGAGAATGATGGTGTGCAGGCACAGTCCTCCGGCGCCCGGCTGCCAGTGCGGCCCCGATCCGTGCACCCTTAGGCCGCGAAGATCGCGCCAGGACCGGCCGCCATCGGTTGTGCGAAACAGGGCAGCGTCCTCGACCCCCGCGTAGACGGTATCGGGATCCGTCAGCGAAGGCTCCAGATGCCACACCCGCTTGAATTCCCATGGGTGAGGTGTCCCGTCGTACCACTGGTGGGTGCCGGGGACGCCGTCGTACGCGAACTTGTTATCGACAGTCTCCCAAGTTTTGCCGCCATCGCTCGAGCGCTGTATCAGCTGCCCGAACCAGCCGCTTGACTGGGAGACATAAAGCCGGTTTGGATCAGCGGGCGATCCCTTGAAGTGATAGATTTCCCAGCCGCCGAAATGGGGGCCGTTAATGTCCCACTTTTGACGTTTTTCGTCCGACGTCATGACAAACGCGCCCTTGCGCGTGCCCACCAGTACGCGTACTCCGCTCATGCCTTACTCCTCTCTGAGCTTCGCTCTTGGGTGACTTCGACTGATAAGTCGAATGGGAAGTGCCGAAATCGACACCCTCCGGGGATTATTCGTCTATTTTCGCACAAGCGGGGGGACGAGATCTCGACAGGTGCACATGGCGCGAATTTTGGCGGCTCTTCCTAGACTACGTCCCGCCTCGAAAACTCCAGGCCGGCCAGAATCGAGAGGACGACTCCGCCCAGCCAACCGCAGCCAAGGGCAACATAGTTGAGCTGTCCCTTGGTGATCGCTTCCATCGTTACGACGGCAGGCAGAGTCCAGGGGTAGTAAATGTTGAATTCGGACTGCAAGACGATAACAGCCACAACGGTCACGGCAACCCCGACTGCCATGGCAACCACAAAGCTGGACCAGCGCATAGCGACCCAGGTATGGATGGCGATGATCAGCCAGGAGCAAACGTACGACAGCAGTGCGAATTTGAAGACAATCCACACGGGAACAGGGGCTTCAAACCCGATACCGGGTCTCAAGAGACGCAGCACAAGTCCGGCACCGATGATTGCGGCACACAGGACGGGTGTGCTGAGGCCGATCAGGGCCAGAGCCACGAGTTGCTTGGCGGCGTAGATTGCCTGGCGGGAAACGGGCAGGGCAAAAAGGTGCTTCCAGTTCTTATTTGCGTGCTCCAATCCACCCAACAAAGCAGTCTGCAAGGTGACGAAAAGCGGGACCATCAGGAGGTTCCAAAGGATCAGGCTGTTCTGCATCAGCGGCAACCAAATCCCACGCCCGGAGCGGCCTGCCTTCGCTCCTTGCCGCCAAAATACGATAAACTCCAGGAACACGACGAGGAGAGGGGCGACAAAAGCGAGCCGCAGGGCGAGTGTGCGTTTTGTCTTCAATCTCTCGGACGAAAGCGCGGCAAACAGGTCAGCAAAAAAACCAGGCATGTCAGACTCCTTGGGTGATGTTCAGGAACAGCTCTTCCAACGAGGGTTGCTCCAGGCAGAGATGGGAAACCTGGATGCCCGCCTGGTTCAGCTGCGCGTTCAACTTGGCCGCATCGCCGGCGTTGCCGGCCGCCACTCTCAGATATCCGTTGTCTGCCGGCAATAGCCGCCAGCCGGCATCCGCCATGAGACGCTCGGCCGCTCCTCGCGGCTCGGCTGCCACCGCCAGATACCGAGTGAGCCGGGCTTTCAGTGCGCCAGGCGAGCCCTGGAAGAGGAGCCGCCCCTGGTTGATGATCCCCAGACAGGTTGCCACCTGCTCCACCTCGCTGAGCAGATGACTGCTCAGGAACACCGTTATCCGAAACTCGCTTGCGAGCCGGCGAATCAGGTCCCGCATCTCGCGGATCCCCGCCGGGTCAAGGCCGTTGGTCGGCTCGTCCAACACGAGGAGGTCGACTTCGCCGAGCAGGGCCAGAGCCAGTCCGAGCCTCTGACGCATGCCCTGGGAGTATTCGCCTGCCCGGCGGCCGGCCGCGTCTTCCAGCCCGACGATCTCCAGGGCGCGGTCGACGCGGTTGGCTGGGACCCGCAGTAAGCGGCGTGTTACTTCGAGGTTTTCCCGCCCGGTCAGATGCGGATAGATCGACGGTGTTTCGACCAGTGCCCCGACCCTCCTTAGAGCCTTGCGGCCCCCGCGGGCGATTGGTTCGCCGAACAAACGCACCTCGCCGGCGTCCGGACGGATCAAACCAAGCAACATCCTGATCGTCGTGGTCTTGCCCGCTCCATTCGGACCCAGAAAGCCGTAGACGCTCCCTGCCGGCACGTTGAGGTCGAGGTCCGCGACCGCGGTCAAGCTCCCGAAGCGTCGCGTCAGATCCGTTGTCTCAATGATGTTTTCTTCCGCCATCTTTGGTACTAACCCCGGACGCCGTCGATTTGTGACAGTGCTCCGCCGGAGTGACCGCGATGAATCCACTGGACGTCGAGGCAATTGTCGGGAATCAGACGCTGGGCAAGCGAGCCAAATCGAGCACCGCAGCGGACTAGCACGGACAAACACGGACTAACGCGGACCCGTGCCTCGTCCGTGTCCGTCCGTGTCTGTCCGTGTTCGTCCGTGCTAGTCCGCTGTCCTCATTCCCACGGCAGCCAGTAGCTGAACTTCACCAGAAACACATTCTGGCTGGGAGCGTTCCAGAGCACGCTGTAATTGTCGGCAAGAGAGCCTTGCCAGACGCTTGATTCGCTGGTTCGGCCCTGCGACCAAACCACGTAGAGCGATGAACCGGGTTTTGGCTCCCAGCGAAGCACCAGATTCGATCTGAACTGGCGAAAACTGAAATCCGGCCGGTCGAACGAATACTGCAGCCCGTTTTCGATGACGTCCAAGACGTTGCTGTCAGGGCGGTACGTAATTTCGGGCGCCAGGAGATTGCGGAAGCGATCGGCGTACTTTTCAGCGAGCGGAGAGGTTGTGCGCTTGAAGTCCGAGTACCTCCCGGTCGACAGGAACGGACTGCCGTAATACTGGACAGAAAGATCCGGCGTCAAGGTCAGGTTCACCCGAAAGGTCGTGCCAATGGTCTTCTGGTCGATCCGTCCCAGGAGATAGAGGTTGGACCCGCCTGATTGAGGCGTAGCGACATACTCCAAGTCGTTGATGTTGTGCGAATACTGCAGCTCCGTGAGAACCGTGAGCGAGTCCGAGAGCCTCAAGGTCAGGCCGGGGTAAAACTCGGAAAGCTTGGATTTTCGCTGGCTGAACCTGTGCCGGTGCATCCCGACCTCGAACGCCACCCGTTTGGACGGATCGCTACCGCCACCCACGCTCCAGCACAGGAATCGATCGCGAGCGACGGCAGGTCCGCCGCGCAAAAGCCGCGTGCCGACATCGGTTTCGACGATGTGAGTTGCGCCGTTTACGCGCCACTTGTTGGTGAACAATCCGTGGCCGGCAAAACCTGTCATCCCCTCCGTCTTCAGCCCCCCAAAATCCCAGGTGTCGATCCGGTGGACCTCGAAGCCAAAGCTGCGAAACATCGCCTTGGGCGTCGATTCCTGATAGCCGATTGCCGCCTCGTTGTTAAGCAAATCAGCCTGCCGCAGGTATCCGATGTCGTTCAGGTCCAGTCCCGGGGATTTCCAGCTGAAAGTGTTCGAGAAGTGCCATCGGCCTTTTTCGGTCTTGCCGAACATCAGCTGGCCTCCATGACCCAAAAGGCTGGTCGCGTTCGGATCCAGATCCAAATGCGCAGCATCCGGCCGCTGGTAATAATGCACGGCGTTTTGCTGCAGCTCCCGGATGGCCTCACTAGAACCGGTCGCTTGGCTGAACACGGTCTTCGCCTGCAGGACATATGTCCGGTTCTTGAAATACTTGGCGAAATCCAAGCCCCCGGTCAGGGCGTCGGATGGAAGGAAGCCGAGCTCGGCGTCATTGATCCACCGGTGCGTGGACGTGAACATCCCGCCTAGGCTGGTATTCCCTTTGTCCCAGTCTTTTCCGATCACCGAGAGGAAGTAGTTGGAATACGGCTCGACGGCTGAACGGCTTTCGATTCCCTGCCTGGTGACTTGAGCCGTTTCCCTCGAGGTCATGCTCTGGAGGATCCCCAGTGAAAGCCCGCCGTTTGTCTTACCGGTGATCTTGACCGCATCGAGGATAGAGGTCGCTTCTGGAAACTTCATGAACTCGCCGTCGCCGAGGGAGGGAGAGAAGGCGGGAGCGCCTCCGATCCGGCGGGAATAGAAAAGCATATCGCCGCCTCCTTCACCTTCCCCGCCGACATTGAATTTCATGATGTTCTTGCCTTCCAAAAAGAAGGGGCGCTTTTCGGGGTAGAAGGTCTCGTAGGCGGTGAGGTTCATCACGGACGGGTCGGCTTCAACCTGGCCGAAGTCCGGGTTTACAGTGGCATCGAGAGTGAAGTTCGAAGTCAGCCCGATCTTGGCGTCGAGGCCGACCGACGTGGAGCTCTGAAGCTGGTTGTGGTAAGGATCGCCCTCGACTTTCGGGTCGGAAGTCAACTTCGAAACGACGTGCGGCAGGAGCTCCACGTGGCGCATGCGCTTGAGGCCGCGAATGCCGTGCAGCTCACCCAGGTTGTACATCCGGCCGGTGCTTTGCCTCGGAATCAAATTCCATTGGTCTTCTTCCTGGTTCCGGTCGATCCAGCGCCAGGCGTGAAGACCCCAGACTTGTTCGTCCTGAGCCCCGTAGCGCAACTGGTTCAGAGGGATCTGAAACTCCGCAGTCCAGGCATCCTCCTCCATCGCTGTCTTGCCGTACCAGACTGCGTCCCACGTGGTATCCCACCCGTCGTTCGCGAGGAGTAAGTCCGTCTTCCCTCCTCCAGCCGAAAGGTCGAATTCGAAGCCCGTCCGCTTGTCGTTGTAGCTGTCGAAGCAGACGCCGACGATGTCGCCGGCATCCTCGACTTTGTCGCGCCGGGAACCGTAGTTGTGGATCAGCCGCGGATCGTCATAGGCACGTATCGCGACGTAGACGTTTTTCTCGTCGTAGAGAATCTTGATTTCGGTCGGCTGGGACGGCTTCGCGCCTTCCTTCGGCATTTGCTGGATGTAATCGCTGGCCCATTCCCCTTCTTTCCAGGCAGCGTCGCCCAGGCGGCCGTCAATAACGGGAGGCGTGCCTGTCAACCGGGCGGTGTTGTAGATGCGCGGCGGGTAAATCCGTCCGAAGGGATTTGACGGAGAGGCGGTGGCCGGCTTCTGTTCCGCCTGGCCGGCCGCGTGCAAGGTCAAAGTCAGGCCAATGATTCCAAAAAAAACCGCCAAAAACCTGTAGATCATCCTCCCCCCTTCAATGCGAGCACGATATTCTGAACCAAGAGCGCAGCGCGCCGCAACCGGGGAGCGCCGGCACGGACGGATATCTAACGTAGGGTGGGTTTCGAACCCGCGTAGCGGGTGAAACCCACGGCGCTGGAGCACCCGACGCTGGTTTCCGTGGGTTTCACCCGCTACGCGGGTTCGAAACCCACCCTACGTCGGACCTGGCTAAATACCTTCCAGCGCTTCGCCCTTGACCCAGCCGGATTTGCGGTCGGGCAGGATGATCTCGACCCAGTCGCCCGAGCTGCGGTCGAGCGTCACCTTGGCCCCCGCGTGGAGAGAAAACACTTCGACGGACTGCGCGCCGGGCGCGCTCATGACCTCCACCTTCGGAACCAGGATGATGGCTTCGCGTCGATGAACGTCCTCCCACCGGCGGCCGGCCAACGAGGCGCCGGCGAGCAGCAGCATGACAGCCAGGACGACTGTGACCCGGCCGGCCCACTTACCGATCAGACGGCCACGTGTCAGAACCCAAACGATCCCGCCGGCCATGGCGGCGAGGTAAAGGCCGAGCACGAGTCCGACCTGCAGGTTTCGGGGAAACAGGTGGTAATAGGCTCGGACAAGCCGCGTCAGGATGAAGTCGGGCTGGCGCTCGATCTTGTCCGCTGTCGCCAATTGCGCAATGCCTAGATTTGTCTGGATATCCTCGTCGCCAGGACTCAAGCGCTGCGCCCGCTCGTAGAAAAGGATGGCCCGCCCGATGTCCTGCGATTTGTAGTAGCAGTTGCCCATGTTGAAATAGAGGGCGCTGCTCTCCTGCCCGCGCCTGGCGATCTGGGAGTACTTGTCGAGCGCCGCCTGGTACTGCCCGGCCTGGTAGAGCCGATTGCCCTGGTCAAAGAGATCCTCGGCAGGGCCGGCAAAGAGGCCGGTCGTCAGGAAGGTGAAGAGCGCCAGTGCGAGTGATGTCTTCCAAATGCTCATACGATCGATCGTCTCCTGAAGACCCACAGACCGCTTCTGCGAGCGCAAAAGGCCGGGCTGCAACGAGTCCTAAAGCTTCAACCTCCCCATCGCCTTCTCGGACCGCTCGAGAAACTCCCGCATCTCCTCGACCGTGGCGCCGGCCGGTGAAAAGCGTTTCAGATCGCAGGTGTGCAGGCACGCGAAATACTCATCGATCACCTCCTGCGGCACCCCTCGCGACTGCAACGCCGGCTGCACCTCATCGCTGATCATGCCAGCTTCCGCAATGTTGAGCTTGTCACCCAGGAAGCCCAGAAGCGCCTTGCTCGCTTCGGCGTAAAATTCCTTCTCCCGATCGACCGTCATGACCACCCGGGCAGCCGCCAGCCGCTTGCGCGCGGCCCGGTTCGCACGGCGGAGCCGGGCGTAGGCGTGATCACCCTGGAGCCGGTCCCAGTGGCGGCGCCGGACGACGGCGCCGGCGAGCGCCAGCAACGGCGCCAGCATCGCCACCCAGAAAACGGCCGAATCATGCAATCCCTCGCCAATCTTCCGGAAAGCCGGACTCTGGGTTTTGATATAACGGATATCCTGGGCAATCAGACGAACTTCCTCCTTCGAGAGTCCGCTCGGCACTAGCGCGACCGCCTCGTTCCCCTTGGCGACGTCGATATTGATTTCATCGGTCAGCAACGTCCGGTACTTGCCGGCCTGCGGGTCAAAGAAGCTGAACGACACCGGCTTGATCGCCTGCTTGCCGGCCGCGCGGGGTACCAGGACGTATTCGTAAACGCGCCGCCCGCGGACCGTCCCGCCCTGGAGGTCCATCTGCTCGTTGTGCTTTGGAGGATACTTTTCAAAGTCCGAAGAGAAAGCGATCGTCGGCTCGGGTAAGGTCCGGATGTTTCCATCACCTTCCAACGTCAGCTTGAAGGTGACCGCTTCGTTGGTTTTGACCTGCTTCTTGTCCACTGCACCGGTCAGTCGGAACTGCCCGACGGCACCGGAAAAATCAGCGGGCTTGCCCGCTGAAGGCAGGGGCAAGACCTCGATCCGAACCGGGTCCGATCGAATACTCACGGTCCTGACAGGACTAAAGAAGGGGTCGTCAAAGAAGCTGTCGAAGGGGTCGCGGCTGCGCCTCCTCACACGAACGTCCCCCGACAACACGAGCGGGTCGATGGTCTTAATGCCGGGCTGGACTGGAAACAGGCCCAGCTTCCGTACGGTGTAAACCTGGAACTGCCGGCCGTTCACTACCTCGACGCTCGACGGCGTCTCTTTCATTTGGAGCTCCTCGACCCAAAACCCAGTCGTTGCGGGCACTGTCGCGAATCGGACATTACCCAGCGGAAGCCGCGTGTAAAGCTTGTAGGTGAGCATGACCGGCTCGTTTGGGTACACCCGGGTCTTAGACGGGACGGCGCGGACAAACAGGTTCTCTTGCAAGACCCCCTGGTCGATGTCGTCAGCTTGCTGGCGTTGTGCGCGGCCTCCCGCGGGAGAAGGGGAAGATTGCCGGATCTCGATCTCCATCGGCTGGGTCTGATATGTCTTGCCTTCGCAGACAACTTTGACCGGCCCGATCTTGAAGCTGCCCGCCGCGGTCGCCTGGAAGACGTACGACAAGGTCTTGCTCGACGAGATCCGACCGTTGACGAACGAAACGGCTTGTGAACTGGACGAGCCGAGGAAAGCGGCAAAAGCATTCATCTGGGGCAGGTCCGCCTGGTGGATAGACGATGCGCCGCTGCCCGACAGCTGTACGGAAAGGGTGAATTCCTCGTTCAGGCCGACAACGTTGCGGTCGACACTCGCCTGCACTTCGAGATCGGCAGCGTCAACCGTCTGCCATGCTGACCCTGTTGCGCATGCATAAAGCAGGAATAACTTCAGTAGTCGCCGGCGCATACGTTTACCAATCCTTCTCGACCTGGACACGACCGCCTGTCTGGACCTCCTGCTTCTTAAGATCCTTCTGGTTTTCCTTCAAGGCGTTCAGAAGACGGGCCGCGTCCTCCTTGCTCATCTCCGGCTTTTTCTCCGATTTCTTGCCGGCCTGTTGTTGTTCGGCCTGTTGCTGATCCTGCTGATCCTGCTGTTTCTTTTGGTCCTGCTTCTGCTGTTGCTGTTTTTGCTGATCCTGTTGCTGCTGATTTTGGCTCTGCTGTTGGTTTTGTGGCTTTGCGTTCTGCTTGAGCTTGTTTCGGACGTATTCAAGGTTGTACTTGGCGTCGTGGTCGTTCGGGTTCAGTTTTAAGGCTCTTTCGTACGCCGAGATAGCTTCGGGCAGCTTCTGTGACCGGTAAAGAGAATTCCCCATGTTGTAGTAAACCTGGGATTGCAGAGCGAGGTCATCGGTGCCGAGCGCTTTCTGATACGCCTCCAGCGCTTTCTGGTAATCCTTCTTCTGGTACCAGGCGTTGCCGATGTCGAATTGAATGCGAGGCGAGCCGGGATCGTCGAGCAGGGCGTCCTGGTAGTGATTGGCCGCAGCGTCGTACTTGCCTTCACGATAGAGTTTGTTGCCCTCGGCTACCTTCGAGCGCGAGGAAGCGGCGAAAGCAGAGGCTGAGAGCGAGATTGCCAGTAGCAGTGCGCCTAGAACCAAAAACCGATTACGATTACGAGCACGCGTAATCGTAATCGGCTTTTCAGCGTCCTGACCTAGAATCGTCCAGACCATCCTACTCAAACCGTCCTCTCCACTCTTTCTTCAAACGCCTTCGGTCGGAAACGGCGGCCTCGACGACCAGCAGCATCAGCGCCAGCCCGATCAGGAACTGGAAGCGGTCCTCGAACTGAACGAACTGCTGAGAAGCGAGACCTTTCTTATCCATCTTCGAGATTTCGTCGACAATTTGCTTGAGCTCGGCTTCTCCCGTCGAAGCCCGATAGTACTTGCCGCCGGTCTCGAGCGCTATTTTCTCGAGAGTCACGTCGTCGAGCCTGGTCATCACGACCTGGCCTTCACGATCCTTCTTGAAACCGGTCCGATAGCCTGACCGATCGACTTCGGGGATGGGAACGCCCTGCGGCGAGCCAATCCCCACCGTATAGATGACCACCCCTTCTTTAGCCGCCTCCTTTGCCGCTTCGACCGGCTCACCCGCGTGATCTTCGCCGTCGGTGATCAAAATGAGCAGCTTGTGCTTGCGTTCCTTCTCGACGAAAGCATCGGATGATTTTCGGATCGCCTCGGCGAGAGCGGTGCCGGGGACGGGAACGAGGTCCGGGCTCATGAAATCGAGGAACATCCTCGCCGCGCCGTAATCGAGCGTCAGCGGACACTGGACGAAAGCTTTCCCGGCAAATGCCACCAGTGCGATTCGATCGCCGCCCAGCCGATCAATCAGCGAAGCAATCTCGTGCTTGGCCT